>Ga0116192_1001919_pt1 | contig 14232 bp, 9 predicted proteins | sample AD_UKC113_MetaG_FD_89876 | JGI IMG/M metagenome (GOLD analysis project Ga0116192, IMG submission 89876) | Active sludge microbial communities of municipal wastewater-treating anaerobic digesters from Hong Kong - AD_UKC113_MetaG | ecosystem: Engineered > Bioreactor > Anaerobic > Digestate | place... | reverse complement strand
TATGCCAGCCCGTCGATTCGCCTTGCCCTGCTGGCGGATGGTGGCCTGGTCGCACTGGCCAGCGGCGCCGCCAGCGCGGACCGGGTCGCCCTGCGCCACCTGCGCTTCAGCGCCGGGGGCACGCTGCAGCACGACATCGATCTCGGCACGGCGTCATGGCGCCTTGTCTCCGCGGTGTTCGGTAGCGCGGGTGACGTGCTGCTGCTGCAGGATGCGGGGCATCTCGCCCGCATCGACGCGTCTGGCACGAAGCGCTATGCCGCCGCCCTTCCCGGCGCTAGCTCACCGGTCTGGCCCGCGCTCGATGCCGCCGTTGCCAGCGACGGCTCGGCCTTCGCGCTGCTGCTGGGCCAGTCCAGCACCGCCTGGTCGGTGTCGTCCGATGGCGTGACGCGCTGGGCACGGTCGCTGGACAGCGGCGTGGTGACCAGCGGCAGCCTGCGTACCAGCGGCGACACCGTCGACATCGCCACGACCGTGTACGACCCGGGCACCGTCGAACCGCAGGTGCACGTGCGCCGCCTGCGCGGCGGCGATGGCGCGATCCTGTGGCAGGCCAGTCTGGCGGAGCCGGCGAACGGCCAACTGGTCGCCGCCGACGATCCGAACACCGTACTGCTCGTGGGCAGTGCCGCCCATGTCCTGCGCCTGCGCTGGCTCGATCCGCTCGACGGGCACACGCTGGCCACGGCCGGCGAGAACTGCGCGGAGGTGTCCTGCGCCTATCTTGCTCCGCGCCTTGCCGGCGACGGCGTGCTGCGCCTGGGCCTGGCCGGCTACGATCTGCCGGTACCCGCCCTGGTCGGACGCCGCGGCGTCCTGCCCACTACCCCGGCCGTGGCGGTGGATCAGCACGCGCTCGGCGGCGCCTGGTTCGCCACCTACGAGAACGGCCAGGGCTTCCTCCTCGACGTGCTGATGCCGCAACGCGTGTTCTTCATGCCCTGGTTCACCTACACCAGCGCCGGAGGAAACGACCCCGCAGCGCTGCGCTGGTACACGCTGCAGGGTGATATTCCGGCCGCGGCGCGCCAACTCGAGGTCGGCATCTACGAGAACCGCGGCGGCAACTTCGACGCCGCACCCGTGACGCAGGCGCAGCGCGTGGGCACCGCCAGCGTGCGCTTCGACTCCTGCGACAGCGCACAGCTGCACTACCGCTTCGATGCCGGGCACAACGATGGCCGCGAGGGAGACATCAGCCTCAGCCGGCTGCTGCCGCGGAACGAGGCCTGCGTGCAGGGCGACGGCAGCACCTCCGCGGCGGTCGTCGCCACGCCCGCGCAGGGCGGCTTCGACGCACGCCTCGGCGGCTCCTGGTTCGAACCAGCCAGCGCGGGCCAGGGCGTGCAATTGACCCTGCAGCCCGGCGGGGTGTTTTTCGGCGGCTGGTTCACCTACGACCCGGCCGAGGTCGCGAACGATCCAACGCGACAGCACTGGCTCACCCTGCAGGGCACGCTGGCCGGAGCACGCGACGGCGTGGCCAGTGTGGCCATCGTGCAGGCCATCGGCGGGCGCTTCGACACCCTGCCCACCGCGAATCAGTACATCGTCGGCCAGGCCACGTTCCATGTTCTGGGCTGCGATCGCCTGCGCCTGGACTACCGCTTCGACGACCGCATCCCAGCTGGGCCCTTCCGCGCCCGCAGCGGCAGCGTGGACCTGGTGAAGATCGGCGGCTGCGCGCCCTAGGCGCGCAGGACGGCGCCGCGGGTGCCTGCGCGGCGCCGCCCTGCGCGTCGGCCCGACGCGCACGCGGGCGCAATTCCGCTAGGCTTTGCGCGGTCTTCCGCCCGCCGCCCGACGCATGCACCGCTCGAAGTTCGCCGCCGCCGTCCTCGCCCTGCTCCTGGCCGCGCTGCCCGCGGCGGCACTCGCCTCGCGCACCTGCCTGGTACTCGGCGGGGGCGGAGCACGCGGCGCCGCGCACATCGGTGTGCTGCGCGTGCTGGAGCGCGAACACGTGGCGCTGGACTGCATCGCCGGCACCTCGATGGGCGCCATCGTCGGCGGCCTCTATGCGGCAGGCTATCGTGCCGACGAAATCCAGGCCGTGCTCGAGGGCATCGACTGGAAGGACATGTTCCGCGACGACCCGCCGCGCAGCGAACTGCCCATGCGGCGCAAGGACGACGAGCTGCGGTTCCTCGGCGGCATCGAGCTCGGTCTCAAGGACGGCAAGATCGCTCTGCCGCGCGGCGTGATCCAGGGGCAGAAACTGCAGCTGCTGCTGCGCCGCCTGCTGCTCGGCACGCGTGACCTGCCCGACTTCGACGCCCTGCCGATCCCCTTCCGTTCCATCGCCACCGACATCGCCAGCGGCGAGAAGGTGGTGTTTGGCGATGGCGACCTGGCCATGGCCATCCGCGCCAGCATGTCGGTGCCGGCGGCGTTTGCGCCGATCCGCTACCGCGGCCGCCTGATGGTGGACGGTGGCATCGCCGACAACGTGCCGGTCGATGTAGCCCGCACACTGGGGCGCCGTGACGCGCGCGACACTGCCCTGCGCCTGATCGTGGTGAACGTGAGCGAACCGCTGTCGGGGGACGAAGCCCTCAACTCGCCCTTTGCCATTGCCAACCAGATGCTCACCGCGCTGATGAAGCGCGAGACCGACGCCCAGCTGGCCACCCTCGGCGCCGACGACCTGCTGCTCACACCCGACCTGGGCGACCTGGGCAGCGCCGAATTCGACCGAGCGCCCGAGGCCATCGCGGCGGGCGAGCGGGCCGCCGTGGCGGCCCTGACGCGACTGCGCGCCTACGCCGTCGACGAGGCGCAATACTCCGCCTTCACCGCACGCCACCGCCGTGCGCCCTTCGACCCACCGCTGGTCGCCTTTCTCGATGTGCTGAGCGCGCGCAGCCGCACGGCCGGTTATGTGGCGAACCGCCTGTCCGGTGTGGTGGGCAAGCCGCTGGATCCGCAGCAGCTGGAGCGCGACATCGGGCTGGCCTACGGCGAGGGCAGCTACGAGCGCATCGGCTATACCCTGGAGCAGCGTGACGGCCGCACGGGCCTGGCCGTCCTGCCGGTGGACAAGGGCTGGGGCCCGAACTTCCTGCGCATGGGCCTGCGCCTGTCCGACGACTTCGCCGGGCGCAACGGTTACCAGCTGATCGGCGAGGCCAACTTCACCGGATTGAATGCGCTCGGCGGCGAATCGCGCAACCGCATCGAACTCGGCCGCATCACCGGCCTGCACGCGGAGTACTACCAGCCCTGGGGCGACACCGGCGAATACTACGTCGCGCCCTACCTCGACTACAGCGCGTTCAACTTTCCCCTCTACGCCGGCGCGGGCGTGGATTTCGCCGAATACCGGCGCACGCGCGCCCTGGGCGCCATCGAGCTGGGATACACGCCCGATGCCACCTGGCGTCTGTCGGGCTCGTTGGAGCTCGGCCACGATCAGGCGCGCCTGCGCGTGGGCGACCGGCAGGTTCTCCCCGACACCAGCTCCAATCTCGGCGGCGTCGTGCTGCGCCTGACCCGCGACAGCCTGGACAGCTCCGGCTTTCCCACCCGCGGCACGCGCCTGGACCTTTCCGAGGAGGTGCTGCTGACCGCGCTGGGCGCCGATGCAGCGGCCAATATCACGCGCCTGCGCTGGGACACGGCGTTCAGTCGCGGCGCCAACCGCTGGCTGCTCGGCGCCAGCTTCAGCTCGTCCGGCGGCAGCGGCGATCTGCTCGCGGCCTACAGCCCGTTGGGCGGCCTGGCGAACTTGTCCGGCTACACCGAAAACCAGCTCTTCGCCACGCAGACGGCGCTGGCACGGATCGTCTACTACCGCCGCCTGACCGATGCCGCGCGCCTGTTCAGCGTGCCGGTGTACCTGGGCGGCTCGCTCGAGGCCGGCGGCATCTGGGCGCACCGCCGCGACATCGACACCGCGGGCCTGGCCGGTGCAGGCAGCCTGTTCCTGGGCATCGATACCTTCCTCGGCCCGATGTTCCTCGGCTACGGCCACGCCGAGGGGGGCAACAATGCCTTCTACCTCACCTTCGGCTCCCTGCTGCGCGCGGAGCGCTGACGGCGGGCGCCCCCGGTCGCCCGCCCACCTTTCATCCCTCCATCGCGAAGCGGCGATATAATGCGCGCCCTCCTCCCCGCCGAGGGGCGCTGCAAGTCCCGGCCCGGTGCCGTGGAATCAGGCTCGGCGGGCCTTCGGGTTCCATTCCGAACCGCGCCCGACCATCTTTGGGAGTTGCCATGAATGCCGTTGTGAACCTGAAGCAGGACTTCAAGGTCGCCGATCTGTCCCTGGCCGATTGGGGCCGCAAGGAGATCGACATCGCCGAGCAGGAAATGCCGGGCCTGATGTCCATCCGCCGCAAGTACGCCGCCGCCCAGCCGCTCAAGGGCGTGCGCGTCACCGGCTCGCTGCACATGACCATCCAGACGGCGGTGCTGATCGAGACGCTCAAGGACCTGGGCGCCGACGTGCGCTGGGCGTCCTGCAACATCTTCTCCACCCAGGACCACGCCGCGGCGGCGATCGCCAAGACCGGCACGCCGGTGTTCGCCTGGAAGGGCGAGACGCTGGAGGAATACTGGGACTGCACGCTCGACGCGGTCACCTTCCCGGGCGGCGGCTCCAATCAATTCCGCGGCCCGCAGCTGGTGGTGGACGACGGCGGCGACGTGACCCTGTTGATCCACAAGGGCTACGAGCTGGAGCAGGGCGACGCGACCTGGGTGAACTCGGCATCAAACAGCCACGAGGAGCAGATCATCAAGAACCTGCTCAAGCGCGTGGCCAAGGAGCGCCCGGGCTTCTGGACCACCGTGGTCAAGGACTGGAAGGGTGTCTCGGAAGAGACCACCACCGGCGTGCACCGCCTCTACCAGCTGGCCGAGGCCGGCAAGCTGCTGGTGCCGGCGATCAACGTCAACGATTCGGTCACCAAGTGCAAGTTCGACAACCTGTACGGCTGCCGCGAGTCGCTGGCCGACGGCCTCAAGCGCGCCATGGACGTGATGCTGGCCGGCAAGGTGGCCGTGGTCTGCGGCTACGGCGATGTCGGCAAGGGCTCGGCCCACTCGCTGCGCGCCTACGGCGCCCGCGTGGTGGTGACCGAGATCGATCCGATCAACGCCCTGCAGGCGGCGATGGAAGGCTTCGAGGTCAACACCGTCGAGAGCACCCTCGGCCGCGGCGACATCTACGTGACCACCACCGGCAACAAGGACGTGATCACGCTCGAGCACATGCAGGCCATGAAGGACCAGGCCATCGTCTGCAACATTGGCCACTTCGACAACGAGATCCAGGTCGACAAGCTCTATGCCTCGGGCGCGGTGAAGACCAACATCAAGCCGCAGGTGGACAAGTTCACCTTCAAGGACGGCAAGAGCATCTTCCTGCTGGCCGAGGGCCGCCTGGTAAACCTGGGCTGCGCCACCGGCCACCCGAGCTTCGTGATGTCGAACTCGTTCTCCAACCAGACGCTGGCGCAGATCGACCTGTGGGCGAACAAGGACAAGTACGAGTCCAAGGTCTACATCCTGCCCAAGAAGCTGGATGAGGAGGTCGCCCGCCTGCACCTGGAGAAGATCGGCGTGAAGCTGACCCAGCTCACCCCCGAACAGGCCGCCTACCTGGGCGTGGACATTGACGGCCCGTACAAGCCGGACCACTACCGCTACTGATTGCAGCCCGCCCCGCCAGGCAACGACGACGGCCCGCCCTGCGCGGGCCGTCGCGTTTTCCGCAGACCAGCGCCGCTGCGCGCATGGCCAATTCGCCTGGGTGCCGCCGCGGAACCTCTATCTATCTCTCCATCCGGAAATAGAGATATATTGCGCCCGTCCATCCAACACACGCACGCCATGAGCCGCACGCCGCTGTCCTTCGAATTCTTTCCGCCCAAGACCGACGAACAGCGCGACACCTTGGAGAAAGCCCTGCCGCGGCTGAAGGCACTGGCGCCGGATTACGTGTCGGTGACCTTCGGTGCGGGCGGTTCCACGCTGAGCTATACGCCCGACACCGTGCGCGGCCTGCGCGAGCGTCACGGCCTGGACGCTGCCCCGCACCTGTCCTGCATGGGCGGCACACGCGCGGAAATCCGCGCCCTGCTGGACGCCTACAAGGCCATGGGCTGCCGTCGTCTCGTCGCGCTGCGCGGCGACCTGCCCTCGGGCATGGCCAGCTACGGCGACTTCCGCTATGCCTCCGAACTGGTGGAGTTCATCCGCCGCGAGCGGGACGGCGACTTCCATATCGAGGTCGCCTGCTATCCCGAGATGCACCCGCAGGCCAGTGACGCCCAGGCCGACCTGCGCCACTTCGCGGCCAAGGTGAAGGCCGGCGCCAATGGCGCCATCACGCAGTACTTCTTCAACCCAGACGCCTACTTCCGCTTCGTCGACGACGCGCGTCGGCTCGGCGTGGACGTCCCCATCGTGCCCGGCATCATGCCGATTTCCCAATACGCGCAGTTGCGGCGCTTTTCCGAGCTGTGCGGGGCGGAGATTCCGCGCTGGATTGCCAAGCGTCTGGAGGCCTACCGCGACGACGTGGAGGCGATCCGCGAGTTTGGCGCCGATGCGGTGGCGTCGCTGTGCCGCCGCCTCGTGGCGGGAGGCGCGCCGGGCCTGCACTTCTACACGCTCAATCGCGCCAAGGCGACGACGTCGGTGCTGGAACGTCTGGCGTAGCCGCTGCAGGCGGGCTAGTCTGCCCCCTTCTCCCGCCACGGCCACGGCCATGCTCGACAGCCTTTCCATCGACGACTTCCGCGCCCTGGTCGGCAGCCCGGTGCGCGTCAGCCAGGGGACCAGCGAGGGCGCGCTGGAAGTGGCCGATGTGCGTCCGCTGCACAACCCCACGCCGCGCAGCGTGCCACCCTTCGTCGTGACCCTGCGCCACGCCGGTACGCAGCGCTCGCTGGCGCAAGGCATGTACCGGCTGCACCACCCGCAGCACGGCGCACTCGACCTGTTCATGGTGCCCGTCGGCCCTGACGGCCAGGGCATGTGCTACGAGGTGGTGTTCAACTGAGCGGGCGCGTCCGCGCTCCAGCCGTAGAACAGGTACACGCCGCGGTCTTCGATCAGACGGAATCCGAAGCGGTCGTACAGGCGTCGCGCCGGGTTGTCCGGCTCCACGTGCAGGGTGACGTCGCAGGATTCGGCGCCGGCAATCCGCAGCAGCGAAGCAACCAGGCGCGTGCCGATACCACGGCCGCGCCATTCCGGCAGCAGGCCGATGTCCATCAGGCGAATTTCGCCCGTGTGCCGGTAGAGGAAAAGGCGACCGATCGCCTGATCGCCCCGACGGATCACCAGGAATTCGGCGCCCGGGTAGTGCCGCTCGTAGTGCGCGCGCTGCAGAGCCGCCTGGGAAAGCAGGAAGTCGTGCTTGCGGGCATCGTCCCAGTCAGTGACGGCCAGTTCGTCCAGGCGCACGCACAGATACACCCGATCGAGGAAGGCGGCGTCCGCCGCAGCGGCCGGGTGCAGGGTGAGGTCCGGGCAATCCGCCTGAAGGCGCGGCGCGATCAATCCGTCGCTCAAGCCGCCGCCACGATGGAAAAGGTCAAGTAATCGAACGCCGGCGCGCGCCCGTCGATACCTACCAGCGGACGCTGCAGATCGCCGGAGAAGGCCAGGCCAGCGGGGTCGGGCAGTTTGCCCGTGCCCAGCACCAGCACGTACAGGCCGGGACGCAGGCATCCGGTCGCATTGTCGCCGAGACTGCACAGGCAGCCGGACGCCGTGCGGGCGATGCCACGAGGCGAGATCTGCAGTCCGCCGAAGGCTCGGGCCTCCGCGTCGAAGCCGATGCTCTTGCTGCGGGCGCCCCCCATGCCTGGCGCGCTGATATAGACCAGAGCAGTGTTCACGCCGCCGTCGGCACCAAAGTACAGCGCCTCGACATCGAGCGCACCGAGGGAGGACGTCGGGGTGCGAACGAGCCCGTGCAAGGTCACGCGCGCCCGCGCCGCGTTGCCCGCCGAGGAGGCGAAGTCCGCCAGCCAGCGCCGTCCGGTCGGCGGCAGGTCCGTCGGCCAACCGTCGCTGTCGTCGAGACGAAGCAGGAGCGTGTCCAGCGCAAGAGCGCCCCCCTTGAAGCCGACGGCAGCGTGGGCGGCGGGCACCATGCCCAATCCGGCGAGTGCCAACGGCACGCCGAAGAACGTTCTGCGTTTCATGAATCCCCCCGTGGATGGCAGCCGATCTGCCCACACCGCAGACCGGTCCTGCCGCATTCTATGACCAGCGTTCGCTAGGCGCCATGTCGGCCACGGGGCCGCGCATCCTGCACACCACCGGTCGCCGTCGCCATCGCCGCTCCGTGCACCCCCAACGCACTCAGGTGCGCGGCGGGAAGACACCTTGCAAGGCGATGCAGAAATTCAGCGTCAGATAGGGCTGCAGGTTGTTGTGCGGCTGGTCTCCGCCGGCGGGAGGCAAGGCCGAACCCGCCAGCGCCACCAGAGGAGCTCCCGCCGGGGGAAGGTAGGGCGTGGCACCGATGACCCGCGCGATGGACGCGTCCTGAGGCGTCGGTGAGTCGGCTGGCGCTGGCAGGCAGTTTAAGGTGTGGGCGTGACCGGGGATCTCCGACTCGATCAGGGAGACCGAGTCGCTGCCCCCGTTTTCCCCGAGATCGTGCAGCGACAGGCCCGGCCCCTGTCCCCAGAACATGGGGGCGGCCCCCTGCAGGTTGGGCAGGGCGAAGTTGGACTGGCCGTTTCCGCCATAGGACGTCCCCAGGAGGGAGAAAAGCGCCGTGTTCTGACTCAGGGGCAGGATCTGTCCGTCGCAGAAGGCCCAGCCCCTCGGAGCGAAGTTGAAAGGAAAGATGCGAATTTCCGCAACAAAGGGATCCATGGAAGAACCTCACGTCTGCGATGGGAAAATCCCGAACAGGGAAATAATGAAGGTCACGCACAGGTAAGGCTGCATGTTGTTGTGCGGCTGCGAACCCCCGACCATGGTGATGGACTGGGGCGCCATGGGGGTCGTCGGCGGCGAGGACTGGTAGCCATCGTAGGTCGAAGTCTGCGCCAACACGTTGTTGTTGGGTTGGCTGTCGCTGGCGATGGAGGTGGTGGCCAGCAGCGGATGACTGTGAGCGGGAATCTGGCTGACGGTCAGTGTCACCTGTTCCACACCACCGGTTTCCGCCAGCACGAAACCGTTGCCCATGTGTATCGGGATGCGCCCGCGGAGGTCGGGCACGGCGAAGGTGCTTTGGCCATCACCGCCATAGGTGATGCCGATCAGATTGAAGAGCGTTTCGTACTCCGAGATGGGCAGCAGCGATCCATCGCAGAACTGCCATCCGGCCGGCGCGAAATTGCCGCCGAACATGCGGATCTCTCCCACATAGGGTTGCGCCACGGCTGTCTCCTTCTAGGTTTGGCTCGGGAAGATCCCCTGCAGCGCGATGGAAAAATTGAGCGTCAGGAAGGGCTGCATGTTGAGGTGCGCCTGCGATCCGCCGACATTGCTCACGGTGTTCGCCGCCATCGCAGTGACGTTGGCGTCGACCGCGTGGTACGCAGGCAGGTTGTTCACGGCGAGCAGATTGCCCGCGGGAATCAACTGCGTCCCTGTGGCAGAGGTACCCTGCAACACGTGGGTGTGGATGGGGATCTCGGAGAGGGACAGCGTGTGCGCCTGTTCGCCGCCCCGCTCGCCCAGGGTGTGGCCATTGCCCACGTGCATCGGCGTGCGCCCCTGCAGATTCGGCAGGCCGAAATTGACCCGACCGTCGCCGCCGTAGGTGGTGCCGAGCAGGGAAAACAGCCCCTGGTTCTGGTTGATCGGCAGCAGCTGGCCGTTGCAGAAGGCCCACCCCTTGGGCGGGAAACTGAAGCTCATGATGCGGATTTCGCTGAGGAACGGCTCAGCCATGGCGTCTCTCCTTGCTGCGGGTATGAACGGGGCCGCCGCTGCCAAGGCTGCGACGGCCCCCGGTGACACGACACTCAGGGAGGCGTGGAGATCGGCCCCGGAATGATCGCGCAGCCAGCGCTTGCCGCCGTGCTGCCGGTGTTGGTGGATGCCAGTTGCGCTGCGCAGGTCGCCCCGCTGCCGACCAGTTCGCTGGTGCTAGTGCCGGTCTCGACGATCTGGATGTAGCCGCTGAGCAGGTCGAACGCCGTGCCGGTCGGCGTCGTATTGCCGCGGACGTCGGAACGCACCTTATTCGGCACCGAAAGGGCATTGGACTGCACGAAGATCGCCGCCAGCGGGAAGCCACTGGTGTCCTGCGGATTGACATTGTTGTTGGTGATCGTGATGTCCAACCCGCCCGTGCCATTGCGGCCGATGGCCTCGATGCCGCGCCCGTTCGGACACTGGCGCAGGGTGTTGTTGTCGACCAGGACGGTGGCGTCGGCATCGCCGTTCACGTTGATGCGCATGCAATTGCCGATGGCCGAACCCGAGCTCGCCACGGCCTGATTGCCGATGGTGTTGCCCTGCACGGTCGCATTGAACACCCCGGTCGTGCCGGCACCCACCGCAGTGAACAGGTTCATGCCGTGGCTGTTCTGACCGGTGATGGTGTTGGACAGGAACTTCAAGGTCATGTTGGACGTTTGCGCCTTGGAGAAATCCAGCGCGATCTGCTCGTTGGTGAACGTGTTGTTCTGCACGGTGAACGTGCCGACAGTGGCGGTATCGCCCCCGGTCACCTGCAGGCCAATCGACCTGTTGCCGCTGAAGGTGTTGCCGCTGAGGGTGGCCGCAGTGAGCTGGCTCGTTCCGCGGAACTGCATCAGCGCGCCGTGGTTGCCGTTGGCGACGGAGTTGTTGTCGAAGTGACTGCCAGAGATGTTCATCGCACTGATCGTCCCGCTCGCGTTGTCCAGGAACAGATTGTTGTGCGCTGAGCCCGTCACGCTGGTGTTGCTGATCGTGAGAGTTCCCCCGGCATTGAGCAGCTCCAACCCCTCATCGGTCACGGAATCGCCGTTGTTCGTCACCTGCAGCGAGGTGAGGCTCAAGTTGGTCGCGCTCGAGGCGTTGATGCCGTCGTCCGTTCCGTTGATGACGTTCATGAAGCTCAACGACGTGCCGAAGGTGGAGGTCAGGGAAATGCCCGGTGCCGTCGCCTTCTGGATGACGCCGCCGGAGCCGGCACTACCGGTTCCGCTCACTGTCAGGCCGCCCGCCGCACCGGTGTTGTTCAGCACGATGCCGCTGCTCGGACCGCTGCCCGCGGTGCCCGCGCTGATGCTGCGGAACTTCAGCCCCGAGGCGCCGATGGTCGTGTTGACCACACTCAGCGCGGTCGCCGTGGTGGTGACGAGCGTGCTGCTGGTGTCGGTCGCCGTGACCGTACCGCCTCCGCTGGCGGTGAACGCCGCATTGGCACCGGTGCTGAGCGTGAGGGCGCCCGAGAAATTGATGCTGGAACCCGTATTGCCGGTGAGGTTCACGCCCGTACCCGTGGTGGCGCTGATGGTGCCACCGTAGTTCACCGTGGCATTGCTGGCGTTGACGCGGAAGGCGGTCGCAGCAGCCGTGGTGCCGCTGATGCTGCTGCCGGAGCCGGCAGACAGCACGCCGGCCACGGCGTTGAGGTTGACGCCCGTCGTGGTGCTGTTGCTGCTCTTGATCGACGCGAGCGTGATGTCGGTGGTGACCGTGTTGAGGTTCACGGCCGCGCCCCCCGTGGCCTCGATCGTGCCGACGTTCGGCGCCACCTTGATCTGCAGGCCCGTGCCGACACCGGCATTGAATGTGCCCGAGCTGGTCGCCTGCAGGCCATCCCCGCCACCGGCGTAGACGTCGAGATCGGTGAAGCTGATATCACCGCTGACGTTGGTCAACACCATACCCGCGCCGCCTACCGGATTGCCGGCACTGCCGATCGTCGTGGTACCGCCGGACACGGTCTGGAAGCCGCCGCCGGGCGTGGCGTCGAAGCGCGCGGCGTTCACCACGATGCCGGATCCGCCGGTGTTGCCATGCACTGCGTTGCCGGCGAAGCTGGTGATCGTCGCGCTACCGCCACCGCTGCCGTCGACCACGATGCCGGAGGATCCCGCGGTGATGTTGCTGTTGTTGTCGATCGCGAGCTGAAGGTTGGCACCGGCCACGCTGGTGCGCGCGTCGATGCCGTTGCCGGTCGACGTCACGGTGTTGTTGGCGACGCTGACCACGAAGGTGCCGGACGAGCCGTCGTTGAGGTCGATCCCTTCCAGCGCCGAGCCGCTGATGGCGTTGTCGCTGATCGTCACGCCCACGGCATTGGCGCCGCTGGCGGTGACGTCCACCGCATTGGTGGTACCGCCGCTGGACGCGAGATCCAGGCCGCGGATTTCCACGTTCTGCATCGGGCCGGCAGTCGCCGCCACGGAAACCGTGTCCGCACCAGTGGTGACGACGCGCGGCTTGCTGCCGGCAGCCACCAGGGTACCGAAGGGGGCCACCGTGAGGCCGATACCCTCACCCCAGAGCTTCTGGCCATTCTTCAGCGTGATGCCGGCGGACAGCGGCGTGCTGCCGGTATTGCCGCGGAACACGAAGATGATGTCGTTGGCCGCCGATGCTGACTGAGCCGCGGACAGCGTTTCGAAGGCATTGCTGGAGCGTCCGTCGCCGCCGGCAGGATTGTCGGGATCGATGAGGTCACGCACGTACCACACCTTGCTGCCGACGCTGACGCTGACCGTGCCCGCGACGCTGTCCTGTCCGTCCGTGATCTGGAAGGCGAACGTGTCGGTGCCGGAGAAGCCGACCGGCGGTACGTAGGTGAACGAGCCGTCGGTGTTGATGGTGACATTGCCGCCGTTGGCGCTGCTGCCGCTGGGCACGGCCACGGTACTGACCGGCGAGGGACCATCGCTGTCGGCGGGGCTCGACTTGGCCATGATGCTCGAGGTGTCGATGATATTCGCCACGCCAGGACGCAGCGCGCCGGCCACGTGCAGCTGGGTATTGCCCAGCGTGCTGTAGCTGATCGTCGACGTGCCGAGCGTCGGTGCCACGTTGGCGTGCGTGATGGTGATCACGAAGGTCTGTGCGGCGGAGGTGTCGACGCCGCCATTGGCGGTTCCGCCGTTGTCGTGGATCTGCACGGTCACGTTGGCGGTCTTGCTCCCCGCGGCGGTCTGCACCGCCGGCGTGAAGGTGAGCGTGCCGTTGGCCGCAATGGCGGGCTGCACGGCGAACGCCGCGTTGTTGTCATTGCTGACGATGAAGTCCACCGCCTGGCCCGCCTCGTCCGGCGGACCGGGGCTGATGGCAGTGGCCCAGCCGGTGACTGTGCGCGGCCCGGCGTTGTCGAGTTCAGAGGTCAGGTCCGCTCCCTTGCTGAAGCTCGGGGCATCATTGACCGGGATCACGGTGATCACCAGGGTATGCGGTGCGGAGGTGTCGACACCGCCGTTGGCCGTCCCCCCGTTGTCCTTGGCCACCACCGTGACGTTCGCCACGCCGTTGGCGTTCGCCGCCGGCGTGTACGTCAGGGTGCCGGCCGCATCGATGGCCGGCGCAACGGCAAACAGGCCGGGATTGCTGTTGCCGGTGATCTGCAAGCTCACCGTCTGCGCGGACTCATCGGCAGGACCCGGCGACAGCGCCGTGGCCCAGTTGCTCACAATCTGTGCGCCGGCATCCTCGTTCACGGACTGGTCCGGCCCGGCCGTGAAGCTCGGCGCGTCGTTGACGGCCGTGACATTGATGACGAACGTCTGCGGCGCGGACGTGTCGACGCCGCCGTTGGCCGTGCCGCCATTGTCCTGCAGCACCAGGGTGAGCGTGGCCGAACCGTTGGCGTTGGCGGCCGGGGTGTAGGTCAGGACGCCGCTGGCGCTGACCGCGGGGGCGGCGCTGAACAGACCGGGATTGGTGTTGCCCGTGACGTTGAACGTCAGCGTCTGCGTACCGCCGTCGCCGTCGCTGATGGCGGTGGCCCAGCCCGGCACCGTCTGCCCGCCGGCGTCTTCCAGCACGGTTTGATCGGCACCCTTGGTGAAGCTGGGCGCGTGGTTCACCGGCGTCACGGTGATCGTGAAGGTCTGCGCGGCGGATGTGTCGACGCCGCCATTGGCGGTACCTCCGTCGTCCTTCAAGGTGACGCTCACGGTGGCGCTGCCGCTGACGTTGGGAGCCGGCGTGAAGCTGAGGGTGCCACTGGGCGTGATGGCCGGCTGCAGCGAGAACAGGGCGTTGTTGTCGTTGCTGACCTGGAAGCTGACGCTCTGGCCCGACTCGTTCGCCGGCCCGGGCGAGATCGCGGTGGCCCAATTCGGCAGG
>Ga0116192_1001914_pt1 | contig 14247 bp, 10 predicted proteins | sample AD_UKC113_MetaG_FD_89876 | JGI IMG/M metagenome (GOLD analysis project Ga0116192, IMG submission 89876) | Active sludge microbial communities of municipal wastewater-treating anaerobic digesters from Hong Kong - AD_UKC113_MetaG | ecosystem: Engineered > Bioreactor > Anaerobic > Digestate... | reverse complement strand
GTTCGATAATGATCCCAAGGTCGATTTTCTAACCAAGATCAGCCGGGCAACTGATTATTATCAGAAAAAATACGGTCAGCGACCAGATCTGTGTTATGTTAATCCCGGCATGATTTTTGACCCCCCGCCAAAAACCAGCGGTATTGAGGTCTTTACGGATCAAATGATTCTACCCGATCATTTTTGGTTGGGCGTCAAGCAACTTTCGGCATAGCCGGTTCATTATTTGACCTTTTTCTCCCGCCGCCTTTCGGCGGTTTTCTTTTTCTTCTGACGGAATATGTGACGCTTGACCCACTGCCAGCCCTGGCGCAAGTGCCGGAATGGACGCCGGGAGAATTGCTGTGAAAAATGAAGAGCGGCGGATTCCAGGCTGACGCGCCGTTTTTGTTCTTCTGCCAGATACCAGCGATGCTCGAGAATCCACAAATAAAGATCCATCGGCGTGCGGTTGGGGAATTGCTTCAAGATCTGGTGTTTGCGAATTATCTTTACCAGAGGGTAATAAACATCCTCATACCAGCCACGAACAGCTTCTTCATCGCTGATCGGACGCTTCAATTTTTCCCCCATAAACCAGCGGTGTACGCTGATATGTTGCAAAACCTTATCGTATTGACCGGGGATGGAAAATCGAAAATCTTCCCCCGGGTAGAGTTTATCTAATTTGGTTTCCGCCAGGAATTCAAGGTACTCCTGTTCTAGAATCAAACTGTTGAGATCGGTGTCCTTATCAATATGACCTGGAGTGTGAATTTCGGTTACATAGGCATCAATAAAAGCCTGTCCTTTTTCCCGGGCAACAGACACGCGGTGATTGCCATCCTTGATGAAATAGGAATCTCCAATCTTGTACACTTCAATCGGCGGCAGGATGATGTTCTTGAAATGGGCTCGATCGATACTTTCCCAGCGTGAGCGGGTGTGGGTTTGCCTGGGGAGGAACGCGCGGTCGAAGTCCTGATAGCGGCTGACGGATCCGATAATCTTGTCAATTTCAATTTGCCTGACCCCGATGTAATTCTGACCACGCATGGGGATATGCTTCATCACCTCTTCAAATGGCAGGAGCTCGTTATTCTTGTTATGAAGCCAGCTGAAGATCGAGCGCCAGAATCCCTTCTGAAAGGCGCTGGAAAAATCCGATCTTGATTGCTGGATGAGTTTTTCTGCTCCATCGGATTCGAAATCACTCATTTTCTGCCTCCTTTTTGCCACGACCGTGTGGCTGGCGCAGGAATGGTCAACAACTTATATCCGTAAACATTCACCACCAAAGTTTCTCCAATTTGTGTTTGTGTGATGGTATCCTGCCGGTAAACATGGATATGCCCATGAAGGAAGTAGTGAGGCTGGAATACACGAATTAGCCAGCGATAGGCTTTGACACCCCGATGAGGCGGATCGTCGGCATCGTGGATTTGCCATGGAGGTGCATGCGCCATGAAAATGTCCAGGTAGCGACCGGTCAGGGCTTTATTAATCAGGAATCGTGGCACCAGGCTGAGGATGTAGCTCCAGTACTCGGATTGAGTGAACTGGTTGGGTCCCCGGTTGTAACGCAATGAGCCTTCCATGCCGGCAAGCAATAACCCGGTATCATCTTCCACGCAACGGCGGTGAAGATCCACCGCTCCCCAGGGATATTTTCGGATGGTGGTCGCCCCGAACTCTCGGCTGCTCGAATGATTCCCGCGGATGAAATAACAGGGAACATTCAGCATGCTGATCATGTATTCGATGTAATAATAGGGCAGGTCACCACAGGAGAGGATCAGGTCCACATCCTGAAATCGCTCCTTGATCAGGGGGCTGTAAAGCATGGCGATCTCGGTGTCGCTGACCGCGAGCAGTTTCATCTTTGCCCGCCCTGCTTAATCCCCCTCAACCAAAGCCGTGACCATTGCTACCGCGTAATCGGAGGTGTGGCTGATTGAAATGGACCAGCTTGTCCAACCGAGGCTCTCGGCGCGCACCCGTGCGGAACGGTGAAGGTAAAGTTCCGGCTTGCCGCACTCATCTTCCAGTGTTTCAATATCCTTCCAACCCACTTCACCAATCCCGCAGCCCAGGGCTTTTGCGGCAGCTTCTTTGGCTGCGAAGCGTCCAGCCAGGCTGTCATCGCGGTCGCCGCATACTTCCATCTCCCGCGGGGTGAAAACACGCTGAATAAAACGCGCCTTGATTCCTGAATCCAGAGTTCTGAAGCGGTTAATTTTTACCAGATCAATACCTGAAGCAATGTGGGTCATCTAGCTTTGCCTTCTTTCTGATCCGGTCCGGCAATGACCGTTACCAGACACTCTGGATCGATATACTTCCTGGCAGTCTCCAGTATTTGTTCACGAGTGACTGCGCGGATGAGCGAGGGATACCGCTGGAGGAAATCCAATCCAAGGTCAAAGCGTTCCAGGTTCAAGAGAGAATTAGCCACACCAGCATTGGATTCAAGCGAGAGAGGCATCCGACCGATGAAGTTGTTTTGATTATCCTCCAGCTCCTCCACCGTCACCAATTGGTTAATGAATTGTCTTAATTCGGTTTTGATCAAGGCGATTGCTTTTTCAACATTTTCCGGGTTAACGCCAGCGGCAATTTCCCAGGATCCGCTTTCTTTCCAGGCGTTTAGATTAGTGGAGGCATAATACGCCAGACCTGATTTTTCCCGCACGGAATCTCCAATCCTGCCCATCAAGCCAAATTGTCCCAGAATACTATTTCCCAGAGAAGCTGGCAGGTAATCAGGGTCATTCCGCCTGGGTCCAAGCGTGCCCATAACCAGGTCAGATTGACTCTTTCCGGGTAAGAGGACTTTTTTATAAATCCCATTCTGAAGGGGTTGGACAGGGGGGAAGAAAGGAGATTCGATTGGCAGAGGATTTTGCCAACTACCAAGGTATCGTTCAGCCAGTTCCATCACCTGTTGAGGTTCCACCGCGCCAACTACAGTGATAACCATTCCTTCCGGACGGTAGTATCTATGGTGAAATTCAACCAGATCAGAGGGTGTGATCGCTTTAATCGTCTCAGGGTACCCGTCTTCGGGTCGACCATACGGGTGATTGGGAAATAAAGATGCATCAAATTCGATGGCAGCCATATCCTGGGTGCTCTGGGCGCGTATTGCCAGACCGGTGAGTAATTGCGATTTGAGCCGGTTGATGCGGTCAGTAGGGAAAGTGGGATGGATCAGGCTTTCAGCCAGGGTGGAAAAAAGTAATGGCAGATCCTCGGCAAGAGATCGTCCGCTGAAACTCGTTGTATGGACACTCGCGCCATACCCAAAGCTTGCCCCGGCAGATTCCAACCGGTCATACAGTTCATGAAAGCTGCTGTTTTTTGTGCCCCGCATCAAGCCGAGGGCGGTGAAATTTGCCAGCCCAAGTTTTTCCAGCGGGTCAAACTGGCTGCCGGTGGCAAAATACCCTGATAGCACCACTGAGGCGCTGTTTTCGTTGCGCCGGGATAAGAGGACGATGCCATTGGAGAGCGTTGATCGATGAATATCCTCCGGACCTGGAATGGAGCTGTGGATGGGTAGCTTTGTTTTCATGTCTAGGCTTCCTCAGGGTGATAAATTCCAATCACCCTCTGAGCGGGATTGAGGTATTGATGCAAAATGTTCCGCACGTCATCAGCCGTAATCCGGGATAGTTTATCAGTGTAATTCAAGAACCAGGAGTACTGGGCGAATATTTCCGAGTAACCCAGCCAGAATCCCTGATTGGTGATGTTTTCGCTGCCGTAAACAAAGAGCGCGCGGGCTTGTTTGGCAGCTCGCTCCACTTCTGCCTGTGTCGCCCAATGCTGGCGCAGGCGGTCCAGTTCCTGATCGACCTGTTCAAGCACTTCCTGTGTGCTGTGATCCGGATGAACAGTTATCGATATTGTATAGATGTATGGATCGACGGTTGCCTGCAACGAACCATTAACACTGATGGCGAATTCTTTTTCCACCAGGCGGCGGTACAGGCGGGAGGTTTTGTTCGAAATACTGCCTCCGCCGAACATATTGAGGCTGTTGGGACCTGTTAGCAGGCTATCCAGAATGGTAAAGGCAAAAAAGTCATTTTCCTTTGCCGCAGGTGCCCGGTAGGCGATTTGAAGATACGTGGTTTCTCCCGGACCATAAACATCCACATGTTGCTCGCCAGCCAGTTTATCTTCTCTTAAGAGGTTCAGGGGGGACAGTGGTTGACCTTTCAACCCGCCGTAGGCAGCTTTTATTTTATCCAGCATCTCCGCAGTATCAAAATCTCCTGCCACAGTCACCACAGCATTGGCGGGGTTGTAATACTTGCGGTAGTGCTCGTACAATTCGTTGCGGGTAATGGCTTTCAGGTCTTCGATGGAGCCAATGACTTCATGGCGGTAAGGGTGATGTTGGAAGGCAGCCATCTGAACAGCCTCGTCCAACAGGAAGAGAGGATCATTTTCACTCCCTTCACGCTCCGAAATCACCACTGTGCGTTCAGATTCCACTTCCTCCGGATCAAAGAGACTGTTTACCATTCGATCGGCTTCAAGCGCGATGGAGAGGTCGATCTTATCTGCCGGCATGGTCTCGAAGAAAGTTGTCCAGTCCAGATGGGTGAATGCATTCCACACGCCCCCGTCTCTTGAAATGGCTTTATCCAGAATACCCGCAGGGAATGCCGGCGTCCCTTTAAACTGCATGTGCTCCACCCAGTGGGAAATACCTGTTTGCCCCGGTTTTTCGTAACGCGAACCCACTTGGTACCATACCCAGTGACTGATGATGGGTGCGGTGTGGATTTCTTTAAGCAATATTTTTAATCCATTATCTAACTGATATTCATTAATTGGTTCGCTCATAATGCCTCTAGTGTAATGTATGAATGTAAATATAGCATAAGCAATCCATGCAAGAAAGGGAAGTGGATATAATACGGATAGGGAATGGGACGCTTTCTGTACTCGACATTTCAGGAATACAAGGATCAATCATGACAGGTAAAATTCCGGTGGCAATAATTGGGGCAGGACCGGCGGGATTGTTTTCAGCTTACAAGCTGACGGGCGAAGGAATTGAGGTTGCCATCTTCAACCGGGATATCAAACCGGGTGGGATGGCGGAATACGGGATTTACCCGACCAAACGGGTATTGAAAGATGGCTTACGCCGACAATTTGAGCAAATTCTTGCCTGTGAAAGGGTACATTATTATGGAAATTTACCGGTCGGTAATAATCGCTGCTTAAGCCTGTCAGATCTCATTAGCTGGGGAATTCCAGCGATTTTAGTCGCCAGTGGCGCGCAGGGAACCAAGTGGCTGGGTATTCCTGGAGAGACCCTCAATGGGGTCTATCACGCCAAAGACCTGGTATACCATTACAACCGCCTTCCTCCGTACAGCACGATGCCCATTCACATTGGCAAACGTGTTGTTATTGTTGGCGCTGGCAATGTGATGGCGGATGTCACCCGCTATCTGATCACTTTGCCTCAAGTTGAAGAAGTCCATATCTGCGTCAGGCGAGGTCCGGCGGAGATCAAGTTTACCCGCAAGGAATTGGAAACCATCATCCGGGCTTTTGACCTGAATGCCCTGGAGAAGGAGATTGAGCGGGTGGCACCGGTGATGCTGTCGCTGGGTCAAAATCCTGAAGAGGAATTCGCCTTCTTCCGAGAAACTGAGGACAAAGGAGATTTCTCTACTGGAAAAGCAGTCGTTCAGATGCATTTTCTTGTTTCACCAACCGAGATCCGGGGGAATGCCGATCAAACAGTCAAAAGTGTGGTTTTGGAGGAGAATACTCTGGTACGGGAAGAGGATACCATCCTTGCCCGTGGAGTCGGAATCCTCCGGGAATTAATGGCGGATACAGTTATTTTTGCCATCGGTGACCGGGTGGAATCTGATTTGGGATTGCCCTTGAACCGAAATGAATTTCTACGCGCGCGGCATCCCGCCTTTCCGGTTGAGGGTCAGTCCTACGAAGTTGAAGATCCCCGGACGGGGGAGCCGATGAAAGGCATATTTTTAGCTGGCTGGGCGAGGGTGCCTTCCAGTGGTCTGGTGGGGAACGCAAGGAAAGATGGTGTAAACGCCGCTGAAGCCATTTTAAACTATCTGGGTCAGCTGGAGGGGGAACCAGGCATTCCTGCCATGGAATTAGAAGAACGATTAGCAAATCTCCGCTGCCCTGTGGTACGTAAAGAGGACTTAAGAAAATTAATCGAAGATGAGCGCCAGCGCGCTGTTGATGGTGACCTGGAAAAGGTGAAGTATCGAACGAATGAAGAAATGCTGAAAATAATGGGGCTTGGCTAGATCAAAGCGCTATTTTTCTTTTTGTTGAAACGGGAACATAAGGATAAAACCGATGGCAATGATGGCACAACCGATTTCCATACCTCTGGCTTGCCATACACCAAAATAGGGCACACCTGGCAGAGGATGTGTACCAATACCGAAAATATCGGCAAAACCCGAAAAAATATTGACTACAAAACCGGTGCTGACCAATCGCCAGCCAATGTCCGCGGCAATGCTGGGGGGGCGCCTGCACCATAGGGCATGTATCGATGCATACCCGCCAATGCAAATAATCGCGATGCCTACCAGCATCACTGCAATTTGGATGAACCCGACTACCGGGCTGCGATCCAAGCCGATTAAGCCGGGTCGGGCACCAACCATAAAGATTATGAAGCCTGCCAGGGTAGTAATCAGGAAAAAGCGAATACGCATCCGGGGAATCGGATAGTGTTTTTCCGTGTCTACCACAGGTTTGGTTTGCTCTTTGGGTGCTTCCAAATTAGACATGGATGATCCTTCGAACAACAATCAGTAGATTTCGCTTCTTGATAGTATAACCTTAAATTTTGTCCAGGATCGAACGTATAAATCAAAAGCGCACCCCTTAAGGTGCGCTCGAATCGTTCAGAACGAATAGGGTTATTCTGCGGGTTTTTCCTCAGGTTTATTACCGACATCTTCATCATCATTGAGGATTCCTTCAAGAGCTTGCCAATCCATGTCGGCATAAGCCATTGAATCTACCCGCCGCAGGCTTAAGCCAATGCGATGAACACTCGGATCCACTTTGATGATACGCAAGGTGACAACATCCCCTTCTTTAAGCACTTCTTTGGGGTGCTCAATGCGCCGTTCGCTGATCTCCGAGATATGAATCAGACCTTCAATATCGTCCGTCAGACGGGCGAAAGCACCGAATTTGGTTAAACGGGTGATGGTTCCTTCAACCAGTTGACCAACCTGGAATTGGGCGGCTTTCTCGTCCCAGGGATCATTTTGCAGCTGGCGGATTGACAGACCGATGCGCTTTTTCTCGTGATCGATGTTGATGACCTTGACCTTGATTTCCTGACCGACTTTGTAAATTTCTGCCGGGTGTGGAATGCGATCCCAGGCGATCTCGGACATATGGACCAAGCCATCCGCGCCATTCACGTTGACGAAAATACCAAAATCTGCAATGCTGGTAATGCGACCAGTGTAAACACTGCCCTCCTTGAGTTCATCCAGCACGCGTTCGCGTACGGATTCGCGGGTTTCGGTTGAAGCAGCCCGTTCAGAGAGGATCAGACGGCGGCGTTCTCGATCAACTTCGATGACGCAAACGTCAATTTTTTCACCGATCATCTTTCCCCAGCGCTGTTCCGGGGTTTCACCTGAAACACCAGTGCGTCGTGAAAGGCTGATTTGTGAAGCCGGTACGAAACCGCGCAACCCCCCGATTGGCACGATTAGACCGCCTTTGTTATAGCCAATGATGGTGCTGTGAGTGGGCTGTTTGCTTGCCAGCAAATCCTCCACTTCTTTCCACCCTTCTTCTTCTCTGGCGCGCATGTACGAAAGGATTAAATTTCCGTTGGAGTCTTCAGGGTTAACCACATAAACGGAAATTTCCTGACCAACTTTGAGATTTGCCAGTTCATCACTGGGAATAAGCTCGTATTCCTTGCCCGTAATGATCCCTTCTGACTTGGTTCCTACGCTGACAAGGATTTGGCCGGGAGTGATGCTTGCGACCACACCTTTACGAATTTCACCCTGGGTTGGAAAATCAATTCCTAGCCCTTCTTTTTCGAGCAAAGAAGCCATGTTATTGTCATTCTGGGTGTTTTCCGGGTTTACCCCCTCTGTGTTATCGGTAACATTCTGGTCCATAAGATTTATGCACTCCGGCGTTAGAATTAGCCCTTTTCAATGTGATAAACGGGAAACATCAAAAATGTTTCAGGGCTACAACGATTTTAAATTATACATCATTTGAATCGTATTATGTTTAATTTCATTATTTTTTAATAATTAGTGTCGTTTTCTTTTCTTTTTGTTACTCTCCTGCACCGTGACCGGTTTTACGGCACCAGGCAATGGCGCAGGTTCTGGTGCTGGCTTTTCTGTTGCCGGCGCACCTGGGCGGCGTGGCTGGACGAGGAACATCCGGCTGATGACGCCAATGCGGATATCGCTCAACAAAGTGCGGAACATTTCCGAAGCCTGACCTTTGTATTGCACAAGAGGATCCCGTTGGGCAAAGGCTTCCAGTCCGATGGAAACGCGCAGCGCATCCACCCGCGTCAGGTAATCCACCCACAGTTCGGAGATGACGCTCAGGAGGATATGCCGGTGGATCTGGTTTTGAATGCGTCTGCCCAGGAGAACTTCTAGCTTTGCGCGCATCTCAGGCGTCAATGCATCCGGAGAAGACTCCATCATGCTGTCAAAAGTTTCGCCATCCATTTGCTCTTGTAAAGCCGTCTTGATGGAGGAATCCAGATTCTGCAGGGGGGTACCTGAAAGACGGAACCGTTCGAATTCAATTTTTCCCCAGACCGTTTCAAGCCGCTGCTGAATATCCTCCAGATGCTCCAATACCTCACTGGTGATTTCAGCGGAAGGGCGGTCCTGAATCAGGCGGGCAGCATAGTAAATATAATTTACCAGGATCACCCGCTTCATGCCGCGCTGATGAGTGCGCGGATCAATCGCCAGTTTTGAACCGACACTCATATTCAAAAGCAGATCAATCAACCGGTTTTCTTCAACAGATTCTTTTTCCGTGCGCGCCATTACCGCATCGATATTCTGGCTTAATAAGCCATCTGCTGCCAGTAAGGAGTCAGCACGTTTTGATAAAACGGCATCCACCTGTTTTAAAATCTGGTCGGCAACCTCTTCCCAGGGACTGTCCATCAAGTCCGCGGGTTTAAGATTCAGGCTGTCATCAATCCGTCTTTCCACCGAACCAATGGTGCGCGTAATGGCAAGCAAGTGCAGGGCGCGGGTAACCTGCGCCGAAAGTTTCGACTTGACTTCCTCATCCCCTTCAGGTAGGGCGCGCAGTTCCTCCGAGGAGAGACGTAGCAGGGTGCGCGTGAGGTTGGAAAGCTCCTCCAGCATTTCCTGCGGACGGCGTGGAGGAAGGGTTTCGTCATCGCGCGCGTCTTCCAACCCTTCAAAGAAAGTATCGATGCTGTCCTGGCGTTCGCGGTCCAACTGGTGGATTGTTTCTTCAGTTTTCTGAAGTAGATCACGGGTGGCGGAAAGAATATGTTCCCGCTCTGCCTGCAGTGCTTCTCCAGCGATTTGAAGCAGCACCTGCCGGATGGAAGCTTCCTGTGTGGATTTACCAAGCCTTCTGCCGGTCTCTTCAACCATCAAACGTAAGGTGTAAGAGGGTGCACGCACACCCTCCGCTTCAAAAGTCATGGAAGGCTGGACTTCCTCGAGAAAGCTGAGCAGTTTCCACGGACCCTCGTTATCCTTCAGGGATTTGGGAATCCGTTCATTTAATTCGGTACGTAAAATATCGAGAATGTCTTCATGCAGGTCTTCTTTTTGAAAAGCGCGGTCACGCTCGCCATAAATACGTTGGCGCTGTGAGTTCAGCACATCATCATATTCCAGCAAGTGCTTGCGGACATCGAAATTGTTACCTTCCACACGTTCCTGAGCCTGCTCCACCATGCGCCCCAACAAACCGCTTTCAATTGGCAGGCTGGGATCCACCTTCATGCGGGTCATCAGACTCTCCATTTGAGCGCCGCCAAACAGGCGCATCAATTCATCTTCCAGTGAAAGGTAAAACCTTGAAGAACCCGGGTCACCCTGGCGTGCCGCACGACCGCGCAACTGGTTGTCGATCCGGCGGGCTTCATGGCGCTCAGAACCAATGACATGCAAGCCACCCAGTTCGCGCACACGGCGCATGTCCTCCAGATATTGAATGAAGGTGTGCACCGATTCGGCGTAAATGGAGTAATCTTCCTCGCTTAACTTTTCCAACTCCTGCCGCCGGCGATCGTTGGACATGTTGAAAGGATCTTCAACACCGGCTCTTTCCAGAACGCGGATCACGTCTGCCAGCACTTCTTCGTTGAGTTCACCACCGAGTTTAATGTCTACGCCACGACCAGCCATGTTGGTGGCAATGGTCACCAGTCCAAAAGCACCTGCCCGGGCGATGATTTGCGATTCTTCGTCGTGCTTGCGGGCATTGAGCACCTGGTGAGGGACACCCCCCTGCAGGACAGCCATCAGACGGGGATGATTTTGGGGCTGAATATCCAGGATCTTCGCCAGACGATTGAATAACTCAGTGTCTTCTGGGTTGATGGAAGACAACCCTGCCTGGCGGGCAAGCGGGCGTAATTCAGCAACATTGAGTTCATTTAACGGGCGGTTGAGAGCCTGTAGTTCCTTAATTTCCAGCTCGGCAGATTTGTTGAATTTCTCAAGCCAGGCGTCGCGCAGGATAAGGGCTTGCGCCAGACGGCGAATCGATTCCGACCCCAGGCGCGTGGACAAGCGTTCAGAATGTTCCACGGACGTGGTGCCTACAAGCTGCGGGCGCCCCATCGCGTAATAATGCAGGATTTCCTGCACAATGGCACGTAATTTTCCCTCTTCTGTGCGGTAAACCATATCCGGGAAGTCCTGCCGTCGCCAGAAGACAGGTTTCTTTTGCGGATCATCCTTTTGGGCGTAGTACTGCAGCGGGTAATTTTGTGCATCCTTGGTCTCGACAATAATCAGCGGTGAATCTGCTTTCGCTGCGACGTATTCGAGGTTCATCGGGATGGGTAGAACATCTAATTTGTAGATTTTAGAAAACTCTTCCGCTTCGGTAAGGGCTGTACCGGTCATACCGGCGAGTTTCTCATACATGCGGAAGTAATTTTGGATGGTGATTGTGGCATAGGTTACACTTTCAGGCTCGATATGCACCCCTTCTTTGGCTTCCACAGCCTGATGAAGACCTTCCGACCAGCGCCGCCCGGGCATCAGCCGTCCGGTAAACTCATCCACGATGATCACTTTACCACCCTGAACGATGTAGTCTTTGTTGCGTCTGAAGAGGTGCTGCGCCCGCAATGCCTGTTCCAGATAGCCCATCAACCTTGCCTGTTCGGGTGTGACGTCCTCCGGACGATCTGGATTGCGCAAGGGGAGACCGAGGATTTCCTCCACATGAGCCTCGCCGATTTCGGTCAGAGAGACCTGGCGATCCTTCTCGTTTACTTCATAATCTTCCGGGTTGAGCGCCCGGACGACCTGTGCCATGTGAACGTATTCCGCGGTGTCATCCGAAGCGGGTCCTGAAATAATCAATGGCGTGCGGGCTTCATCGATCAGAATATTATCCACTTCATCAACGATGGCATAATAATGACCCCGCTGGACGCGCTCGGCAAGGCTCATTGTCAGGTTGTCGCGCAAGTAATCAAAGCCAAATTCACTGTTCGTGCCATATACAATATCCGCCTGGTAAGCCTCGCTGCGGTCCACCAGATCAAGCAGGTGCAAATCCTCACGGGCGTTGGGCTTTTCAAGATCCACCAGAAAAGCTTTTTGTCCATTCTCGGTACGGGCAGCCATTTGCAACACACCCACTTTCATCCCCAGTAAGTGGTAAATGGGCGCCATCCAGCGCGCATCGCGCCTGGCGAGGTAATCATTAACTGTAACCAGATGCACGCCCCGCCCGGTGAGCGCATTAAGGTAGAGGGGGAGCGTTGCCACCAACGTCTTACCTTCGCCGGTGCGCATCTCCGCGATCTTTCCAGCGTGCAGGTTCATACCGCCGATGAGCTGAATGTCGTAATGACGGAGCCCAAGGGTGCGTTTACTGGCTTCACGAACCGCAGCAAAAGCTTCCGGCAGCAGGTCGTCAAGCGTTTCACCCTCCTGCAGCCGGGCTTTGAATTCAGATGTCTTCTGGGTCAGAGCTTCATTCGAAAGAGCTTCAAACGGATCTTCGAACCGGTTGATCTCTTCAACAATTTGCGAAAGTCTTTCAATTTCACGCTTATTCGGGTCTCCACCGATGGCGCGAACAATTCTTTGGAAAACCATAGTCACCTCATTTTTCTCAACTGGTGATTATAGCATACCGGTTCAAGCACTCAAGCATAACAGGATCGCGGTTGAAAGGTAGCAGACTGGACCTGACGGGCATCAAGATCCAGCCTGGAGAGGATTAAATATGAATTGCACGACCTTCAATTGCCTCAGCGGCTTCCAATAACACTTCACTTAATGTGGGGTGGGCATGGATATTGTGTGCGATAGCTGAGGCATGAAGCCCGTTTTGTTGTGCCAGGGTTAGCTCTGGCAGCAGCTCGCTTACTTCCGGTCCGACCAGGTGCGCGCCGAGGATCTCCTCGCTTTCGGCATCCGTGATTATTTTGGCGAATCCCGCATAATCGCTCAAACCGAGCGCTTTTCCATTTGCCAGGAAGGGGAATCGCCCGACTTTCACGCTTTTTCCACTTTCCACTGCCTGACGCTCACTCAGACCGAATGAAGCTACCTGAGGCTGCGAATAGGTGGCACGGGGAATCATGGTGTAATCGAGGGGGTTGGTTTCCATTCCGGCAATGGCTTCGGCACAGAGAATGCCCTGAGCGGAGGCAACGTGCGCCAGAAGTAGCTTTCCGGTCACATCCCCCACTGCCCAAATTCCCGGAATACTGGTTTCCATCCGGTCATTTACCCGGATGTGCCCGCGTTCGCTCAATTCCACGCCAATTTCCTCCAATCCGAGGTTGGCGGAATTCGGGCGGAATCCAATGGCTACCAGTGCCTGTTCGGCTTCCAGCTTCATTTCTCCATCTTTCCCGCTCACGCTCACCTGAACCCCTGACGCCGTCTTCTCCACCCCTAAAACGCGGGTTTCTGCCAGGCATTTGATTCCCCGCCTGGTAAACGTCCGGGTTAATTCTGCGCTTACCTCTTCGTCTTCCAAAGGCGCGATGCGCGGAAGCATTTCCACCAGAGTTACCCGACTCCCATAGGAATTCCAAATGGTGGAGAATTCCAATCCAATCGCACCGGCGCCAATAATGATCACTGAGGCGGGCAGTTTTTCCTGGAGGATAGCTTCTTTGTAAGTCAGCACCCTTTCGCCATCCACCGGGATACCGGGCAGAGAAACGGGCTGACTGCCTGTGGCGAGGATGATATGATCCGCCTCAAGCGTCGTTTGGGTACCATCAGCGCCAGTAACGGTAATTTGATCCTTTGCGGTTAGTCTGGCTTCTCCCATAACCACGGTGACGTCGTTTTTCTTCATCAATGAAGCAATTCCCCGCGTCAGGCGGTTCGATACCTGCCGGCTGCGCCGGACGGCAGCGCCATAATCCAGCTGTAGATTTTCCAGCGAGAAACCAAATTCGGTTCCCCGTTCACGAAGGGTATGGGCGACTTCAGCATTCTTGAGCAAAGCTTTGGAGGGGATACAGCCGACATTCAAACAAACGCCGCCCAACCACTGACGGTCCACGAGAGCAGTTTTCATTCCCAACTGGGCGGAACGAATGGCTGCCACATAACCACCTGGACCGGCACCAATGACAACGACATCAAATTTTTCCATGTCCTACCTCTGCACACTTTTTTTAAATTATACCTGTTCGGTGGATTGGGTTTCGATGATTTTAAAGAACTCATAATGGAACGCGAAAGAAAATTTTCGCCTCCTTTGGTGTTCCACCCGGGCTGGAATAGCAAGGTTAACTGGAGGGCTTGAAACTAGAGTTTCTTGAAAGAGGCTTTTTTAGAGGTAAAGAGGTTGTACTTGAGGATATAGAATAATGCCATCCAACCATCTTTGAAGCCGATCTTTTTTCCTTCTTCATAAGAGCGCCCATAATAAGAAATAGGCACTTCGAATACCCGGCATTTTAATTTGGCAACCTTCGCCACGACCTCCACCTCAAAGCCAAACCGTCTGGAGGTGATGATCATGTTG
>Ga0116192_1001911_pt1 | contig 14253 bp, 15 predicted proteins | sample AD_UKC113_MetaG_FD_89876 | JGI IMG/M metagenome (GOLD analysis project Ga0116192, IMG submission 89876) | Active sludge microbial communities of municipal wastewater-treating anaerobic digesters from Hong Kong - AD_UKC113_MetaG | ecosystem: Engineered > Bioreactor > Anaerobic > Digestate... | reverse complement strand
TCTCTGGTTTTCCCCTTTTTGCGGCTCCGACCTTGACAGGAGTGGATCTGTTAAAACGGATCGATTCACTTGTTTCATTTCCTGAAGGGGACTTTTCTGCCGAATATGTCATGACCATAAAAAAGCCCGGAGAGGGCTCGTCTACTACAAACTTCGTAATCTTCCGAAGGGACGCGGAGGAAAAATACCTGATCCTGATCCTTTCTCCTCCTCAGGACAAGGGGAAGGGGTACCTCAAGATCAAGAATGATCTCTGGTTCTACGATCCCGCGGATCGGCGGTTTACCTATACCAGTGCCAAGGATCGGTTCCAGAACTCGAATGCCCGGAACTCAGACTTTACCCGTTCCACGTTTGCTCAGGACTACCGAATTACGAAGAGCTGGCAGGAGAAGCTGGGAAAATTCGATTGTACAGTCCTCGATACGGAGGCGTTAAGCGAAGAGGTAACGTTTCCCCGCACGATTCTCTGGGTGGACAACGAGGATCTTCTGGTACGGAAAAAAGAAGATTACAGCCTATCCAATCAACTCCTTCGTACTACGGCGATCCCCACATACCAGCGATTTTCCAACCGGTTTGTCCCGGTAACGATTCTTATGGTCGATCACCTCCGGGGACGGGTATTGGACGGGAAGTTCGTAAATGAAACCACCCACCTTACTATTTCCAGGCCCTCCCTGGAAAAACAGCCGGACAGCCTGTATACAAAAGGGTACCTCGAGCGTTTGGGTCGATAATATTTCGAGTATAGTCGAAAATTGTCTTGCTATATCAAGTTTCATCGACTATAATCGAAGAAAATGGAAAAAAGGAAGGAGAGAATCGGTAGGTATATTCCCAGAGAATTATACCTTAAACGAATAGAAAATTATCTTAATACACCCATTATTAAAATTCTTAAGGGAATGAGGAGGGTAGGTAAAAGCGTTATCCTGAAATTCCTGATACAAAAGTTGATAGAGGACGGAATCCCTGAAGAGAATATTCTCTATATCAACAAAGAGTCTGTAGAATATGATGATTTAAAGAATTATAAAGATTTATATTTCTATGTCAAACAACAGTTAGATGGTTTAGATGGGTCAAAATACCTACTGGTGGATGAGGTTCAGGATATCGATGAATGGGAAAGAGCGATACTTTCTCTCTTTTCAGAAGAGTATGCTGATATTATTATTACTGGTTCCAATGCAAGCTTACTATCTTCTGATCTTGCTACATATTTAAGTGGAAGATATGTAGAAATACCCATCTATCCGTTGACATTTAAAGAGTTTCTTCAATTTAGAAGAAATGTAAAGGATCTGGATTCGGAATTCCGTCTCTTTTTGCGGTATGGAGGCCTCCCGGGTATTCATCAACTAACATGGAAGGATGAGATACTCTTTAATTATCTAAATTCTATCATCAATACAGTATTCTATAAGGATATTGTTAGCAGATATAAAATACGAGATGTTTCTGTTCTAGAGAACATAATAAAATATCTCTTTGATAATATCGGAAATATTACGTCTGCAAAAAGAATTACTGAATACTTTAGAAACCAGAAATTAAATATTTCTGTGGATACAGTACTTAATTATATTCAGTACTGTGAATCCTGCTTTCTAATAGAGAAAGCACGACGGTTTGATATTAAAGGAAAAAGGTATTTAGAGTACTATGATAAGTTTTTTTTGAACGATGTAGGAATCCGGCATGGATTTATTGGCTATAGAGATAAAGATATAAATGGCTTACTGGAGAATGTTGTGTACAATGAACTTCGAACTCGAGGATATAACGTATCAATAGGGGTTCTTGATTCAGTTGAAGTAGATTTTATTGCCGAAACACAGAATGAAAAAAAGTATATTCAAGTATGCTCCCGTGTGAATACTCCAGAACTAGAACAACGAGAGTTTGGGAACTTGAAGAAAATCAAGGACAATTACGAAAAAATAGTTCTTTCTTTGGATAAATTCTATCCTGAAGAAAAAGAAGGAATTCGCCATGCGTATCTGATAGACTTTTTAGTGCAATAAGCATCGGGCAGAGCAAGACGTGAATGGTCCATCTTTCTTTCTATCCAAACTGTTCCCTGTTTTTATCCTGGTTGTTCTGCTTACCCGGGTAACTCCTGGTTGGGGGCAGGAAGACATTGATTCCTTATTTGAGTCTCCGGAGGCGGGAACGGTTGAAGCTACGGAAGAGGGAAGCCCGGCCTTGCCCCCGTCTTCAACGCCGGAGGAACCTGAAGAACAGCCGGAAGCTTCCCCTGCACCGGTGGATCACCTCTCTGCCTTTACCCGGGAAGCGCTCACGATTTATGGTTCTCTCTATGCGGCTGCCGGAGGGTTGGGGGGATATACGGAACTTCCCCCCTTCAATGAACCTGCACGCATGGTCGATGACATTGATTTTTCCGGCTATGCGGAATTTTCCAACACGCTTTCGTTCCGGGCACGGATGGACCGCTATACGAGCGTACAGGGATCCTTCTTAGTAGAGTATCCGAACTTTGCCTTTACGGTAGATGAGCTATTTTTAACCTATGTACTGAAAGAGTTGTTTTTTTTCAGGATCGGGAAACAGATAATTACCTGGGGAAACGGCCGGATCTACGACGATACGAATCTTACCCTCGATGCAGAGGACGGGTATTCATTTAAACTGACGGTTCCTGTTTCCACGGCTACCCTGACAGCCGTAGTAATGGATCAACCTGCGTGGCGGTATACGGAGAATCCCGGTGCCGAGGATTTGAACTATGCGGGGCAGCTCACGGTACCGGTAGCTGGGATCGAGTTCCTGTTTTCAGGACTGTACGCTTCCAAAAGACGGCGGGATAGTGGGTTTACGCACCGGGGTATTGTGGGGCTTAAAACCACTCTCTTTACCGTGGACCTCTTTCATGAAAGTCTTCTCGATACAGAGAAGCAATACACGGCCCTTTCCGGATTTTTTAAAGAATGGAGTAATCCCCGTATACAGCTCTACGGCGAGCACAGGTATATAACAGGTCCGGATCTACCGAACGATCATCAGACATCCCTCAACTTTCTCTGGCGGGGTTTCCCTCATTCAAAACTGGATCTGGGGTTCCGCTGGAACCATGCCTGGCGGGACAACTCAGGGTACGTGGTTCCCGGTCTAAAGTGGAACAACCCGGCGCCGAACCTTACCCTTGCCTTTGCGATGCCGATCTATTACGGCGAGCCTGATTCTGTGATAGCCCCTGAGTTTAGCGACGATGTAGATTCTCAGTTCCGGAAACTATCCTTTGGCGCCCAGGCCAGTCTCAGTGTTAGGTATTAAGAATGGCAGATGATTCCTCCATCCTTCTTCAACATATTAAAACAGCCTGGAACTATTGTTCCTGGGGAAACCGAAGAGATACTCCCGAGGACTGGTTGCGTGTAGTGGAACATGGCACTGAAGAGGAGAAAAGATGGATCTTCGGAATATTATTTAGGGAACTCCCGGATATTTTGCTCCTGGTAAAAATATTCCGGAGGGAAGTAATCTGTCAATTTTTACAGTCCTATACAAAGCCCCTCTCTCGATCCTTCCTGGAACGACGAAGGAAAGTCCTTCGTAGCGTGATATGCGGCATCGCTGAAACTATTCCAGAACTGGACTGGATACAATGGAAATAGAACTGTTTTATCAGAACCTGTACCGATTGCAGGATAGTGTACTTCAGCAGGTATTTGCGGTTCCGGGGACCTTTTATCTTACGGGAGGAACAGCTTTAAGCAGGTTCTATTTTCAACATCGGTACAGCAACGATTTAGATTTTTTCAGTCATGAAGTTTCCAGTTTTGGATTTGAGGTTCGAGAGATTATACAAAGACTTTCCCATTCAGGGGGTTGCGAAATCAAGCAAGAAGTTGATAGCAGGGATTTTAAACGAATTCTGATTCAGAAGGGTGAAGTGAGTTTAAAAATAGATTTTGTAGCGGATAGGGTAAAACGAATCGGTTTCCCGGAAAAACGAGGATATTTTTTTATCGACACTCTTAGAAATATTCTCAGTAACAAACTTTGCGCAATACTGAACCGGGATGAGCCACGAGACCTTGTAGATATACTCTGGATTTGTAGGCACCGACGATTTCATTGGCATCATATACTTCAAGAAGCTAGAGAAAAGGAAGTATTTGCCCTGGAAGATTTATTGTATAGATTGAAAAACTTCCCGCTTTCTTTGATCAAAACAGTTTCTATGATTCAGGCATATTCTGAACAGGATTGTGCCCGCGACCTGCCGGTGCTGGTTGAGAATATTTTTACATCCAGCGTCAATACCCTTGCGAATCCGGATTCTCTAAATCTGGAATAGTCTTTATAGGAGGAACGTAAATGGATGATTCTCGTATTACACAGAAAGGGGAAGCGGAAGATGAAATTGATCTCATTGATCTATTTATCGTTCTATTAAAGTGGCGCAAACTGATCGTTGGGTTACCCCTTCTTACCGCCCTGATACTGGGGATCATCCTCTTTGCACTGCCTGCTCTCGGCTTATATACCTTCCAGACGTACAATCTCCAGGCCATGGTGGCCTCGGTGCAGATTCCCCCGGCATTAAAGGATCAGATCGGGCTGGATATTCCGGGATTAACCGCTTCCTATGCCCAGGAGTTCAAGACCGTAATGGATACAATTATCCGATCAAACCTGAAAACGGATGGATTACCCCACGATCCCCAGAACCTGAAGTTCAGAACCTTTGTGCTGAAAGGGTTTATTGGGAAGCAGTACAAGGTTACGGTTCAGAAGGGAGGAGTGCGGCTGGAAATCAAAAGTAAGGATCGGGAAGGGGGAAAGAAATTTCTGGAAGAGATGTTGAAGCAGGTGGATCTCCGCCTCCGGAACGAGATAGCCGAACGATCCCGGGTGGTGTATCAGTCGATGGAGGAGTTATACAAGGAAGCGGGGCCCCAATCGATCCTTTCCGATACGGTAAAACAGTTAATCACCGCAAGCCGCACCTATAGCACGGGGGAAATACCTATCCTGGTAACGGTTACCGAGCCAGAAGTGTTTCTGGAAGCACAGGGGAGGTCCACGATCGTTATCGTGGGAGTGGTGGCCGTGTTCTTTCTCTCGGTTTTCCTTGCCTTTATCCTGGAATACGTGCATAACGTACGGAAGGATCCCCAGACGATGGCCCGGATCCGGGCAGCCCTGGGCAAGGAAAAGTGAGTTTCCTCTAGTCACATAATTTGTACGTAAAATGTGATAAAATTACACAAAATACGTTTGACATTTGTGTAGATTCCCTCAATACTGGATTTACAGTATGGAACGAAAAAGCTTTAGGGATCTGCAAAAATGGCAAAGGAATCCCGATAAAAAACCGCTTATTCTTCATGGTGCACGACAGGTTGGCAAAACATGGCTTCTTAAGGAGCGCTCACCGAGCAATATGTAGCGCAGGAACTTCGTGTACGAAAAGATTTGGATGTGTTCTATTGGTCAAGCGAAAAATCTCAAGCAGAGGTAGATTTTCTCATCCAGGCAAATGCATCTGTTTATCCTCTTGAGGTAAAAGCTGCTGAGAACCTGAAATCCAAAAGTCTTCGTGTATATCGAGATAAATTTTCACCGACGCGCTGCTACAGAACCTCACTTTCGCCCTATCGGGAAGAAAGCTGGCTTACGAATATTCCCCTCTATGCCGTGTCTGCATTGCCGATGAGTATCAGGATTCCAACAGCCCGAGTAAATTCTCTGGGGTGAGGAGGCTCGCATCTTCGCGGTGCTCGAGAAACGATGCTACATCCATGACAATCTTATCAAAGTCCAGGCTGGTAATTCTCTTTCTAAGCACTTTTCGCCAATCTTCGTTGGAATCGATACCGCTTTGAGCTAATGCCGCCTTAAGGAGAATCTGATTGGGTTCTACCGGCGGACGACGGCTGCGATACCATAGCAAATCATACCAGTCGCGTCCCTTGATGAAAGGACGCACGAGAAGAGCATGTACCTTTCCAGCCATGAGCGAAGGCAGGTTATAGTGCTGCACGGCAAAAACGGTATGGCGGTTTACCAGGGCTGATTTGACAATAGCTCCTGCGGGTGGATTCGTATCTATCTCAATCTTGGGTAGTACCTCCCACGAAAGCGATCGATTCGAATGCTCTAGATTCATGGAGACTGCGCAATATACATTACCCTGACTTCCCTTGACAACCTATATTTAAGGAATATAATCCTATAAATAATAGGAACATAATCCTGAAAAAGTACGAAAGACAGTTAAAGGTTCTACTAAAAGACGCGTTACGATTCTTTCCTGCGGTGTTTATTGTGGGTGCCAGGCAGGTTGGGAAATCTACCCTTGCGTTTGATGTTATTAAACAGGCAATAGATGCGGATAGAAAGCCCGGGCAATTTATCTTAACGGGTTCTGCCGACATATTGAGTTTCTCCAGGGTAAGGGAGAGTCTGGCAGGGCGGGTAGGTGTTTTTGAGCTGTATCCCTTCAGTGTGTGTGAATTATTATCATGTAAGAATAATCTGATAGATTCCTTAGTGTCCGGCGATATTGTAAATCGAGAATCAAAGTTGGTTGATGATGCATTCTTGGAGTTTGTTTTGAAGGGGGGCTATCCTGAAGTACACAAGATTGAAGAAGATAGATTTAGATACATGTGGTTCAGCTCGTATGTAAGAACGTACCTGGAAAAAGATGTATTGGAGTTAGGAGAAATAAGAAACATAGACAAGTTTCTATCTCTTTTAAATATATCGGCCTCTATATCAGGGAACGTTTTGGTAAAGTCAAATATTTCCAACGATACAGGGCTTGATAATAAAACCCTTGATAAATACCTTAATATTCTCCTGTTATTATTTCAAATAACCCTCTTAAGAAATTTTAGTTTAAATGTGGGTAAACGGTTTATAAAATCTTCTAAATTATACTTTAATGATACAGGTCTTTTATGTTATTTACTGGGCATCCAATCCATAGAGGAGTTAAAAGAAAGCAGATACTACGGTAATATCGTTGAAACATTTATTTTTTCAGAACTTTTAAAAAGTATTAAATATGCTGGCCAAAACAGAGAGTTATTTTTCTATAGAACCATAGACAAAAAAGAAATTGATTTTATCATAAAGGATAAAAACGAATATATTGCAATTGAAGTGAAAGCCTCCCGAACTATCCATGAAAGAGACGTAGATACTTTAAAGGCATTCTCTAAGAGTTTAAAGTACGGATACCTTTTGTATGGCGGAAATGAAGTTTATTCTCTAGGAGACAATATATTTGCATTGCCTAATAAGAAGGTATTAGGTGTTAGGAATTAGGTTATAGGTATTAGGTATTAGGTGGTAGAGTTTATGGATTTAAGGGTGATAATAAAAGACAGGCTCGTTCTACCCAAAACCCATAACCTATAACCCAATACCCTGCTATCGCGAATGCTTGAACGCTGGTCGTGGAGTGATGGGGTAAAATAAATACATGGAACATTTAAAAGAGATCCGCTGGCGACAACGGTATGAAAACCTTAAACGTGCATACGCTCTGTACCAGGAAGGCGTACAGAGGGAAGAGTTAAACCGGCTGGAAAAAGAAGGCCTTATTCAGAGATTTGAATATACCTTTGAACTTTCATGGAAGACTCTAAAAGATTATCTTGAGGCTAAAGGCCTATTGGTAAGTTATCCCCGGGATGTAATAAAGGAAGCTTTTACAACTACTGAATCTTTTATGCTCGTAAGCGGACCGTTCTTCAGAGCTATGAGTGAACTTGTAGAAAAACTGGGAACTGAATTATGAGTGAAAGGTTTGGACTGTCTTCTAGAATTCTTGAACTGCTTATAGCAGGAATAGAGCGCTTTCCTGAAATAGAGGAAGCGAAAATATTTGGTTCACGAGCAATGGGCAATTTTAAGAATGGATCTGATATTGATATTGCACTTTTTGGCGCCGGGGTAGACGAGACGGTTGCACGGCGACTTTCTACGCTCCTTAACGAAGAGCTTCCTATTCCGCATCATGTGGATGTAGTGGTATTTGATCGTTGTACAAACGAAGCGTTAAAAAAGCATATCGTACAGTACGGTAAAAGGATTGATTTTATATCATTATAATGATATAATAATGATATACGGAGGTTGTTCAGATGCCTACTATCCGTCCAAGTGCAGATCTTAGAAATAATTACAATGAAATATCCGAATTCTGTCATCAATATAACGAACCTGTGTTTATCACTAAAAATGGGCAGGGAGACCTTGCGGTAATGAGTATTGAGACGTATGAAATGCTTACAGGGAAAATAGAACTCTATCGCCTTATAGATGAAGGGATCAAAGCAAGAAACAATGGGGAAGTTCGTTCTGCAGAAGAAGTGTTTACTGCTATCAGAAAAAAAATGCAGTAGTAATGTTTACGGTCAATTACACAGGGTATGCAGAAAGAGATTTGCTCTTTATCCTTGACTATATTTCTGATCTATTAAAGTCTCCTGTTGCTGCTAAGAATCTACTGCATGAAATTGAAGAGCATACAAAAATAATAGCAGAGAATCCTTTTGTTTTCCCCCTTGTCCGGGATGAGTATCTTAAAAAGTCTGGTATACGATATATACACGTTAAGAATTATTTTGTTTTTTATACGGTTGAAGAAGATATACATACCATTACCGTTATTAGAATCATGTATGCTAGAAGAGATTGGATTAATCTACTAAAAGGGGAAACATACTAAGGAGTATGAGCTGACACGCCTTGCTTGAGCGTTATTAGGGTGGTAGGTTTTAGGTTTTAGGTGGTGGGGGGGAATAAAAGATTGATCCGTGCTACCTAAAACCCATAACCCAGTACCTATAACCCAATATATTTACATTTAATTGTTGTACAAACGAAGCGTTAAAATAGCAGATCATTCAGCCCGGTAAGAAGCTGGTTTGAATGGTCGAGTAATACTATGACAGTGAAAATGAAAAAACCTTTTTATTATTTACACGATATTGTTAACTAATGTTACCTACTATTAATACTGAAGTACAAGATTATAGTGTTCTTTCTCCTGATTCTGGTTCTATAACCAGGAGTAACACAAAACGTATAGCCCGCAATACATTGATGCTGTACTTTCGGCAGATCTTGATTATGCTGGTTAGCCTTTATACCGTGCGGGTGGTGTTACATACGCTGGGTGCGGTAGATTATGGGATTTATAACGTGGTTGCAGGTATTGTAACCATGTTCAGCTTTTTAAGTGGAGCGATGGCAACGGCGAGTCAGCGGTATTTTAGTTATGATCTGGGCCGCGGGGACCCTGAGCAGTTACAGAAGACATTTAGCGTTTCGCTTACTATTTATATTATACTGGCGCTCTGTATTGTGGCTGTGGCTGAAACGGTAGGGCTCTGGTTTGTATACAATAAGCTTGTTGTACCCGTAGAACGAGTGCATGCGGCACGGTGGATTTATCAGGCATCGGTGTTCTCCTTTGTCTGTACTATGATCACGACGCCATTCATGGCTGCAATCATTGCACACGAGGATATGGATATCTATGCGTACGTCTCCATTCTTGAAGCTGGGCTGAAGCTGGGAATTGTCTTTTTGTTACCACTGTTTGCTGTAGACAAACTTATTTTTTACGGTTTATTGTTGGCACTTGCTGTTGTAATTACAACGACGGTATACTGGGCAATCTGCAGAAAAAAGTACGAAGAATGTAGAACAAAATTGTATTGGGATAAGAAGTTGTTCCGTGAATTGTTAAGTTATACAGGCTGGAATACCTTTGGTGCTGCCGTAGGTGTTTTTAAGTTTCAAGCGGTAAATATACTCTTAAATCAGTGTTTTAATCCAATCGTTGTTGCTGCTCGTGGTATTGCATCACAAGTAAACAGTGCGGTAAATAGTTTTGCACAAAGTTTTAGTACGGCGGTGCGTCCACAGATTATTAAAAGTTATGCAGCGGGTGATATTCATGGAATGATCCTTTTGGTGTACCGAAGTTGCAAGACAACGTTCTTTTTGATGTACGTATTTGCATTACCGCTTATTATTGAAATGCAGTATGTGCTTACCTTATGGCTAAAAAATCCTCCTAATTATACAGTAATTTTTACGCAGCTTGCACTATTTGATGTGGTAATTGATTCGGTAAATTATCCATTGATGACGACTGCACAGGCCACAGGAAAGGTAAAACTATATCAGAGTGTAGTAGGTGGAATTCTATTACTCAATTTGCCACTATCTTTTGTGATGATTGCCAGTGGTTTTGGTCCTACTAGTGTTTTTATCGTTGCTATATTACTTACGTTTGTAGCTTTCTTTGTGCGGCTTTTTATCTTGAAACGATTGGTACCGTTTTCTATATTAATATTTTTAGGACAGGTATTTGTACCACTTGTGGTAGTAGCGATTATATCGGCGCTGTTTCCGATGTATGTGCATCATCTGATGGCAGTTGGTTTTACCCGTCTGATTCTGGTATGTGTAGCTTCTGTGTGTTCTGTAGGATTTTTTGCATTCTTTATTGCCTTGCCAAAGTCTGAAAAGCAATATGTCTTAGAAATATTGAAGAGGAAGATTGGTAAATAAAAATGCTTGAGGTAGCTTATTCCTCTACATGTACTGGTTGCCATGCTTGTTATGCCACGTGTCCAACGGCGGCAATACACATGAAAGAGAATGCTGAAGGTTTCTTATTTCCTGTTATTGATTCATCAAAATGTATATCTTGTGGAAAATGCGAATTAGTATGTCCAGTTCTTCATCCTCCAGTGTTACGAAAAAACGTTCCTGATGTTTATGCATGTCGAAATAAAAATGATTTGATTCGTCTAGAAAGCTCTTCTGGTGGTATTTTTACCGTGTTGGCAGAAAAAATTGTTTCAGAACATGGTGTGATATTCGGAGCAAAGTTCAGTGATAATTTTTCTGTGATTCATGATTGGACCGATTCTGTCGAAGGAATTGCTGCTTTTAGAACTTCAAAGTATGTGCAGAGTATCATTGGTGATACTTTTTCTGTATGTAAACAATTCCTTGAAAAAGGATGTAAGGTACTTTTTTCGGGAACTCCTTGTCAGATCGGAGGAATTAAGTCTTTTCTTGGGAAAGATTTGATTCACTTTTTTGTGTAGATGTAATTTGTCATGGTGTGCCATCGCCTGCTTTATGGAAGAAGTACATTGCGTATCATGAAGCACAATCCGGTTCACGGATTGTGAGAACCTCTTCCAGACGAAAAGATTTCGGCTGGAAGAGGTACTCACTTTCATTTTCTTTTGCAAATGGAAGTGAGTACCTGAAAACGCTTGATAAAGATCCCTACATGCAAATGTTTCTGCGAAATCTGTGTTTGCGGCCTTCTTGTTATGAATGCTCTTTTAAAACTATTTCAAGGATTTCAGATATTACTCTTGCTGATTTTTGGAATGTTGAACATGTTCTTCCCGATCTTGATGATGATACAGGTACTTCACTGGTGTTCGTGCATTCTTCTAAAGGGAAAGATATGATCTCAAGTGTTTCTGATGCTATAGAATCTGTACCTGTGTGTATCGAGTCTGTAATTCCTTTTAATTCGGCTATTATTAAGTCCGCTGAATTGCCGGCAAAACGTAAAAGATTTTTTACTGATATGCAAAACATACCATTTAGCAAATTTATAAAAGTGTACTCGAAAGATGAATTCTACATAAGGTTGTATACCTTTGTACGCCGTAGTATTGGAAAAATAAAGCACAAGGTAATGGGAAAATAAAGGTATGAAAATTGGTATAATAACTTTCTGGTGGTCAGAAGATAATTATGGTCAAATCTTGCAGTGTTATGCGCTACAAAAGTACCTGCGTGATGCAGGACACGATGCATATTTGATTAGGTATGATCCAAGAAATGATTATAATAAAACCCCCTTTCTCGTAAGATCATTAAAAGCATTGAACCCAGTTAAACTTTATAATTATATTTGGAATAAAGTACGTGTATATCGTGCCTCAAAAGAACAAAAGATATATCCTCGCTACTTTTCTGAGTTTAGAAAAAGGTACCTTGTGCAGTCTGAAAAAATATATACATCCTATAATCAGTTAAAAATTGATCCTCCAACGGCTGATATGTATATTGTAGGTTCTGATCAGGTTTGGAATTTCTATACTTCAAAGCTTCAAAATGTCATCAATATAGTTCATGCATATTTTCTCGATTTTGGTGGTAAAAATATAAAAAGAGTTAGCTATGCAGCGAGTTGGGGAAAAATATTTATAGAAGAGAGCTTTAGAAAAGAAATACAACCGCTTCTTGAACGATTTGATTATGTTTCTGTTCGTGAAAAGAGTGGTATAACAATTTGCCAAAGTTGTAATGTACAGGCTGATTGGGTCCCTGTTCCAACATTTCTGTTAAATGCAGAAGTATATCGTTCTTTATATATGGAAAACACCTTTGATAAACCTCGAAAAAAATATCTTTTTTTGTATTTGCTCGCTAATCCCTGCGATTGTTCTGTAGTTGATATTAAACGATGGGCACAACACAAAGGTCTTGATGTTATATATGTCAGTGGTAATAATAATATTGATGAGCACAAAAAAGTATATGCCACGATACCACAGTGGCTATATTTAATAGACAATGCTGAATATGTTATTACTAACTCTTTTCATTGTTGTGTTTTTTCTATTTTATTTCATAAACGATTTGCAGCTGTTCCAGTAAAGAGTACTCTTTCTGGAATGAATTTACGACTTGACAGCCTGTGGGAATTACTGGATGTCTCACCGAGGTTATTTGTCAATAATAATTTTCCTGTTTTAGATATTGAATATCCTGAATTGGATAGAAACAGAATATTATCAAGAATAGAAAATTTTAATAGGATTTTATAGATGCCTGAAGTTTCAATAATTGTTCCTGTTTATAATGTAGAGAAGTATATTCATCGTTGTGTAGATAGTATTCTTGCCCAAACTTTTACTGATTTTGAATGTATTTTAATCGATGATGGTTCTCCTGATAACTGCCCTGCTATCTGTGACGAATATGCTCAAAAAGATTCTAGAGTCAAAGTTATACATCAGAAAAATGCTGGTGTATCAGCAGCAAGAAATGTTGGGTTAGAAGCTGCAACAGGAAAGTGGATCGGTTTTGTCGATAGTGATGATTGGATAGAAAATAATTATATTTATGAATTAATTGATTTTAATGCTGATTTGGTAATAAGTGGGTACAAAGAATATGTAAAAAACAAACTCTTTATACGTACTTATAAATATTTATTTTTAAAAAAAAATGAATTTTTTAGATATTTTGATTTTTTTAGAAACACTCAAGACTTAAATTATATTTTGCATTCTCCTATTTCTAAGTTATATAAAAAAGAAATATTACTAGAGAATAATATATTTTTTGATAAACGTATTTCTTTGGGGGAAGATTATATATTTAATCTACAATATTTTTTAAAATGTGAAAATATCATAATAAAACCTTTTTCAAGTTATAATTACAATCGTATAGACAATTCATTATCCAACGTTTTATCTTTGACTAAAGAAAAGATAATTAATTTATTATATATTGTAGATTATACAAAGAATTATGTAATTAATAATATATATATAATAAATAAAAAACAGAGTTATGAAAAATACTATTATACTACAATTTATTTTGTTTTATATTATGGATTAGATATCATTCTAAATGATAAAAAATTATATTTACTAATTAAAAAACAAATATCTATAATAAATGTTTTCTTTAGTAGAAGAATAATAATAAAAATTAAAATACCTGTAATATTATTTAAATGTAACTGTATTTTTTTATTAAAAATAATTATAAAATTATATAATAAATTAAAAAGAATAATAATACAATAATTGCATGGCCTAAATATTCTTAAGAAGATAAGATATGTGGTAACTTCTAACGCATAATGTGTTAGGATGAGCAGATGAACAGATACCGACAAATAACAAAAGCTCTTCAAATGGATGACTCGAAATTTTTATCATCCTATTCGGACGCAGCGGGAAACAAGGCTTCGATTCGAAAACATGAATGAGACTATTACAGAATAACGAGCCAACTGGGAAGGTTATAGAACAGCATCTTGCTATTCATTGGTCGTCGTATCACATAGCAGATTTTCTGCACAATTTCAAAAAAAATGATACAATTGTCGCTGTATGTCTTTGTTTCCCGGCTGAGAAACTATACCCCTGTGGTTGTTTGAAAAAGAATAAAGCAATAATGATTGGGTGCATT
>Ga0116192_1001910_pt1 | contig 14255 bp, 14 predicted proteins | sample AD_UKC113_MetaG_FD_89876 | JGI IMG/M metagenome (GOLD analysis project Ga0116192, IMG submission 89876) | Active sludge microbial communities of municipal wastewater-treating anaerobic digesters from Hong Kong - AD_UKC113_MetaG | ecosystem: Engineered > Bioreactor > Anaerobic > Digestate... | reverse complement strand
TTATGACTACAACAACACCAACACCATTATTGTGGATAATCTCGGTTTGTCCTATTACCTCAATCATGAATATGATAAGGCCCTGGAAACCTATAAGAGCCTTATGAAGCTGAAACCGACATTCCCGGAGGCATTTTACAATTATGCACGGGTTCTTGAGCATTTCGGTGAGTTTGAAGAGGCGCTTTATATGTGCAGAAATGCGCAATCCCTCAAGTTCTGGAACATCAGCACCATAACTAGAGAAATGGTCGACGAAGCGGTACAAAGGCTGGAGGTCAAGGCAGACGAGGTGGCACAAAAGAGGCGCGAGGAGAGGCTTGCAGCGCTAAGATCGGAAGAGCAGAACTCAAATGACCAATAGGCCGATATACATTACAGATGAGCACTTAAGGAGTCAGCATGACACAGAATAATTACAAACGCTTTAATATCTCCGATACCATCGTGGCATTGGCCGACCAGGCCGAGGCAGCGGTGTCCGGTGCCTTTTCAGGAATCGAGAAGGTCCGTGAGTATAATCAACTTAAGGTGATTGCCGCCATGCAGTCCCAGCGTCTCAGCGATACCCATTTCTCGGGAACCACGGGCTATGGCTACAATGACAGAGGCCGGGAGGTGCTGGACGCGGTTTATGCCAAGGCCTTCGGAGCAGAGGACGCCCTTGTGCGCCACAGCATAACCTGCGGTTCCCATGCCTTGTCCCTCTGCCTCTACGGCATTTTAAGGCCGGGAGATGAGCTGTTGGCGGTCACAGGAAAGCCTTATGATACTCTTGAGGAGGTCATCGGCATCCGTTCAAAGCCCGGATCAGGCTCACTTAAGGAGTTTGGTATATCATACCGCCAGATTGAGCTTACAGATAAGGGAACCATTGATTATCAGGCCATCCGGGAGGGTATCCGACCCGAAACGAAAATGGTCTTTATGCAGCGATCCAGGGGCTATGCCTTAAGGCCGGCCATCACAGTGGATGATATCGAACAGGTCGTGCGTTTGGTTAAGTCTATTAAGCCTGATATCCAGGTGATGGTGGATAATTGCTATGGCGAATTTGTGGAGAAAAAGGAGCCTACCGAGGTGGGCGCCGATATCATGGCGGGTTCACTCATCAAGAATCCAGGCGGCGGTCTTGTCCCCTCGGGAGGATATATTGTCGGCACCAGGGAAGCGGTGGAGAAGGTCTCCTATCGCCTGACCCTGCCGGGGATTGGCCGGGAGGTTGGGGCCACCCTGGGGCAGAACAGGCTGCTTTTCCAGGGCTTCTTCATGGCACCTCATGTGGTGGCAGAAAGCCTGAAGGGTACGGTATTTACATCGGAGATCATGGGCAGGCTCGGATTTGAAACCTATCCCGGCCCCTTTGATGTCCGCTGCGACCTGATACAAGCCATCCGATTCAATCGGGAGGATGCGGTTATCGCCTTCTGCCAGGGCATACAGAAGGGCTCGCCGGTGGATGCCTTCGTGAATCCCGAGCCATGGGACATGCCGGGCTATGATTCACCTGTCATCATGGCTGCCGGTGCCTTTATTCAGGGCTCCTCCATTGAGCTGAGCGCCGATGCGCCCATAAGGCCGCCCTTTACAGCATACATGCAGGGCGGGCTTGTGTATGAGCATGTGAAGCTGGGGGTTCTCATGGCCATACAGGAGTTGGTTAACAGAGGCATTGTTCACCTATAAGGCGATTACGCGATTCAAAAGGATAAATTGGTTTGCTTTTCATCGGAGGTTATCAACCCAATGAAAAAGGAAGAATCCAAAAAGCTGCAAAAGAAAAAAAGAAGGAATAGAAGAAGGCTCTTCAGCCTGCTTGTTTTCATTCTGCTGCTCATCTATCTTCCTGCTTTATGGAACTGGCTGTTTTCGGCCAACGTGGAGATCGGGGTTATTAAAACCGCAACTCTTGAGTTGAAGGCGCCTTTAAGAGGTGTCATGGTTCGCAAGGAGGAGCTTCTTGCATCCCCGGGAGATGGCATCATCATACCTGCGGTTCAATACGGCGACAAGGTGTCTGCCTATCAGGATATCGCTTCCTATATCAGCACAGAGATGCGGGAGATGGTTAATCAATACAGCCAAATGCGCATTGAGATCCTGAGAAGAGCGGTCACCAAGTTCGACAGCGCTTCGGGCTCGGAGCGTCAGGTTTGGGAGTCTGCCATCGAGAAGCAGATTGAAAAGCTTTCTGATCTCACCAATTCGGGAGATCTAAGCAACCTCCCAACCCTAAGGGAGGCCATAGATGAAATATTGGAAGCCAGAGCCCTATATATGCTGGAAAGCTCAAACACCCAGGACATACTGAAAAACGAGAAAAATGAGCTTAAACAGCTTGAAAACAGCATCAATAAGTCAATGACGCAGATCAGAGCCCCATATTCAGGGGTGATATCCTATTACTGCGACGGTCAGGAGGGCACCCTTCTGCCCGAAAAAAGGGGAGAGATCACCGCTGAGACCATTGATACGGTCATCTCTAAAGAGGCATCTTCTGAAAAATGGATAACACCCTCGGAGATTGATGTCTCGGAGGGAGAAAGCTTTGGTAAGCTCATCACCAATGATGAGGCCTGGATGGTCTTTTATGTGGACTCCCAGGAGGGAAAACCGCTTTCTGTGGAGTTTGAAAAGCTGAAGCTTGACGAAAAGGAGCTTCAGATGAATGTGGAGATCGACGGATTCTCAGAGCGCGTACCCGTGATCCTTGAGTCAGTTGCTGCAGCCCCTGGCGATAAGTATCTCATTGTGGCCCGCATGAACCGCTACATCGAGTTGACCCTGGATAAGCGGGGCTTTACCGGTAATCTTGTGCTCCAAAGCATCAGCGGCATGAAGGTGCCGTATAAGAGCCTGACAGGCCAGAATAAGGTGGATGATACGGCCGATATCATCATTGTTGAGATGAACAAGGCTGTTTATAAGCGTGTTCGGATCGTGGCTACCCAGGATGCGTATGCCATAATCGAAAATCTTGAAAATCTTGATGCCGAGAAGAATGTCAATGTCTACGATGTCTATGTGGTTAACCCCAAGAATATAGAAGAGGGTCAGGTGATCAATGAATGATTTCATCGGATGCCATATCACAGAATATACAGGCTGTAAGGAAGAAAATCCATGATGCAGCGGTGCGATCTAACCGAAATCCTGAGGATGTGCTGCTTCTTGGTGTAACAAAGACGGTTGATCCTGAATTGATGCAGGTTGCTTTCGACTGCGGGATTAAAGATTTTGGTGAGAACAGGGTTCAGGAATATATTAGAAAGGCCGATATATTGAATAGAGGCTGTAACTGGCATATCATCGGCCGTATGCAGACCAATAAGGTGAAATATCTTGACAATCGCATAGCACTCATCCATTCGCTGGATCGCCTTGAGCTAGCCCAGGTGCTCCAGGAAAGAGGCAATAAGCACGGCATCCATTGGAATGTGCTGATTGAGGTCAATGTTTCCGGTGAAGACTCCAAAGCCGGAATTGAACCCGAAAAGTTGCCGCAGTTTGTTAGAGAGGTCTCCAAAATGGGTAATATTCACATCAAGGGCCTCATGACAATAGCACCCTATAAAGAGAATCCCGAAGATGTCCGTTGGGTTTTCAGGGGTTTAAAAAAACTCTCTGTTGACATTCTGAGGGAAAGGATGGAAAATATCAGTATGGATCATCTCTCCATGGGGATGAGCAATGATTTTGAGGTTGCTGTCGAGGAAGGGGCCACTATCGTTCGCGTCGGCAGCGCTGTTTTCGGAGAAAGGGTTTACTCGCCGTAAGGCTTTACTTAACTTTTTACTTAGGAGAACTGGAGGAAGATACGATGGCAAAAGCAATTGAAAAGTTTCTGAATTTTGTTGGCTGGGAAACCAATCAGGATGAGGATGAGGATATCTACGAGGAGGAAGTTGTAGAGAGCTCATCACCTAAGCAGGAGCAAACCTCCCACTTTCAGAAAAGAAACTCCCAGGGCAAGGTTCTGAACATGAATAACAACAATAATCTGAAGGTTGTTATTCTGTCTCCCCAGAATATTCTGGAAACCCGCGAGCTTTGCGATCACCTGAAATCCAATAAGCCTGTCATCATGAATGTCGAAGGAATTGATACACCGCTTGCCCAGAGAATGGTTGATTTCTTAAGCGGTGCTGTTTATTGCCTTGATGGTGATATCCAGAAGATATCCAGCGGCATATTCCTTGCAACTCCGGCAAGTATCGAAATCACCGGCGATCTGAAAGACGATATGCGCAATAAAGGTGTTTTCTCCTGGGTTAAATAAAAATGGCAGCCTTGAGAGCTATGATCCTGGCATTGAGATCAGTTATTTTTGTCATGGAATCGATAGTTCTTCTGAGGGTCTTTTGTGAGCTGTTCGTCAAAAAAAGAGATTCCGTTGTCGTGAGGTTTATCATCTCGGCTTCGGAGACTCTTTTAATTCCTGTACGGAATCTTCTCTCAAAAACCACTCAAGGAAAAAAGCCAAGAGTTGATCTGTCACCCTTAGTATTAATGATCATTTTAGTGATCATTAATCTTGCCATACGTCAAAACCTGATGTAACAGGTATAATGACAGGTCTTTCATGTCATAATGGAAATTAAAGGGTTTCTCATAAAGCCGGGGGTGAGGATATGAATTTTACGCCGAATGACATTCAGAACATCCTGTTCAAGAAGTCTTTATTTGGCTTTAACCAGTTTCAGGTGAATGATGTTTTGGAAAAAATCGTTGAGGATTTCAGCGATCTTATCCGGGAAAACGCCAAGATGAAGGATAAGCTGGAGGACCTGCAGGATAAGGTCAAGTATTACAAGACCATTGAGAACTCCCTGCAGAACAGCCTGATCGTTGCACAGCAAACAAGTGATGATATAGTTGCTAATGCCAAGAAAAACGCTGAGAACATTCTGAAGGAAGCAGAGCTGAATGCCCAGAAAATCATCGAAGAAGCCAACAAGGAAATCTTGGGTGTTCGTTTTGAACAGGAACGGCTTAAAAGGGAAGTGGAGGCCTACCGGGTTCGCATCGAAAGTGTGATCATGTCTCAGCTAAAATCCCTTCAGAATTTACAGGAGGGGGAAAGCAGCCATAAAGCCGGGTGATCGGCAGGCTGTCCCATCATCAGTTATATATGGTTGATATCATTAGCACTCTCGCGTCGAGAGTGCTAATTTGCTGATTGACATTCTCTGACCATAATATTATCATAGTGTTTGGAAAAAATAATTAAACTACGTATGAGGGTGATTGAACATGATACAGGAAAAGGGCAGTATTTCCATCCATACCGAGAACATTTTCCCCATTATCAAGAAATGGCTCTACTCGGAAAAGGATATATTCTTAAGAGAGCTTGTTTCCAATGCCTCTGATGCTATCAGCAAGCTTAAAAAGCTGGCTGTCATGGGTGAGGCTAAGCTGCCGGAGGATTATAAGCCCAGAATAACCGTATCGGTGAATAAGGACAAGGGGACCATCGCCATCATGGACAACGGCATCGATATGACCGATGAAGAGGTTAAAAAGTATATCAACCAGATTGCCTTCTCCGGGGCTAAGGATTTTCTTGAGAAATACCAGAACAAAACCGATGACCAGCAGATAATCGGTCATTTCGGTCTTGGCTTCTATTCATCCTTTATGGTTTCTGAGAAGGTCACAATAGATACGCTGTCCTATCAGGAGGGTGCTCAGGCTGTTTTCTGGGAGAGCAACGGTGATACCGAATATGCCATGGATAGCTCAAGCAAAAATGAGGTTGGCACAACCGTCACCCTTTATATGGCTGAGGATTCCAAGGAGTTTTTAGATACATGGAAGCTCCGTGAGATCCTGAAAAAGTACTTTGCATTCCTGCAATATGAGATATTCCTGGTTGATGAGTGCGAAAAAACGGACAATAAGAAGGAGAAGGAAGAGCCCAAGCCACTCAACAATACCTCACCGCTTTGGCTGAAAAATCCAAGGGACTGCACCGACGAGGAGTATAAACACTTCTATCATGAGGTTTTCCAGGATTTTAACGACCCGCTGTTCTGGATCCATATCAATATGGATTATCCCTTTAATATGAAGGGCATCATCTATTTCCCCAAGCTGCGTCATGAGTTTGATACCATGGAAGGAAAGATTAAGCTCTTCTATAATCAGGTCTTTGTGGCTGACAATATCAAGGAGGTCATCCCTGAATTCCTGCTGCTCCTCAAGGGCTGTCTGGATTGTCCCGATCTTCCTTTGAATGTTTCCAGGAGCTTTTTGCAGAATGAGGGCTATGTTCAGAAGATATCGGCTCATATTACCAAAAAGGTGGCTGACAAGCTCCAGCTCATGTTTAAGAAGGACAGGGAGAGCTACGAGAAGTATTGGGATGACATCAACCCATTTGTCAAGTACGGCTGTATGCGTGAAGACAAGTTCATGGAGAAGATGAAGGACTACCTCCTGTTTAAGACCATCTATGACAAGTATAAGACCCTTCCCGAATACCTGGAGGGTGTGTCCGACAAGGACGGCAAAAAGGTGTATTATGTTAACGACACCAAGCAGCAGGCTCAGTACATTCAGATGTTCAAGGATCTCAACATGGATGCAGTGATCCTGAACACCATGATTGACAGCCACTTTATCAGCTTCATGGAATCCCATAACAGCGACGTGCGCTTCCTCCGTGTGGACGCTGATATCACAGGCAGCATGAAGGATACCGAAAATGTTATCGGCGAAAACGAGATGAAGAACCTTCAGGAAAAGCTGGAAAAGATCTTTAAGGAGGCAATCGGCAATGATAAGCTGAAGATCCAGGTTGAAAGCCTGAAGAGTGTCTCCACTCCGGCTGTTATTTTGCTGTCTGAGGAGAGCAGAAGGTTTAAAGAAATGAGCCGCGCCTTTGGCGGTTTTAACTCCGGAGAGCTGTTCCCCAATGAGGAGACCATCGTGCTGAATGAGAAGAACCCTATCATCCAGAAGATCACCAAGCTTTATGATGATTCCGATAAGAAGGAGGATGTGCTTCTAGCCGCAAACTATGTCTATGACCTGGCTGTCCTGAGCCACAGGCAGATGGAGCCCGAGATGATGCTCAGGTTTGTGGAGCGCAGTAACCAACTGCTTGCCAGAATGATCGGGTAACAGTAAAACAATAATAACCTCGCCCAGCCAGCCAATGGCAGATTGTCAGCGGGGATATGGGTATAATAACATTCCATAAAAAAGAATTAGCATTCAGAGGGCAATTTAATGAATTTAAAGGACTTTTGGTATGACCTGCCCGAAAGGCTTATCGCACAGAATCCATTGGAAAGGCGTGACATGTCACGCCTTCTTGTGTTGAACAGAGCCACAGGGGAGATTCAGCACAAGCATTTCTATGACATACTGGATTATCTCCAAGAGGGAGATTGCCTGGTGGTCAACAACACCCGCGTCATTCCCGCGAGGCTCCTCGGCCAGAAGAAGGATACAGGCGGCAAGATCGAGTTTGTGCTTTTGAAAAAGCTGGGGGAGGATCTTTGGGAGGTCATCCTGAAGCCGGGGCGTCGTGCAAAGCCCGGTACCCGATTTGTCTTCGGTGATGGGCAGCTGGAAGCCGAGATCATTTCCCTTGGTGAAGAGGGCAATCGCATCGTGCGTTTTTACTATGAAGGCATCTTCGAACAGGTGCTGGATCGTATCGGCATCATGCCGCTTCCGCCGTATATAACTGCAAGCCTGAAGGACAAGGAACGCTATCAAACCGTCTATTCCAAGATCAATGGGTCGGCGGCCGCACCCACTGCAGGCCTGCACTTCACACCGGAGCTGTTTGAGAAGCTCAGGGAAAAGAAGGTAGACATCGCCGAGGTGACCCTCCATGTGGGGCTGGGCACCTTCCGCCCGGTGAAGGTTGAGAACATACTGGAGCATCACATGCATCGCGAGGCCTACAGCCTTTCCCAGGATGCCTGCAACCGCATCAATCTGGCAAAACAAACAGGCCATAGGGTGGTCGCCGTGGGCACCACCAGTGTGCGTGTTCTGGAGACGGTAAGCGGTGAGGATGGTCTTGTTTCGCCCCATGAAGGAGAAACCGATATTTTCATCTATCCGGGATATCGCTTTAAAACGGTGGATGCCTTGATTACCAATTTTCATCTGCCAGAGTCGACGCTCATCATGCTGGTGAGCGCATTCGCTGGTCGTGATCTGGTTATGAAAGCCTATCAGGAAGCCATATCGGAGGAATATCGCTTCTTCAGCTTCGGAGATGCCATGCTGCTGCTTTAAGCCTCTGCTGACCGTTTTCTAATCCAATTCTAATTGCCATTATATTGTTTTATCATTCAGAGCCTGTATAATGCTATTAGAGAAACAAACGGAGGCGGTTTGATTTATGAAAAACAGCAGCAAATATATTTTAGGTGCTCTTCTGGTCATAGGCGGTATTACCGTGCTATTTGGCAATTTAAGAATCTTTAATATGTCATGGCTCATGAGATTATCATGGCCCATGATCTTCATCGTGATTGCAGCCTTTTTCTTTTTGGGATATCTCGCCAAGCGCCCTTACGGTGCCGGACTCCTCGTTCCGGCAGGCATCTTGGGTACATTGGGAGTTACCTTTCTTGTCGGTGAAGCCTTCAGCTATAAGCTGGTGTGGCCCGGATTTATTGCGGCCCCTGCGGTGGGACTCCTGCTGCTTTATATCTTCGCCGAGCGGAGATATAGCGGGCTTTTGGTGCCCGTAGGCATCCTCATGACGGTGGCAAGTGTGTTCTTTATCGCTCAAATCTTTGGGTTTAATGAAATCATTGCGCCGGGAATGGTCTTGGCTCCGGCAGTGGGCTTGTTTCTCCTTTACCTGGCTGGTGAACACAATAACGGGCTCCTGGTTCCGGTTTTTATCCTGACAGCCATAGCGGTAATTTTATTCATGCTGATCGCCATGGATAGATTTGCATACCTGTTCAAGTATATCATCGGAGGTGCGCTTATTATTGGTGGATTGTCAACTATCTTAAAGCAGCCCAAGAAAAAGGACAGCTATTACCAGGATGATTATTCGGAAAAACCCAGATTTTAATGACGCATAAGCTTTTATATAGATTCAAGTCGGTGGGGATGAATGCTCTGCCGGCTTTTTGCTCTGCAGGGCTGTTTTTTAGCGATTGATTTGTGTTATCATTGTCTATAATAGAAATGCATCCAGGTGCGCTTATTTGAAAGGGGATAGAAATGCCCGCAGTTACGTATGAGTTGATTAAAACATGCAAGCAGTCGGGAGCAAGGCTTGGCAGGGTAAACACGCCTCATGGAAGCTTTGAAACGCCGGTGTTTATGCCTGTAGGCACACAGGCATCGGTTAAGGGGATGTCGCCTGACGAGCTGAAAACCATCGAAGCCAACATCATTCTGAGCAATACCTATCATTTATTCCTAAGACCCGGCACTGAGCTGGTGAGGGAGGCAGGCGGACTCCATGGCTTTATGAACTGGGATCGTTCAATTCTCACCGACAGCGGGGGCTTTCAGGTCTTCAGCCTGTCTGATTTAAGAAACATCAAGGAAGAGGGCGTGACCTTCCGATCCCATATCGATGGCTCGAAGAAGTTTTTGTCCCCCGAGCTTTCCATCAAGGCTCAAAATGATCTTGGGGCTGACATTATTATGGCTTTTGACGAATGTGCCCCTTACCCCTGTGAGTACGATTATGCGAAAAAGTCCATGGAGATGACTACCCGTTGGGCCAAGCGCTGCAAGGAGGCCCATCAGAGGCCGCATGATCAGGCACTTTTCGGGATTGTGCAGGGAAGCGTTTACAAGGATCTGAGAGTTGAGAGTGCCAAACAGATCACAGACCTGGACCTTCCGGGCTACGCCGTAGGCGGTTTGAGCGTGGGAGAGCCCGGTGAGGTGATGAACGAGATGTTGGAATACACCGTTCCATACCTGCCAAAGGACAAGCCCCGCTACCTCATGGGTGTGGGAAGCCCGGATTACCTTATTGACGGTGCTATTCGGGGCATTGATATGTTTGACTGTGTTCTGCCCACCAGGATCGGACGAAACGGCACCATCTTTACGTCCAAGGGGCGGGTTATCATCAGGGATGCCAAGTATGCCAGAGATTTTTCTCCTATGGATGAAGCCTGCGACTGCTATGCCTGCAGAAACTTTACAAGGGCCTATGTGCGTCATCTGTTCAAGACCGGCGAGCTGCTGGGCTTGAGGCTGGCAACCTGGCACAACTTAAGATTCCTCATCAGGCTGATGCAGGATGTCCGCCAGGCCATTCGTGATGACAGGCTGCTGGACTTCCGAAAGGAAACCTTTGAGAAGTTCGGGTACAAGCTTTAATCAGGTTATAATTGATTCTGAAGTGCAAATAATGTATAATAACCGTATTGCCGCAATATGGCAATCAAAAATGGATAATTTTATCGAATAAAAAACTTGGAGGTAGACTATGAACTTGCTGTTGAACTTTTTGGCAGAAGCTGCCACAACAGATCCCAACGCCACGGGAGCAGAACTGGCTGGCGCAGGCCAATGGCTTTCCATACTGATCTTCATTATACCCCTGGCTTTGATGTACGTTATTCTCATCGTTCCCCAGCGCAGAAAGGAAAAGAAGCTCAGAAACCAGATTGAAAGCGCCATCGTAGGTGACCAGATCGTGACTATCGGCGGGCTGTGCGGTAAAATCGTCAATATCAAGGATGACGAGGTCACCTTTGAAACCAGCATTGAACGTTCAAAGGTCACCATCAAGAAGTGGGGTATTAAAGACGTTATTAAGCCCATTCAATCCTGATTGCTTATCAATCCCCGGTTAACCGGGGATTTTACATTATATGGGGATCATTCAGAGCGTTTCACAACTAAGATGGCTCTGATGCATTGATTCTGGCTAGACCTTTATGAACAGATCCATAGCAGGAGGTAGAACCGTATTGGAGGATTATCTTTCAGTTGGCAGAATAGTTAATACACATGGCGTTAAGGGCGAAGTCCGAGTGATCCCGCTCACTTCAGACATTTCCCGATTTGATTACCTGTTGTATGCCTTTGTGATGCTGGACGGCAAACGGAAAGAGCTCCGGGTTACCGATGTGCGCTATCACAAAAGCTTTGTGCTCATCAAATTCAATGGCATCGATACCATGGATGAGGCTGAGAAGCTTAAGGGCTGTGATCTCTGCGTGGACCGCAGGAATGCCAGACCTCTTGAGGAGGATGAATATTTCATCTGCGACCTTATCGGACTTGAGGTTTTTGAAGGGGATCAGCTTTTGGGTAAGCTCACAGAGGTGCTGGAAACCGGCAGTAATGATGTGTATGTGGTGAAGCAAAAGGGGAAAGAGATCCTTATTCCTGCGCTGAAGTCTGTGGTTTTAGATGTGGATCTTGAAAATAAAAAGATGCAGGTTAAGCTTCCGGAGGGCCTTTTAGATGAGGTTTGACGTGTTGACCCTCTTTCCGGAGAGTGTGAATCAATTTTTAAATGAGAGTATTCTTGGCCGTGCCCGTGAAAAGGGGATTATCACCGTCAATACCATCAATATTCGTGACTTTTCTGCCGACAAGCACAGAAAGGTAGACGATTATCCCTATGGCGGCGGTGCCGGTATGGTCATGACACCGCAGCCCATCTATGACGCCTGGAAATCGGTTGCCGATAATTCTGGTACCAGGCCCAGAACCATCTATATGAGCCCCCAGGGAAGGGTCTTAAATCAGGAAATTGCCCAAAGGCTCAGTAAAGAGGAGCATCTCATTTTGCTTTGCGGGCATTATGAGGGTGTGGATGAGCGGATTTTAGAGGAAATCGTGGATGAGGAGATCTCCATAGGGGATTATGTTCTCACCGGCGGAGAGCTGCCGGCCATGGTGCTCATCGACTGTGTTTCCAGGCTTATTGAGGGCGTCTTGTCCTCGGAAGAGTCCTTCATGAATGAATCCCATTACAGCGGACTTCTGGAATATCCCCATTATACCAGGCCTCCCGAGTTTCACGGCAGAACCGTTCCGGACATCCTTACATCAGGACATCATGTAAACATTGAGAAGTGGCGTTATCTCAGGATGCTGGAAAGAACGCGGGAGAAGCGCCCCGACCTGTATACCCGTTACGAGCAGGAAAATAAGGAGAAAATACTGAGGGCTTATGGCCTTTTAGATAAGCGGAAAAGGAAGAAGAGGGAAAAAACACATGTCAGCCAAGAAGGAACCCCTGGCATACCGGATGTCTCCGAGAACCCTTGAGGATTTTGTCGGTCAGGAGCACATCATCGGTGAGGGAAAGCTATTAAATCGTATGATCCAGGCCGACAGGATTTCCTCCATCATCCTGTTTGGGCCGCCCGGCACCGGCAAGACATCCATTGCTAGGATTATCGCCAATACCACCAAGGCGGCATTCTTCAAGCTTAATGCCGTTACGGCGGGTGTGAAGGATATCAAGCAGGTTGTGGAGGATACCCAGAATCTGTTTATGAACCCCAATGGCAGGTCTGTTCTGTTTGTAGATGAGATTCATCGCTTCAACAAGGCCCAGCAGGACGCGCTTTTGCCCCATGTGGAGGATGGGACAGTGGTGCTGATCGGCGCTACTACCGAAAACCCCTTTTTCGAGGTCAACAAGGCGCTCATCTCCAGATCTACGGTCTTCATGCTGGAACCTCTGAAAAAGGAGCATATCATCAAGATCATCAGGATGGCTGTTGAGGACAGGGAGCGAGGACTGGGCGCGCTTAAGGTCAGAATCGAGGAGGACGCTCTGATGCTTCTGGCCGATATGTCAGGCGGTGATGCCCGGGTAGCCTTAAACGCCCTGGAGTTGGCCGTACTCACTACAGAGATGGATGAGAACGGCGAATATCACGTCACCTGCGATATCGTCATCGATTGCATTCAGAAAAAGCCCGTACGCTTTGATAAATCATCGGAACAGCATTATGACAACATCAGTGCCTTCATCAAGTCCATGAGGGGAAGCGATCCCGACGCCGCGCTGTTCTATCTTGCCAGAGCCCTGTATGCCGGTGAGGATCCTGAGTTCCTCGCCAGAAGGATCATGATCTGCGCCTCAGAGGATGTGGGCATGGCTAATCCCAGCGCGCTTACAGTAGCCGTTGCGGCAGCACAGGCCATTCATATGATCGGTATGCCAGAGGCCAGGATCATTCTGGCTCATGCGGCCGTCATGGTAGCGACAAGCCCCAAATCCAATGCATCCTATGTAGCGTTGGATGCGGCCTTAAGCGACGTCGAAAAGAAGTATACCGGCGAGGTCCCCATGCACCTGCGAAACGCGGCAGCAAAAGGCATGGAAAGCCTGGGATATGGGGTGGGCTATAAGTATGCCCATGATTATCCCGGCAACATTGTGGACGACATGGCGTATTTGCCTCCCGAAATGGCCGGAACCCAGTATTATCATCCCACGGCTAACGGCTTTGAGGGTAAGATCAAGGAATGGCTGGATAAAAGGCGGAGCAGGAATCAGGGCTGAGGGTCATACAGCTTCAACTGCTCCTGCGGATGTGTCGCCAACCTGAACATCATTCATCGTAAAAACTACACTAATTTGAGCCAACCTCATAAGCAATCAGGAGAGGGAATATATGCTGAGAAGGATTTTTGCCTGGGTTTTACTAATCATGTTTTTGCTTCTGACAATGAATCTATTTATCTTTAAATTCTATGCTGCTGAGTCTGCTATCCTTTATGGCATAATGGTGGCCATGTTTTTCTTTAGCAGGGCCATGGGAAGTCAGGAGGCCTGGAAGCCACTGATGAATCAAGAAGATCAAGTGACTGGGGATGAGGAAGAAAATGGTGAGCAAGGACAAGAAGAAAGGGAAACCGACACTGACGACTCGGGAGAATGAGGCGGGTACAGGCGTAAAAGCAAGAAAGCCAATACGGGTTAGAAGCATCGTGTCCATCCTTTTGGTGGTAGCAGGGCTGCTTCTTATTGCCGTGCCCATGGTTATCACCAAGCTCAATGCAAGCAGGAACGATGATATCATTGCGCAATTCCTGTTGGAAGCAGAACAGGCAGCTGCCCAATCAGAGGCATTGGCCGGAGAAAATGTAGAAGACTTCTATGATAATGATGTGGATCTTTCGGCAGAGCTTAGTCAATCTAGCCTGACTCCTGCCTCCCAGGAAACCGAGACACCGGATCCCGACAACTCACCTGAACCCACAGATACAGCCCCGGCGTCTCCCACCAAGAAGCCCCTTATGTCCAAGGAGGAGATTCAAAAGCGCAT
>Ga0116192_1001909_pt1 | contig 14256 bp, 14 predicted proteins | sample AD_UKC113_MetaG_FD_89876 | JGI IMG/M metagenome (GOLD analysis project Ga0116192, IMG submission 89876) | Active sludge microbial communities of municipal wastewater-treating anaerobic digesters from Hong Kong - AD_UKC113_MetaG | ecosystem: Engineered > Bioreactor > Anaerobic > Digestate... | reverse complement strand
GGGCGCGAACTGCGCCATCTTGAAGCTGGCGTTGATGTCCTTGAAGCCCTTGCGCAGCACGTACAGCGTGCCCCATAGCTGCGGCGTGTCTTTCCTGATCGTCGGGCGGTCTTTGTCCAGCTCTTCGGCCAGCCGTTGGATGAACACGCCTTCCGGGTTCTTGGCGTGGTTCTTGGCAAACTTTTCCCAGACCTCGGGCTGCGTCTCCTTCACCCAGGCAATGGCATCGTCGGGGTACAAGGCCGTGCGCCGGTCGTAGCCCTGGTCGTAGGCAAACCCCTGCTGGCAGGGCAAGGGCCCGTCCATCAGCCAGCCGTGGTCTTTCAGGGCTTGGCAAACCTCATCTTCAAACTGCGCTTCGGTGTGGATGGCGGACATGGGCAAGAGGTTTCAAGGGCAAAATAGCACTCTAACCAAACTGAGCACCCTACCTCCGAAAATGTAAGTCATGCACCCCCTGAGCACCCAAAACATCGAATCTGAACTCAGCTACGCCTACCTCCATGCGGTTGCTGCACATGCTGGCGTTGGGTGCAAGATAGGTTCCCGGCACGATGACAACGCAGGCATCGATGCCGAACTGACAGGGTGGGGGCCGTTCGAAAATGGTGGCTACTTGGATGAGGTCAATATCAATGTGCAGCTCAAGGCCACGACCAAACAACCCAGCCTCGTGAACGAAAGCTGGAGCTACAGTTTTTCCGGTATTCAGCAGTACAACAATTTGCGCACCGACACCGTGGCCATCCCCCGGATTCTTGTCGTCCTGTTTCTGCCTGCCGACCAGGAAACATGGCTGGAGCACCACGATGATGCGCTCGCACTCCGCAACTGCGCATACTGGGTCAGCCTGCGCGGCGCGCCCCCGTCAGCCAACCAAGGCAGTCAAACCGTTTATCTACCGCGAAACCAGGCGTTCAATCCTGGCGGATTGAAAGATTTGATGTCCCGCCTTTCACGACGCGACTTTCCCCTATACACATGGGCCACGCCATGACCGCAGACTACGCGATCGCGGCCATTGAGCTGCGAGATTTTCTCAAATCCCAAGGCTGGGAAATGGTGGATGCTGCTCTACGCGACCGGCTGTTCGTCTTCAATCATCCGGCGCATGACAGGCGGCAGATGGTGTACCCCATGGATCACACCGCCGCCGACTATGGCGAAGCAGTGAAAGGGGTGTTCGACAAACTGGCAGAAATCACCAACATCTCTGCACAGGTACTTTGGAGTAAAGCCCGTGCCATACACGATGACGTGGTGAGTTTTCACATCCACTTTGCAGGCAACGAAAGCAGCCTGCCACTGGGGTTTGCTGCCGCGTTGCTGCCACAAACGGAAACACTCATCAAAGCCGCCGCTTGCACCGTCATCCGTCCTCAAACCCATCATCCACGCTTGGCATTCACACAAGCGAGCCAGTTGATTGAGAAAATTCGGTTTCAGCATACGGAAGCCGGCAGCTTCGTGCTCAAGACATCGTGCCCCGTGCATGCCATGCAAACGCAAGGCGAACTCGGCTTTCCTTCCGACGCGGACAGCCCGCCTTTTGTGCGTGAAGTCAATTTGGTGCTCAACCAGTCCTTGCAGGAACTGCGCACAGCCATCGAGGGCGACAGAATCACCCAGTTGTTGGACCATCTCAAACAAGAACCCAACCCGCTGATTTCATCCAATCTGTGCGCCGCTCTGGTGGAGATGCAGGATGAAAAACTGGAGAATGACCTCAGCATCCGCTTTGGCTGGGCCGCCAGCCTGCCCGCACCGGCAACTGTCCCCACCACCATCCGCTTCCAGCGCGATTACTTTCCCCGTATTGAAGAAGTGCGTCGCGAATTGCGCAGCACACAAATCCAGCGTGAAGAAATGTTCATTGGCTCCGTCGAACGGCTGGAAGGCACCATGAACGAACAGGGACAGCGCGAAGGAGATGTGGTGCTATCCCTGTTCTTGCCTGACGAAGAAGGATTGATCAAGGCTAGGGTATATCTCCAAGCAACTCACTACGCCCAGGCCGTGCGTGCTCACGAGACCAATGGTGCCTACGTTCGGCTCAAAGGCCAATTGCAGGCAGGCTCTCGGTTGAGGCAACTGGCCCACCTCAAGAGCTTTGAGGTTATGGGTACTGCAGGTTGATCGTGCGAAGGTCATAGACGCAGCTCTTGCACCTCAATAAAATGGCCATATGGTCATTTTCAAGGAGCGCACCATGAGAAACGTCACCGTGGTCGAAGCCAAAAGCCGCTTTTCCGCCCTGCTGGCCGAGGTGGATGAGGGCGCCGAGATCGACATCACCCGCCACGGCAAGGTGGTGGCGCGGCTGGTGCCCGCCCGCCCGCGCATGGCGGCCGATGCCTTTGCCGACTTCTGGGGCGACAGTGCAGACTTTGACCTGCAAGCCCCGCCCGATCTTCCCGCCGAAGACCTGCCCGCGTTGGATGCCGCACCATGAGCACGCGCTACCTGCTCGACACCAATATCCTGATTGCCGCGCTCAAGGGCGCACCGGGCGTGCGCCAGCAGCTGGAGCACACGCCCTTGAATGCGCTGCTGCTGTCCACCGTGGTGCTGGGCGAGCTGGAGTTTGGCGCCGAGAAAAGCGCCTGGGCCGCACGCAACCGCCAGCGCCTGAACGAACTGACCGAGCGCCTGCCGCTGCTGGGCGTGGACGCCAGCGCCGCCCGGCACTACGCCCGCATTCGCGCCCAGTTGGAGCGCCAGGGCCAGCCCATCGGCGCCAACGACCTGTGGATTGCCGCCCAGGCGCTGGCGGCCGACGCCACGCTGGTGACCGATAACGAAGGCGAGTTTCGCCGCGTGCCGGGGCTGGCGCTGGAAAACTGGCTGCGGGACGAGGCATAAAGCCAGGAAATATGAATCAAATCAGCCTCTAGCGCCCGTCCATCAAGCGCAAATAGCTATTGTTTTGATAGTTATTACCGCACATCCACCCGGCCCAGCACGGCATCGGCAATGGTGGCGGCGCGCAGTTCTTTCAGCAGCGCAATGGCTTCCTGGGTGTGGGTGATGAGGGTGTCGATTTTGGTGGTTTCGACATCCAGGTAGTCGGCGATGGCTTGTTGTTCGTCGAGCGGGGGAACTGGCGCGACGTAATCTTTCACGAACAAATCGGGCACCCGCTTCTGCCCTCCAGCACCTTGCATCAACGCCTCACCGGGAAGGCGGAAGGCACTGCACATAGTGAGGTAGTAAAGCCACTGAGGGCAATCAGCCTGGGTTGGTCGCATCACGATCAACTCGGTGGTGCCGAACCCAATGCCTTCATGCAAGCCGACCATTACAGCCCCTTTGCCGTTTTCATAGCAGGGTGTGATCTTGGCAATGGCAATGTCGCCGTCCTCGAAAAAGGTGTAGCCCGATGCAACTTCTCCAACGCGGCGAGTTCGCTCCAGATCAAGCGTGCCGTCATCACCAATGGCTTCCATCGGCAGGAACGAGGTCAACTGCTCAGCATCGAGCGATCTCGAAGGTAATGGGTTGAGCTTCACGCGAAAGCGCAGGCGTTCAATCTTCCAATGCTCCGGCACCTCGCCCAACCATGTCACCCCGGACGGTTTCATGGCCACCCGTTCATCAAGCCCCTTGGTCACAGCCTCTGCAATCACCGACTGCCGCCACTCCCGCAGCAACCCAATCAGCCCCTCCTTCTCCTGAATCAGCGTGTCGATGCGGGCGGTTTCGGCATCCAGGTAGTCGGCGATGGCTTGTTGTTCGTCGGGCGGGGGCAGGAAACAGGCTTGCGACAGGTAGGCTGTTGCATCCAAATTCTGAATACCCGTTGTCTGCTTGATGCTGATTCCTGTCACTCTCGATGCGTACAGGTAAGCGTGCAGGTAAACCATGAACCTCGAAATCACCCCGCTACGCGGTGGCATGCGTGCGACGAAGTTGGAGCAAACCGCACCTGCTGGCCCGAGGTAGGAAACGACCATGCCCACCGGCTGTTGCTCGCCCCCGCCAGATTTCTCGATCAACAGATCACCAGGGCTCAGAGCACGGCTCTGGCGTTGCGAGGCGTCCACCTTTCGGTGGGTCTCGTACTCCACAACTTGCCGACGCTCACGATCGAAGTCGGCGACCCGAATCACGGGAATATCGTCTTCGCCCCGATCGGGCTCATCACCCCAGACGCCATTGGCACAGCCCTCAATGCAATCGCGCAGCCGCTTTTTCGTCCAATGCTCCGGCAGCTCCCCCAACCACTCCACCCCCGAAGCCTTGTAGCTGGCATACCGCTTCATGCCCGCGCCCCGTCCTGCACGCCGCGCAGCAGCTGCATGAACAGGCGCTCCTTGGCCTCGATGTCGGCGGCAATTTCCTGGCGGCTGCGCGGGGGCTGATACACATAGAACTCGCGGTTGAAGTTGATCTCGGTGCCTACCACGCCGGTCAAGCCGTCCTGCGCGTCCGTCACCTCGTGGTTCACCCAGGCGTCGGGCCAGTGCGGCAGCACCTCGCGAGCAAAGAAGGCGGCGATGTCTTCGCCAAAGGGCACGTATTCGGCATCGCGCAGTTCCGAATCACTGAGCACCTCGCCTTTTTCATTGGTGGTGGGTTCGGCGGTTTTGTCTTTCTGCCCCAGGCACACGCGGGCGCGTTCCACGGCCTTGGCGCTGAGTTTGGCGGCCTTGCCGGTCAGCCCCCGAGCCTGGGCCACGGCGGCGGCGGCCTGGTGCAGCGCGGCGCGAAAGCTCTCGGCATCGCTGTAGATGGTGTCGGCATCCAGGCTTTGCAGGGCTTGCCGCAGCAGGTCTTGCTGCTCTTGCGGCAGTTTTTTGTAGGCGGTGTCCCAGCCCAGCGTCTTCAGGCCCTGCGGCGTCGCTTGAAAGCGCATGCGCAAGGGGCGCTCGATGGTGACGCGGCGGTAAAAGAAATGTTCACGCTCGAACACCTTGGCCTGGAGCACGCGCGCGGTTTTGCCGCTGCGGCGGTGCTCGTCCTCGGGGTTTTCGTGCCACTGCATGGTTTTGAAGTCGGCATAGGCTTGGGCGATGCGCGCCACGCAATCGGGCGTGAATTCGCGGCGCTTCTTGCCCAGGTTTTTCTTCATCAGCACGCTCATGGCGCTGGCGTCGATCAGCAGCACCTTGCCCTGGCGCTCGGGCGGCTTGCGGTTCGTCATGAACCACAGATAGGTGGTGATGTTGGTGTTGTAGAACATGTCCGTGGGCAGGGCCACGATGCAGTCCAGGTAGTCATGCTCCAGGATGTGGCGGCGGATTTCGCTCTCGCCGCTGCCCGCGTCCCCGGTGAACAGGGGCGAGCCGTTGTGCACCACGCCCACGCGGCCGCCCCCCTTGCCCGCCAGCACGGGCTGCATCTTGGACAGCAGGTGCAGCGTGAACAGCATTTGCCCGTCGCGGATGGCGGGCAGCCCCGGCCCGAAGCGCCCGGCCGCGCCCTTGGCGTGTTCTCGCCTTACGACGGTTTCAGCAGGCTTCCATTCCACGCCATAGGGCGGGTTGGCGGCTTGGTACTCGAATCGTTGGCCGGGGTGCATGTCCAACGCCAGCGTGTCGCCGTTCTTGATGTTGGCCGGGTCTTGCCCCCGGATGAGCATGTCGGCCTTGCAGATGGCGTAGGTCTCGTCCTCCAGCTCCTGGCCAAAGAGTTTGAGCGTGGCGCGGTCGTTGAACTGGCGCAGGTGCTCTTCGGCCACGCTCAGGATGCCGCCGGTGCCCGCCGTGGGGTCGTACATGGTGCGCACCACGCCGGGTACAGACAGCGCCTCGTCGTCGCCGCTGAATAGCAGCGTCACCATCAGCTCGATCACGTCGCGCGGGGTGTATTGCTCACCGGCGGGTGACACGTCGTTGAACTTGCGCAGCAGCTCTTCAAACGCCTGGCCCATGTCGTGGTTGCTGACGGCCTCGGGCGAAAGGTCGGTTTCTGCAAAGCGCTGCACCACCAGATACAGGCGGTTTTTCTCGGCCAGCTTGTCCAGCGTGGCGGCAAAGCCGAACTTGTCGAAGATGTCGCGCACGTTCTGCGAGAAGCCGTTGAGCAAGGCCTCCAAGTTGTCGCGCACGTCGTCCGGGGTCTGGGCGATGCCGGGCAGGGTGAATTGGGAGGTGTTGAAGAACGGGTAGCCGCTGACGGGCGTGAGCATCTTGTCCAGGTCGTAATTCTTGGTGCGGATGGCCTCATGGCGCGCTCGCACCGCATCGCGCGTGGGCTCCAGCACGCAATCGAGGCGGCGCAAGATGGTGAAGGGCAGGATGACCTTGCGGTATTCGTTTTCTTTGTACGCACCGCGCAGCAGCTCGGCGTTCTTCCAGATCAGGTCGGCAAGTTTGGACATTCGGGGGGCGGGATGATTTTTCGAGTGGAGTGAAACGGCGATCCAGATGGCGCGTGCGGTCGAGCGTAGCCGAAGTATTCACCCAAATCATTTGGCAAGTCTGGCTACCATGTCCGCATCACCAAGGTTTTGGAACCCGCGCAGATGCAGGTTTGCAGGTGCCAAGCGCACATGCTGGAGGGAGGGGACGATGAGCGATCACAGCAACGACCGGGATCAACAAGAGCTGATACTGGCAGATGAGAAAGCCGCACGTTCACTGCTTGATCAGCTGCTGGATGATTCGCGGCTCTACCGCACCAGTCAGGACTACAAAAATCTGCTCGGCTTCGTCGCGCGGTTGCGCAATTTCGCTCCGTTCAATGCCATGCTGCTGCAAGTGCAAAAACCGGGGTTGAGCTACGCTGCGTCAGCCAGGGACTGGCGTGAACGCTTCGAGCGCCGCCCCAAACACGATGCCCGGCCGCTGGTCATCCTCTGGCCGTTTGGGCCGGTGGCATTGGTCTATGACGTGCAGGATACCGAAGGCAAACCCCTGCCTGAAGACGTAAGCAGCTTTGTCGCACATGGCGACGTCGATACCAAGGCACTGCTGGCATTCGGGCAGCTCTTGGCAAAAAAGCGCATCCACGTCACCTCGATGGACGCCGGAGACCGCAGCGCAGGGCGCATTCGCGTCACGCAACGTGCCGCCGACCAGAAAGACTGGTCGTCATACAGCATAGACATCAACCGCAACCATCCGTGCCCGGCCCAATTCACGACGCTGACGCACGAACTGGCTCACCTCACACTCGGTCACCTTGGGCCAGACAAAAAGCTGAACATCCCGCAGCGCCCCCGGCTGACGCACGCCCAACAAGAGCTGGAGGCGGAATCGGTTGCGTACCTGGTTTGCGAGCGCAACGGCGTGCAGGCCAAATCTCAAACCTACCTGTCGAACTTTGTTGACAGGAGCACGACGACAGACGGCCTGGATGTCTATCAAATCATGCGTGCGGCCGGGGCCGTTGAAATCCTGCTCGGCCTGGGGACGCACACACGATTCGATATGCCCAGCGAGATGAAACAAATCCAGGGGGACAAGCAGGCCAGCTTGTTCCGCACGCACAGCTGATGAAGAAACAGTCCTTGCCACCGTGCACGTTGTCGCCAGTCCTGCTTTTACGCGCTTCTTTGCACGCGCAAAAATTTTCCCAAAGGATCAGGGAAGTATGGTTACCGCTTCATCGTCAGAATCGCTGCGAACCCGCGCCGTTGCTGGCTTTGCAGTGGTTTCCGCGCTTGGCAATTTGCGCACCAGTTCTGTCGTGATGGCATCCTGAATAGCGGCCTCGCGCGCATCGCTTCCAGCCAGCACCGGGAATTTCTCTCTTTGAATCAACGGGCGTGCCAGCCGCTCGGCCAATGGGTCTTTGCCGCTCCATTGGTTGACCTGCACCGTCAACGCCGTGGGCGCACTGGCGGATGCCTTGCCCACCAGGTATTGAGCCAGCCAAGCGCGCGCCTGAGCGTCGCCGCCTTTAGCCAATTGCAGCGCCCCCGCCACCACGTCGCGCCAATCGTCCAAGGTCACGGTATCCAGCAGCGCGGCCATGTAATCGCCCTCGGTGCGCCGGTTGGTGCCCATGCCCCGGATCAGCCCTTGCTTTGCTTTTGTCATCGTCGTTTTCCTTTCCTGCTTCTCGATCAAGTCTTATGTCAAACATCATTTGTCAGATAGAGCACTCAGCCAGGTAGGCAACCCACAGTTCAGCCCCCACGGTGCAGCGCACGCCATAGCCACGGCCTGCACACTGGCATGCAGTGCATTCGGCATGGTGGGCCAGGTATGCGCGGTCAGACTCCCGCCATGGCGCAGCAGGCCAACGGTCGGGACTGCTGGCCTGGGGCTGTGCAGTTGCAGGTGGTGGTGGTTCCGGCTCGGCCACGAATGGCGGTGCCGTCGCTGGCAGGGCAGCCGCCGCATAGCCTGGGCAGCGCTGCGCCTGCATGACCATGGTGCGCGCCAGGCTCGCATCGACAGCACGACCAGCTACACCAGCCGATTGCCAGTTGCCACAGCGCCAGGGCCCACTGGTTTGCAGGTGCCGACACTCCATGCAGGCGTGCATGCTGTCGCCCTCACGATCACACTGCACCAGCGTTTCGGCCAGCCGCTCGGCTTCGGTGTCGCTGGCGCCACGCCGCACGAACAGCGCCGCGCGCCGGTTGAACAGCGCTATCTCGCTGGTGTTCCAGGCGCTGCTGTGCGGCCAGCAATAGCTGTCGGGGTCGAGGGCTGCATCGTTCGCGGCCTGCTGCGACTCTTGCGACTCTGCGACTTTTGTCCCTGCCTGCACCTCGAAAGTCGCAGAAGTCGCAGAAGTCGCAGAAGTCGCAGGGGGGTAAGAGCGCGCCAGCAGGGTTTGAGGGTCAAACCACATGGTGATGCACCTCCCACGCCTTGCGCGCCTTCACGCCGTCAATCTCCGTCCCTGCCGGACATACGGTGATGTACCCGGCCTCGACAAGCTGCTCTATCGCCGCCATCAGTCGCGCCTTGTTGCGCAGTTGCGCAGGGCCAGCGTTGAGAACATCGCGGGTTCGGAATTTGCGCATGCCTCGCGCGTGTAGCCAGTTCGACAGCGCCTCGGCATCCTGCACAGACTGCGGTACAGCAGCTGCGCCACGAATGCGCAGCGCCTCGGCCAGATACCACTGGATCAGCACGAGGGCGCGCGCCAGGTGGTCAGCAGTAATTTCGCTGGTGCCCATGCCGCCCTCAATTGCAGCCAGTACGCCAGCAATGCGGCAGGCGTTTTCTACCGCCTTCGCGGTGCGGTCGCGCAGCTCGCTCAGGTCGTTCCCGGTCGCCATCAATGTTTCGAACTGGTTGCCCGCTTGCAGCGCCAATTGACCGGCCTCAGCCGACAGCGGCAGTTCCAGGGGATCAAGTTCTTGCGGGTTTTTCTCCGACGTGCGCGGCTCAGTCTCCAGCAGGCCAGACAGCACGGCAAACATCCGTTTGAGCTCGGGTCGTGCCCCTGCCCACTCGAATGCATCAGCGTGCCGCGTGCCGATAGTGGACGCGGGCCACGCCACCAGACAGCGCGCCAGCAGCCCCTGTCCATTGGCCAGCCGGTCGGACAAGAGTTTGACCATCACGTCCCCTTGCGCCAGCTGGTGCAAGGCCATGCGCCGCCCGTACAGGATGCCCACGCCATCGCCAGCACGAACGCGGTCAAAAGGTGCGCCGTCCCACATCTTTGACCAGCGCGTGATGGTCTTGAGGAAGTTGTCGCCGTTCAGCGCATGCCCACCAATGAGTAGCCCGCCTTCGTCGCTGAAAAGCGCCACGCTCGGCTGCGCCATAGCCAGCAGCTTGTAGAGCCCTTCAGCCGTCGGGTCGGTCACAAACCGCAATGGCGCAATGGGTGCAACAGGCTTGTCTCCGACGGCTGCAACCGCATCGCGTATCTGCTCGGCGGTGGCCGTGCCTTTCTTGCCCTGGGTGGCAGCGGTGCGCGCCACCTCGGTGGCCTTGCTCCATGCAGCCATATCCGCTTCATGCCGTTCCATATCCTCCTGATAGGCGGCCATGGCGGTTTTTTCATGGGCCTTTGCCGCTCCGAGAACTACATCATCAACCGCGCTCTTGCGCTCGCCAGACTCGCCCACGGTCAGCAGGAAGAGCGATAGCGGCTTGCGCTGTCCCCATGGCAGTTGCACATCAAAATGCGCTTGCGCGGCCAGACTGGCAGCGGCCAGCACAGACTGGCAGCACAGCGCCATTGGTGCTTTGACCACTTCGTGAAGAGCTCGCGCAGCGCCACCCAGCACGGCGCCCAGCGCATCAACGGGGTACGCCTCGCCAGGTGGCAGTGGCGCGCGCAGCGGCTCGGGTGCGGTGGTGGCCGGGTCTATGTCGATACCGTGGGCCACGTCCTCCAATGGCGGAAACACGGGATCATCCAACACGGCCACAGTCGCATCAAAACACGCCTTCACAGCCGCCGATCCTGCCCGCTGGTGCAGGTCGTTGAAGTCGGTGTCCTTGTCGCCGCGCTGTTTTCCAAAGTCAGGCTTTATCAGGTACCCGCCCACGGCTTGGGCAGCTTCGCGCGCCTTGCTCATACCCGGATTGCCGTCGGTTTTCCAATCATCGTCAGCAGCGAGGATCAGGCGCAGGGCCGGGTATTTGGCATGCAGCGCCTGAGCGGCTTCCAACAGGTTGCCCGCGTTCATCGCGCATGCAACCGCGTGCCCGGTCGCCTCATGAATGGATGCGCCAGTAGCCACGCCCTCGGCTATCACCAGCACGCCATTGGGCTTGCCGATCCCGAAGTAACAGCCCTTGATGCGCCCGCCTGGTTGAAAGCGCTTGTCGCCCTCAGGGCCAATGGCTTGCAGACTGTGCAGCGTGCCCGTGGTGTCGCGCAAAGGGATCAGCAGCGCCTCGCCCTCAACCCTTGCACCATGGAGCTGTATGCCCTTGCGCGCCAGGTAGGGATGATCTACTGGTGCCGGTGTTGCTGCTTCCCAGCGTGTTGCCGCCGCTATGGCTGCATCCTGCTGGCGCTGCGCGGTGTCGGCTTCGCGCTGCTGGGCAATGGCCTGCATGCGCCGCTGGTGGGCGCTGCGCTCGGCCTGGGTCATGACCTTGAAGTCCTTGCTGCACCAGGTCGATTGCATGCCGCTGCGCCAGTCACCAAAAGCCCCGGCGGGCATGTCACCATCATCGTGAAGGACGTACCAGCCCGATTGATCCGCGCGCTTGCCGTTGCTGCTGAATCGGTGCAACGCGCCGTCGCCGTGGATCACGTCGGGCACGGGCAATCCAGCGCCTGCCATGGCTTGTTGGAATTGCTCGATTGCGCTCACAGCCGTCCCCCAATCTGCGCCAGAAAGCGCCCTACGTCGTGCAAGGTGGGCAGGTAGCGCACCAGCCCCCAGCGCTCGGCCCAATAGAGGCCGGTGCCATCCGGTGCCGTGACGTGGTGCAGGCGGTGTCCCTGCTGGGCGAATGCGGCTTGCAGGGCGGTAAAATCAGCGTTGTCCGTTTTTTGAATAGCGCCTTTGGAGCCCGCCAGCTCCAGGGCGTTTTTGTTTTGGGACTGGGTCATATCCGCCCCCTCAAACCGTCGCCAGTTGATCTACCCGCTTGGCATGCAGGCGGCTCACCAGCTCGCGGATTTCATCGTCTGTCTGCCCCGCGATGCGCGCCCGGACAATGGCCTTGACCTCGTAGTCAGGCCACGCCTTGGCACGCTGGCCGATGGCTACGGGTTTCGTCCAAAGTCCGTCCCGAATGTCGTTGTAAACGCTGGTGCTGCTGCGGTATCCCGCCTCGCCTTTGCAGGCGTCGATTCTCCAAAGTGCCATTGCTGCCCATCCTTTCACGGCATTGGTTGCCGGTGTTGCGATGGGTGGCAGTTTTCCGAGTCTCAGCCTTGTTGTGTTACGGCAAGCCGCTAGCCGTTACGACTGGCCGTCACACGTTACGGCTAGCGGCCACGCGTAAACGGCACAAACCCCCTTGCGGCCCTCGGCGCAGATGGTTTGCTGGTGGCGCGTAGCGTGTCGTAGATAAGCCGCTCAGGGTCTTTAGAGATTCCCGCAAGATGCTTCGGTATTAGTTTTACGAGTTCTCGCGCGATACCTTTGTGTGACCCTCGTTTCGTTGTCGCCTCTTGAACGGCCCACTCCTTCAGTTCGCGAACGGGCGCATGTCGTTTGGTCGCTCCTTTCCGCCCCGCCTTGGTCACAAGCGCTTTGCCCCCAGCCCTCAAGCTCTCCTCAATGACTTTTGGCAATGCGCCGACTGTCGCCAGCAGTTTGCGCTTGTGCTCCGCGCTTTGCTGCTCCAGCAGTTCACAAAGCTCTGTACGTATTTTGATGACCCCTTCGAGCTGACGACAGTTGTTCTCATAGCTCCGGCACAAAAGGTTGTACGACGCGAGATTCCGGGCCAAAAGGTCTACCAATTCGTCGCGCGTCATTCCGCTAGCCTCGATGTCGGCCTTGTGGCGCATCCTTAGCGCCTCAAATTCTGGGTCGTCGGCTTCTCTCTTTGTCATGGCAGCCCCTGTCTCGCACCCCTGAAAAGGTCGCCAGCGCCGCCGGGTCAGGGTGTCCCGGTTGTCCCCCGTCGGGTAAGGCGTGGCGTCAAACTGGTTTTGTAGGTTTTGTAGCGTGCCCCTTGGGGGGGTTTCAGAATTTCATGCCCGCTTGAACTGCACCACGTCAGCCCCGGCGGCCAGCTTGTCCAGGTAGTCCGCCCAGCGCTGCATCATGGCTTGACGCTGCTTCATGTAGGTGGTGCGGTTGTAGGCGCGCCCGTTGGCATCGCGCACGGCATGGGCCAGTTGCGCCTCGATCACCAGCGGATCACATTCCAGCCGCTCGGCCAGCATGGTGCGCGCCGTCGCCCGGAACCCGTGCCAGGTCTGAATGTCAGGCGTGTAGCCCATAGCAATCAGCGCGGTGCGCACCGAATTTTCCGATATGGGCTTGCTGCGCTGGCGCTCGCCGGGGAACACCAGGCCCGTGCATTCGGTGTAGGGCTTCAGCACTTCCAGGATGCGCACGGCCTGGGTGGGCAAGGGAACAAGGTGGGGCTGCCCGTTTTCCTTGCCGTCCTTGCTGCGCTTCATGCGCATGGCCGGGATCGTCCACAGCGCCGCGTCCAGGTCAATTTCAGCCCACGATGCGCCGCGCAGCTCGCCGGGGCGTTGGAACAGCATGGGTGCCAGTTGCAGCGCCGCCCGCACCACGGGGCCGCCCTTGTAACCCTTGATGGCGCGCATCAGCTCGCCCAGCCGCTCGGGCTCGGTAATGGCTGCGAAGTGTGTTCCCCGGTACGGGGCAAGCGCCCCCTTCAGGTCGCCGGTAATGTCCCGGTTGATCCGGCCTGTTGCCACGCCATAGCGCCACACTTGCCGCGCCAGCATCAAGCCCCGGTCGGCAGTCTCGATTGCGCCGCGTTCCTCGATCTTGCGCAGCGTCGCCAGCAGCTCCACGGGCTCGATATCGGCCAGCCGCCGATCCCCCAGCCAGGGGAACAGGTCACGCTCGAACTGGCGTTTGGCCCGAACGGCATGGGCTTCGCTCCATTGGGGTTCCTGTTTCTCGAACCACTCCAAGGCCACCACCTTGAAGCTGTCACCCGCCGGATTCGTTGCTTTGAGCTTTTCCACCTTGCGGGCTTGGATTGGGTCTTGCCCCTCGGCTTTTTGCAACTTCACCGCATCGCGCGCGCGCCGTGCCGCTGTCAGGCCCACAGCCGGGTAACTGCCCAACGCCAGCCGGGTTTCTTTGCCGTCGCGGTACAGCTTGAGAAACCAACGCTTGGAACCGGCGGGGCTGATTTCCAGATACAGCCCAGCACCATCGGTCAGGCGCGCCCGCTTCTTGTCGGCTGGGCAGGTGGCATTGCGGCATTGGGCATCGGTCAGCATGGTGTTCCCCGTGTTTTTTGACGGTCAGGTGGTTGTTCCCCGTCTTTCGGGCATTCCGCACTTCCGAGCTTCCCTATGGGGAAACAGCGAACCGTTCCCCGCTGTCGTTCCCCGGGTTTCCGGGATTTTGTTCCCCTAGCGCCAAGAAATACCCGAACCGTTCCCCGATATGTTCCCCGCTCACGGCTTGGCTGTCAATGGTTGCCCCTGTTCATCCTTGCTAGGTAAGTGACTGATTTGTCAATGAAAAAAGCCGCCAAGTGGTGTTCCTTGGCGGCCTTTGTTTTGGTGAATGGTGGAGCTGGGGGGACTTGAACCCCCGTCCGCAAATCTTCCACGCCCAGTTCTACATGCTTAGCGGTCTGGTTTGAATCTCGCCACCCGCATCGCGCAGTCGCACGCTATGCGGGCAGCCAGTGCCCTTGAGTCTCGCCTGCGCCCAAGGCACCCGGATGCAGGCCAGCCGATGTGGATTCCCTCGCAGCCGGGACGGCT
>Ga0116192_1001908_pt1 | contig 14275 bp, 12 predicted proteins | sample AD_UKC113_MetaG_FD_89876 | JGI IMG/M metagenome (GOLD analysis project Ga0116192, IMG submission 89876) | Active sludge microbial communities of municipal wastewater-treating anaerobic digesters from Hong Kong - AD_UKC113_MetaG | ecosystem: Engineered > Bioreactor > Anaerobic > Digestate... | reverse complement strand
ATATAAAAGCATCAATTCCCATAATTAAAGAAATTCTAAAAGCATACAATATTCCGATATTGGAAATTCCGGGATATGAGGCTGACGATGTAATCGGAACCATTGCGAAAAAAATGGCCGCACAAGGAATAGAGGTATATATGATGACTCCGGATAAAGATTATGCACAAATAGTCGATGATCGGATCTATATATACAAACCCAGATATGGCAGCAACGATTTCGATATTCTTGACAAGAAAAAAGTCATGGAAAAATATTCACTCTCCCACCCTATGCAAATGACCGATCTACTCGCATTAATGGGAGATGCCTCAGACAATATACCGGGATGTCCGGGGATAGGTCCTAAAACAGCAGAAAAACTGCTGAAAGAATTTAATTCGGTAGAAAATCTTCTTGAAAACACCGACAAACTAAAAGGATCGCTAAAAAATAAAATAGAAGAAAATAAAGATCAGATTCTTTTCTCAAAATTTCTTGCTACCATTAAAACCGATGTACCTATTGAAGTCAAAATCGAAGATTTCGAGCGAAAAGAAATCGATGAAAATGCAATAAAAAAAATTTTTGAAGAATTAGAATTCAGGACATTGTTAACGCGAGTAATTAAAAACGAAACGTCAAAAAATGAAACGAAAAAACCTGTTCAAGGCGTACTTTTCGAAGAAGAAGAAGAAGAAGCGACAAAAAGCGAAAACCATATAACGGAAACATTCACTCCCTCAAATAATGTTTCCGATATTCGTACAACACAACATACGTACCGAATAGTAAAGAGCGAAAAAGAAATGACCGAGCTTTGCAACGAAATTTGCGCACAAAAATCGGTTTGTTTCGATACGGAAACAACCGGCATGGACCCGCTCCTAAGCGAATTGGTAGGAATTTCATTTGCATATAAAGAAGGTGAAGCATTTTATGTAACCATCGATTCCGATCAGAAAAAAGCACAACAACAAGTAGATATTTTCAGACCATTTTTTGAAAATGAGGAAATTGAAAAAATTGGACAAAATATAAAATACGATATTCTGGAATTGCGTAATTACAATATCCGGGTAAAAGGACCACTATTTGACACCATGATTGCCCATTACCTTCTTAATCCCGAAATACCACATGGTATGGATTATATGGCGAAAATTTATATGAATTATAAAACCATCCATATTGATGAACTAATCGGACCTAAAGGAAAGAATCAAAAAAATATGCGGGATATCGATCATGAAATCGTCGGCGAATACTCAGCAGAAGATGCCGATATTACACTGAAGCTGAAAAATATTCTCGAAAAAGAACTCCGAGAGAACAACCTAGAAAAACTTTTTAATGAAATTGAATCTCCTCTTATTTATGTGCTGGCAGATATGGAGTGGACCGGCGTCAGACTTGATTTAAAGGCATTGGAACAATTAGCCGAAGAATACAGGAAAGAAATGCAACAAATCGAAAAAGAAATCATCGAGATGGCCGGCATCGAGTTCAACGTCAATTCACCAAAGCAAATAGGTGAAGTACTTTTCGATCGAATGAAAATTATCGATAACCCCAAAAAGACAAGAACCGGCCAATACAGCACAAGTGAAGAAGAATTAGAAAAACTTCGATCGAAACACCCCATTATCGAAAAAATTTTGGAACAACGCAGTCTTAAAAAACTTCTTAGTACATATATCGAAGCTTTTCCTCAACTGATCAACCCTAAAACAGGAAAAATTCATACTTCGTTTAATCAAACGATAACTGCGACCGGCCGATTAAGTTCAAGTAACCCCAATCTTCAAAATATTCCTATTCGCGACGAGCGTGGAAAAGAAATCCGTAAAGTATTTATTCCGGATGAAGGATGCACATTTCTTTCCGCTGATTATTCGCAAATCGAACTACGCATTATGGCTCATCTGAGTAAAGACAAAAATATGGTGGAAGCATTCCATAAAGGACAAGACATTCATGCAGCAACAGCATCAAAAATATTTAAAATCCCTATTGAAAATGTTACCCCCGATATGCGTCGAAAAGCAAAAACAGCCAATTTTGGAATAATTTACGGCATCACCCCATACGGTTTATCCGAACGCTTGGGAATCTCTCGAAATGAAGCAAAAAAATTAATTGACGAATACTTTGAGACATTCCCTGACGTTAAACGCTACATCGACGAAAGTATTGCCAGAGCAAGAGAACAAGGTTATGTTGAAACTATTTTCGGACGAAAACGCTTTTTGCCCGATATCAATTCTCAGAATGCCGTAGTACGCGGATACGCCGAACGAAATGCTATAAATGCTCCCATACAAGGAAGTGCAGCCGATATCATCAAAGTAGCCATGAACAGAATTCATAAATGTCTTTCTGATGGAGGATACCTGTCTAAAATGATTCTTCAGGTTCACGATGAGCTGGATTTAAATGTCCCGACGAACGAATTGGAAGAAGTAAAAAAAATAGTCGTTTACGAAATGGAAAACGCCTATCCCCTCATCGTTCCTCTTAAAACCGATTGTAACAACGGTGCAAATTGGCTGGAAGCACACTGATATTAACGCTGAAAATTAAAAAATGTCCGCAGGCAAAAAAGTGGTTTCATGAAAACAGATAAAATCATCTATGATCGACTTCTTATTAAATTGGGGATATATCGGATTGTTTATCGCTTCTTTTTTGGCAGCCACAGTATTGCCATTCAGTTCTGAAGTGGTATTCGCAGGATTGATCGCAGCAGGATTGGATATATGGACATGCATTTTTATAGCAACCCTGGGCAATACGCTTGGAGGCCTGACAGCTTATTGGGTAGGATCTCTGGGAAAAACGGAATGGATCGAAAAATATTTCGGTATAAAAAAAGAAAAAATCGACAAAACGCAACTATGGCTTCAAGACAAGGGAGCCATAATGGGGTTTTTTGCTTTTGTTCCAGCCGTAGGGGATGCCATAATTGTTGCATTAGGCTTCATGAGAGCTAATTTATGGAAAGTAGCTCTTTCAATGACTATGGGCAAATTTTTACGATATATCGTAGTCGGATTCGGAACAGAACAACTATTTTCGTGGTTTTAAAAAATAATATGTATGTCAACGATTTTATTTCATGAAATTGTATATGGTCCCGTTCACAGCAGAAGATTGGGAATTTCGTTAGGAATAAACCTTTTGCCGTATGACGGTAAATTATGCTCATTCGATTGTATTTATTGCGAATGCGGATTCAATAAAGATTTCCGCACCCATACGCGTCTACCCGAAAGAGAAAATGTAAAAGCAGCATTAGAAAATAAATTGCAATCATTGCGGGAAGAAAACGTAAAACTCGACGTTATTACATTTGCAGGGAATGGAGAACCCACCTTGCATCCGGAATTCGCCGAAATAATAGAAGATACCCTGTTTTTGCGCAACCTCTACTACCCTACCGTAAAAATCAGTGTTTTATCAAATGGCATGCATCTCACTAAAAGAAAAGTGTTTGAGGCACTAAATAAGGTTGATGAACCCATACTGAAACTTGACTCTGCTTTTGATGAAACCGTCAGACTTATCGATAGACCAAATTCTCCTCAATATAGGGTTTCAAAGCAAGTAGAATTATATAAAAAGTTTAATGGAAACTTTATTCTGCAAACCATGTTTCTTCGAGGCGAATTTGAGGGCAACAAGATTGATAATACCACAGAAAAAGAGGTTTCGGCATGGTTAGAGCTCGTTAGAGAGATGAACCCACGCGAGGTAATGATTTATACCATTGATCGGCAAACACCGACGAAACAGCTTAAAAAAGTGCCTCTTGAAGACCTAAAGAAAATCGCAGAAAGAGTAAAACAACTTGGAATAAAAACAAATGTTGCAGGATAATGATTATACATTGAACCGAAAATGCATAACATCGCCATCTTCAACCACATAATCCTTTCCCTCTATATACATTTTTCCTGCTTCTTTCACAGCGGCCTCTGATTTATAAGCAATATAGTCGTCATATTTTATTACCTCTGCTCGTATAAAACCTTTTTCGAAATCGGAATGGATTACCCCGGCACACTGCGGTGCCTTCCATCCTTTATGAAATGTCCATGCACGAACTTCTTGAGGGCCGGCGGTAAAAAAAGTTTGTAAATTTAAAAGCCTATAAGCCGCTTTAATCAAACGATTTACACCAGATTCTTCCAATCCTAATTCCGATAAAAAAAGCTGTCGGTCTTCATATGTATCCAATTCGGCTATCTCCGACTCTATCTTGGCAGCTACCACCAAAACCTCTGCATTTTCACTCTCCACGGCTTTCTTAAAAGCATCTACATACGCATTGCCGGTAATAGCTGCAGACTCATCCACATTACACACATAAAGCACCGGCTTTGCCGTAAGTAAAAATAAATCGTGAGCAATCTTTTCTTCGTCTTTCGTTTCGAAATTTACTGTACGAGCCGGTTCTCCTCGTAACAATGCTTCTTTAATTTTATGATATACCTCAAAAGCAACTTTAGCATCTTTGTCTCCACCTGTTTTGGCCTGTTTTTCAACTTTATTTATTCTCGATTCAATCGTTTCAAGGTCTTTCAACAGCAATTCCGTATCGATAATTTCTTTATCACGAACAGGATCCACCACGCCATCCACATGGCTGACATTTTCATCATCAAAACATCGCAATACATGAATAATAGCATCTGTTTCGCGAATATGCGAAAGAAATTTATTTCCAAGACCTTCACCTTTGCTCGCACCTTTTACTAATCCGGCAATATCGACAATCTCAATAGTTGTCGGGACTATTTTTTGCGGATGAACAAGTTCTGCCAATTTATTCAATCGCTCATCGGGAACGGTGATCACCCCCACATTAGGTTCAATAGTACAAAACGGAAAATTGGCTGCCTGAGCTTTGGCATTCGACAAACAATTGAAAAGTGTAGATTTTCCAACATTAGGAAGACCTATAATTCCACATTGAAGAGACATAGGTTGCTTTGTTTTATTTTAAACGGTAAAGATAACAAAAATAAGCGTTCGATCTTATTGAACTTTGATAATGAATAAATTTATAATCCGTATTTTGCTGAAATTTCAAGCATTCTCTCGATGGGTTTCACAGCTCTTAACCGAATTTCCTCATCTACCAAAATTTCCGGCATTTCGTTTTCCAGACAGAAATATAATTTTTCAAGTGTATTTTTTTTCATGTAGAAACACGTATTACAAGCACATGTAGCGTCTTCCGGAGGAGCAGGTATAAAATCCTTATCGGGATTCTCTTTCTTCATCTGATGCAAAATACCCCATTCTGTTGCCACAATAAATCGTTTATTATCCGAAGTCTTCGCAAATTTCAGCATAGAGGATGTAGAACCAATATGATCGGCTATTTGTCGTATATAAGCCGGACATTCAGGATGAGCAAGCAATAGAGCATCGGGATATTGTTTCTTCAATTCGATGATCCGTTCGATCGAAAATTGCTGGTGAACATGACAAGCTCCATCCCACAACACCATTTTCCTACCGGTTAATTTATTGATATAATCACCCAAATTGCGATCCGGAGCAAAAATAATTTTTTCGGTTTGTGGTAACGATTGAACGATTTGTACAGCATTCGAAGAAGTAACCACAATATCGGTCAAAGCTTTTACAGCTGCCGAGGTATTTACATATGAAATAACAATATGATCGGGGTATTTATTGATAAATTGTTGAAATTCTTCCGCAGGACAACTATCGGCCAACGAACATCCGGCTTCTGTATCAGGAATGAAAACACGTTTATCCGGACAAAGAATCTTTGCCGTTTCGCCCATAAAATGAACACCACATAATACAATGACATCGGCGGTAGTTTTTGCTGCCCATTGTGCCAAAGCGAGGCTGTCGCCCACAAAATCAGCAATATCCTGAATATCGGAAGTTTGGTAAAAATGCGACAAAATAACGGCATTTTTTTCTTTCCTGAGCCTATTTATATTTTCAATAATTTTTTCTTTTTCCATTTGGGTTATTATTATTATTATAACTTTTTCAAAACAGATACTATAGATAATGATGAATGGGTGTTGATAGTGTTGATTACTTTTCTTCTTTTTATCGGTAAAAAATATATCAATAATTTATCTCTACTTATCCCTAATTATGAACAAAATTTTGGAAGTATTTGCTTTGAAAATCTTTAAATTATAAACGTTATCAAAAACTGTTGATAATATGCAAAGTTAATAATTTATTCTCTTTTTATTGAGTTTATCGGTTGAAAACCTCGGTATAGGATGTTGATGAAAATGGATAATTATTACCTTCAAATTGCGTATTTTTTATAATCACATTTGTTATCGATTTTCAAAAAGAAGTTTTCGAATATTTATCAACGATTCATCGACAAATTATCAACATGTATTTTTTGTACCTTTGAAAACCTATGGTACATTTGTGTGAAGATTTGGATTGAAATAAATAATGAAAATTGGGAATATAGAATTTGAGAGCTATCCTGTGTTTCTTGCTCCAATGGAAGATGTAACCGATATTGGTTTCAGACTGTTATGTAAGAAATTTGGGGCAGATATGGTTTATACCGAATTTGTCTCGAGCGACGCCCTGGTGCGTAATGTGGAACGAACGCTTCAAAAAATAAGCATTTGTGAAGAAGAGCGCCCGTTGGCTATCCAGATTTACGGTCGCGATCCCGATGCAATGGCTGAAGCTGCTAAAATATGCGAAGAAGCCGATCCCGATATTATCGATATCAATTTCGGGTGCCCTGTAAAAAAAGTAGCCGGTAAAGGAGCAGGTGCAGGCATGCTTCGATCGCCCGAGTTGATGTTGGAAATCACCCGAAAAGTAGTGAATGCCGTGAAAAAGCCGGTAACCGTAAAAACCCGTTTGGGATGGGATGAAGATTCCAAAATTATTGTAACATTGGCTGAACAGCTACAGGATTGCGGCATAGCTGCGTTAACTATTCATGGGCGTACACGCTCGCAAATGTATAACGGAGAAGCAGACTGGTCGTTGATTCAGGAAGTAAAATCCAATCCGCGGATGCAAATACCTATTATAGGCAATGGAGATATCGATTCACCTGAAATATGTAAACGACGTTTCGAGGAAACCGGAGTCGATGCCGTTATGATTGGACGTGCAACTTTTGGTCGTCCATGGATATTTCGTGAGGTAAAACATTATTTAAAAACAGGAGAAAAATTACCGCCCGAAACTTTTCGCTGGTATTTAGATGTACTTAAGCAGCAGATATTGCAAAGTGTGCAACGATTAGATGAGCGTCGTGGCATTTTACATAGTCGTCGTCATTTAGCAGCTACTCCCCTATTTAAAGGGATTCCGGATTTTAGGCAGACGCGCATTGCCATCCTTCAGGCAAATACGCTTGAAGAACTTTTTACCCTATTGGATGAAATACCCGAAAAGTTTAATCGAGATGAAACCAATAAGGAATGATAATGGTCTTATAGTAAAGGGGCATGATGAAGAAGTTTTTATTATTTATTTCAATGATTTTTGTGTTCGGTTCGGTATCGGCCGGGAAACCAACCCTTACACAACAGGTCTTTTCGGAATATGTAGAAAATACGGTTGATGAAATGCAACAGATTATCGGGTTTACCGATAGTCAGGCGTCGCAAATAAAAGAGATTGAACTGAAATTTTTGTTGGATGTTCAGAAAGCCGAAAACTGTTGTTTATGTCATTCGGGAAAACGAATAAAAAAGTTGAAAGAAAACCGAAAAGCCGACTTACAAAAAATTCTTTCTCGTGATCAATATATACGATACGATGCTATTTTGGGTGGAAGAATAAAGAAAATACCCGTAAGGGTAGAAAAATAAAGCGGGTATTAATTTTTTGTTTCACGTAATTTTCTGAGATCGGCAGGTGTAAACGGTATATGGTCCAGGTTTACCGACTGACGGATTCTTTCTTCTTTAGGAGAAGAAAGTCCTGCGTCCTTCATTTTTATAGAAGGCATACTTCTTGTCGATAAAGGCAAGGATCGCATAATGGTTTGACCGGTAATCAACGAAATTGCTTTAGCGAGCAAATAATCGGTTGAATCACCTATAGCTACCCATGCTGATGGGTTGTTTTCTTGAGAAGCAACCGGATAATCCGGTATCAAGCATCCTTGATCGACAAAATCGATACCATTTTTATCGGTATATTTCGCAACAATAGGTTGCATAGCCCAATTCTTCAACGAAAATTTTTCTTCTTCGGATAAACCACTTTCGTCATAAACCGTCATCACTCTATTGTAACCGTTTTTATCGGGAAAGGTATTATACGCATGAATGGTCCATGAAGCAGTGTATTTTCCTCCGGTACTGTCTCCCACGTGGACTACATTCATATAAGGTCTTAAACAAAAGGTAGTAAGCTCCGATGCAGAATACGTATAGTTTGTAGCTATGATATAAACGTTGTTTAAATTGAGATTAGCATCCAACGGATTCGGTTCCACTTTTTCCCTATAAACGCCCAAATGATCGCTTCTGCTGATCCCTTCTTCATCAAAGAATGTATTTAACCACGGATTGTAAGACAATACGGTGAATACCGATTTGTTTACTACCTCTGTTCGAGGAGCAATAAGTGAACCCAGATAGGTAGCTGCAGAGATATCGCCTCCGGGATTATACCTCAGGTCAACAATCAGATCGGTAACCCCTTCCCGGTTGAATTGAGCAAAGGCATTGTATAGGCTTTGATTGTAATTGCTTATGAATTCGGTATAAAACAAATACGCAATTTTTTTGCTTTGTTCGGGATAGTGGTAAACGTGTGTATAAAGCACCGGATCGGTGCTGATTTTACGAGGAGTAATGGAGATCTTTCGTGGGTTTTCAAAAAATTGATCGCGTACCTCAAAAGTAACAGGCGTGTTGGAACCAAAAAGAGTCAAATAATTGGATGAAGTGATTGGTTCGCCGTTGATATGCGTAATGATATCCCCTCTTTTCAATCCCGCTTCATCTGCAGGTGTATCAGGATAGACATATTTTATCACGGCAATAAGGTTTGTCATTGTTCCATCGGCCCATAAAAGTGTAGGTGAAAAACCGAAAGCATTATTTGATTCGCCTTCAAAATCGGACAGTAATTCTTCCACGTTATCGGTTATCCACGACCAGCCGCGTTCGCGATCTATGGGGTAAAGCAAGCTTTCAAAATAGTCAACAGGATCAATATTTAGGCGGGGAGGTTTTTTATCGAGCATATAGGGAGCCCATAAATAATATAAAGACATACCATCATACACAAACTGCCTAACGATTTTGGGATTTTCCTCCAATGCTGAAGTTTCCTCTGAAGGTTTGTCTTCTGAGCAGCCGAAGAAGGATAACACCCAACCTATTGCCACAAAAAGAAAAATGAAATATTTTTTCATTATGAATTGAAATTTATAGGATCAAGATACCTTTTCCTTGACGGATAATTTGGGGCTCATCCGTTGTGCAATCGACTACCGTTGAAGGTTCGATTCCCCCATAACCTCCGTCAATGACAATGTCGGCAAAATTTTCCCATTTCTCGTGGATAAGTTCGGGATCGGTGGTATATTCAACCTCATCGTTTTCGTCTTTAACCGAGGTACTTAAAACCGGATTCCCCAACTGTTTCACAATTTCACGAATAATATTGTTGTCGGGAACACGTATACCCACCGTTTTTTTACTTTTATAGATTTTAGGCAGAGAAGAAGTGGTTGGAAGAATAAAAGTGAAGGGTCCCGGCAGGTTTTTCTTCATGATTTTAAAAACGGGGGTACTTACTTTGGCATATTCGCTGATGTTGCTTAAATCGTTGCAGATAATAGACAAATTGCTTTTTTGAGGATTGATACCCTTTAAAGCGCAAATCTTTTCCACTGCACGTACATTTAAAGCATCACAGCCAATAGCATAAAGCGTATCGGTGGGATAAATAATTATTCCACCGTCACGTAAAACATTAACAACCCGCTCTATTTCACGAGGGTTGGGATTATCGGGATAAATTTTTATAAGCATAATAATTACAAAAGTAAAAAATTATGCCGATTATCCGTATGAAATTTCTCCTTTTTCGTTTTTTAATTCTTCGAGTCCGTTACTGTATCGTCTCATAGCTCTGAGGCTCATCCCCATGCTGGAGAATCCCCCATCGTTGTAAAGCGTTTGCATGGTTACTTTTCGGGTTAGGTCGGAGAACATCACGATGCAATAATCGGCGCAATCGTCGGCATTGGCATTGCCCAGGGGAGACATTCTTTCCGAAAAGTCCATCAAATCTTCCATTCCTTTGATGCCGCTGCCTGCCGTTGTCTGAGTCGGAGATTGCGAAATCGCATTGATTCTCACCCCCTTCTCTCGTCCATAGATGTAGCCGAAACTGCGTGTTATGGATTCGAGCAGTGCTTTGGCATCGGCCATATCGTTGTAGCCGTAAAATGTGCGGTGCGCTGCGATGTAAGAAAGTGTAAGGATTGACCCACCTTCTGCAATAGCATCCATCTTTTTTGCCACTTGCAACATCTTATGAAAAGAAATAGCCGAAATATCGAGCGTTTTCATCATCAGATCGTAATCGAGATCATCATACGGACGTTTTTTGCGCACATTTGGCGACATACCGATGGAATGCAACAAAAAATCGATTTTCCCGCCCAGTATTTCCATCGATTTGGAAAATACCATTTCCAAGTCTTCTACGTTGGTGGCATCGGCAGGCAGGATTTCGGCGTTTAATTTTTCCCCCAACTTAAGGGTATCGCCCATGCGTACAGCAACAGGCGTGTTCGACAGCGTGATGATAGCGCCTTCTTCAACAGCTCTTTCAGCAACTTTCCATGCAATGGACATTTCGTTTAATGCGCCGAAAATGATGCCGCGTTTACCTTTTAATAAATTGTGACTCATTCTGTTTATTATTATTTTTCGCTAAACTCCTTATTGGTAAAAAAGGAGTTGATTGAATAAAAACTGCACAAAAGTACAAAAAATGTGCATTCGATAAACATTCGAAGTCAAAATATGTTGTATGAGGGATTGTTTTACTCCGGGTGGTGCAAAACTTCACCTAACGCAGGCAAGGTTTGTTTTACCAAATTTTATAGAAACCGGAATGAACATTTCGGCCAAAAATTGTTATTATAAATAAGGGTTATTATAAATATGGGATTGTGTTTTATCCATGCATCGGAATATGATCGTGACGTATATTTTTCATAGTGGGTATGCTGTAACTTTCGACGATTTTTCTGTGATTATCGATTATCACAGCGATGTTATCAATCCGGACTACGGCGATTATTGCGTGAAAGATCATTTGCTGAATAAAAAAGAAGACCTTTACGTAGTATGCACCCACTCCCACTCCGATCATTTTAATCCTGAGATACTGTTGTGGAAGGAGCAAAAACCAAACATTCATTATATTTTTTCGAAAGAATTGTTGATTAGCCAAAAAACCTCACAAGAAGATGCGTATTATTTGGATAAAGAGGATGTTTATGAGGATGAGCATATCCGAATTGAGGCTTTCGGGTCGACTGATGTGGGAAATTCGTTCCTGTTTAAGCACAATGATCTATGGTTTTTTCATGCCGGCGATCTCAACAATTGGCATTGGAACGAAGAGGTTTCGAAAAAAGAAGCCTTAACCTATGAAAACAATTTTCTATGCGAGCTGGAACTTCTTGCCGAACGAACCGATCATATTCATGTGGCGATGTTTCCTATCGATCCCCGATTGGGGCGTAACTACATGCGGGGAGCCGAGCAGTTTGTCGAACGCATCAAAACCGATTATTTTTTGCCGATGCATTTTGGCGAATGTTACGAGAAGGCCAATGCTTTTGAGAAATATGCCTCAAAACACGGATGTGTCTATTTGGCGATAACGCATCCCGGTCAATCGTTTCGTCTCTATTGACACGGATTTGTGCTAAATTTGCAGAAAAATACAATTTCAATGGATTTTTTCAACTATCATCGTCGCCCTACTGTCGATGTACATATCGGCAATCTCACCTTAGGAGGGAATCATCGCATTGCTATTCAAACCATGACCAATACCAATACGCTGGACACGGAAGCAAGTGTAGCCCAGTGCGAACGCATTGTTGCAGCGGGTGCCGACTTAATCCGGTTGACGGCACAGGGCGTGCACGAAGCCGAGAATCTCCGAAATATAAAAGGCGAATTACGCAGAAAAGGATACCCTATCCCCCTTGCGGCCGATATTCATTTTAACCCGAAAGCGGCGGAAGCAGCCGCAAAAATTGTGGAAAAAGTGCGCATTAATCCCGGTAATTTTGCCGATAGAGTAAAAACCTTTTCACAAAAAGGATACACAGATGAAGAGTATGCTCAAGGAATAACGCATATTCGCGACAAATTTATCCCTTTTCTAACCATTTGTAAGGAATACGGAACAGCTATCCGAATCGGCGTAAACCACGGTTCGCTGTCCGACCGCATTATGAGCCGCTATGGCGATACACCCGAGGGTATGGTAGAATCATGCATGGAGTATCTTCGCATTGCTGTTGAAGAAGAATTTTCGAACCTCGTAATTTCACTCAAAGCATCCAATACGTTATTGATGACAAAGGCTGTACGGTTACTGGTAGACAGGATGGACAAAGAAGATATGCATTTTCCTTTGCATTTGGGTGTAACCGAAGCAGGCAACGGGGAAGACGGTCGTATAAAATCGGCAGTAGGTATAGGTGCCTTGTTGTCTGATGGGATAGGGGATACGGTTCGCGTTTCGCTGAGCGAAGATCCCGAATATGAAATACCGGTAGCCCGTAAGTTGGTCAATTACATTGCGCAACGAGCCGGCCACAAAGCCATCGATGCCGAACCGTATAAGGGCTTTTCGCTTTTTTCAACCGAACGCCGAAGGAGTAATGCCGTTGGAAACATCGGTGGCGATTTTGTGCTTCCGGTTATTTCCGATCGTAGCAAAACCGCAGACATGTGCATTCATCCACAGTTTGTTCCCGATTATTTGTATGTAGGGGAACAGCTTCCGCTCAATTTTCCGAAAGGGATGAAAGCCATTATCGATTATCGTAAGGGGTGGAAAAACGAGGATGAGCGGTTCCCTTTGTTTACGCATGAAAACATACCTGAAATGGAAAAGTGCGAGGCACCCGTAAAGTTTCTGAAACTTTCGTATCCCGAACTGACACGAGAAACGTTCCGGGTGCTTAACGGTGCGAAAGATGTAGTGATTGTGCTTGGAACTTCACACGTGAACGGAGTGGGGGAGCAGCGGGCTTTTTTTCATCAACTCTTGCGCGAAGATTGCACGATACCGGTGATTATCTGTCGAGAATATACCGAAGATGATGCGGAAGATCTTCAGATCAAGTCCGGTGCAGATTTGGGTACACTGCTGCTGGATGGCTTTGGTGACGGAATCATGCTGAGCAATGCCGGAAAAATTGACGCAAAAGATACCGATGCCTACGCTTTTGGCATTTTGCAGGCCGCCCGAGTGAGAATGAGTAAAGCTGAATTTGTTTCATGTCCCGGCTGTGGACGCACGTTGTTCGATTTGCAAGAAACGGTGACGTTGGTAAAGAATGCGTTGTCGCACCTGAAAAATCTGAAAATTGCCGTAATGGGTTGCATTGTAAACGGGCCGGGCGAAATGGCCGATGCCGATTATGGTTATGTTGGTGCAGAGCGAGGAAAAATATCGCTATACAAAAAGCAACAACTCGTGGAAAAGAATATTCCTTCAGATCAGGCCGTTGAACGACTTATTCGGCTCATTAAAGAAAGCGGCGATTGGGTGGATCCGGATGAAAAATAAAGTGTTTCGTCCTGATTTTTGTTTACATTTTCTGTAAACGTATTTCAGGAAAAGACACACCTTCTCCGCACCATCCTCGTACCAAGGCCGTACCATCCTCGCTCCATGCTTGCATCACGCTTGCGCCATCTTCGCAAAAAGTCTGTACCGGCTTGGTCTCTGTATCCCGCTCTCCATGCGGCAAAGAGGTAGGTTTTTTTAGCATCGGTTTCGCCGAATCCGATGTTGGTGTCCCTGCTTTGAAGCGAAGGAATAGCGAAGGAATAGCGAAGGAGGAGCGAAGGAGAAGCGAAAAAAGACCGGCAAAACCCATCTATCGAACTAAAAATTCATTAAAACGAAAACCGCGAATTTCTTCCCGCATGCTGTCTTACCAGTTGAATCGAACAAAAACCTTGTTGAGCCCATACTCCAATGCCTGAGAACAAAAGGTATGAGAGAAAAATCCGGT
>Ga0116192_1001906_pt1 | contig 14288 bp, 13 predicted proteins | sample AD_UKC113_MetaG_FD_89876 | JGI IMG/M metagenome (GOLD analysis project Ga0116192, IMG submission 89876) | Active sludge microbial communities of municipal wastewater-treating anaerobic digesters from Hong Kong - AD_UKC113_MetaG | ecosystem: Engineered > Bioreactor > Anaerobic > Digestate... | reverse complement strand
GCCTGCAGGGTGTCGAGCCGGCCGTTGATGCCCAGCCTGACATTGTCATACTTGTCGGATCCCGAACCATGCACCCGGATGGAGACAAGCCTGGCGGCGAGTGCATCGTCATCGGTGAAGACCATGCCGCCGTCGCCGTAGCAGCCCAGCGGCTTGGCCGGGAAAAACGAGGTGGCGGCCGCGTGCGCCAGGGAACAGGCCTTTTTGCCGTGATATTCGGCCCCGAAGGACTGGCAGGCATCCTCGATGACGAACAGCCCTTTTTCCCTGGCCAGGGCATTGATGCGCTCATAATCAGCCGCCTGGCCGAAGAGGTCCACGGCGATGACGCCCCGCGGCATCAGCTTCTTGTACCCTTCAGGCAGGGGGTAGCGCTTGGGACGGCGCTGTTCGAGGGCAGAGACAGCCTCTTCCAGCGTGGCCGGATCGATATTGAAGGTCTCGGGGTCGATATCCACGAAGACCGGGGTGGCGCCCAGAAGGGATATCACCTCGGCCGTGGCCACGAAGGTGAACGGCGTGGTGAACACGGCATCGCCTGGTCCGACGCCGTAGGCCATCAGCGCCATGAGCAGGGCGTCCGTGCCCGAGGCGCAGCTTATGGCATGCTTGACGCCCACATACACCCCCAGAAGCCGCTCGAGCTCCTTGATCTCAGGACCCATGATGTACTGGCCGTGGGCGAGCACGGCCTGAATATTGGAAGTAAGGCGCCCAAAAATCCTCTGCTGCTGCTGCTTCAGGTCAATGAACTGCATCGTTTTTCTGCCCCCTTTGTACAGGTTGTCAGTGTTGAATCTCAAGATTTCCACAACTCACCGCGCTGTTCACGGTGATCACACCTTACAGGCGATCCGACAGACGCCGGCAGGCTTCATCGAGAACCGTATCTTCCTTGGCAAAACAGAAACGGGCGAGGTTCTCGCCCGCGGCATCATGGTAGAAGGCCTTACCCGGGACACATGCCACTCCGGTTTTCTCAAGCAGATACAGGGCCTTTTCCTTGCTGCCACCGCCTGGGAGCTGTGATATGTCAGCCAGGACATAGTAGGCCCCGGCGGGTATATGAGGGGTCAGCCCGGCGTCGGCAAGTGCCGCGCAGATCTTCTCCCTTTTACCCCGGTACTCGACCTCCAGGCCGCGGTAATAATCCATGGAAAGCGCCCGCAGTCCATTGGCCACGCCGATCTGCAACGGGGCCGGCGCACAGACATACACGAGATCGTTGAAGTACCCTATGGCCTGGCTGAAACGCGCGTCGCAGATGCAGTATCCCACGCGCCAGCCAGTAATGCTGAAGGTTTTGGAAAGTCCTGAGATGGTGATGGTCCTTTCCCGCAGCCCCGGGATGGTCATGGGCGGGATATGGATGCTCCCATCGTAGAGAAAATGCTCGTAGATCTCGTCGGTGAAGACAAATAGATCGTGCCTCACAGCAAAACCGGCGAGCATTTCCAGCTCCGGTCTGGTGAAAACCTTGCCGGATGGATTGGCCGGGGAGTTGACCATGATGCCTCGCGTCCGGGGGGAAACCGCCCGCTCGAGGTCTTCCATGGAGAAGGACCACCGCGGCGGCTGCATGCGCACATACACCGGCACTCCGCCCGTGGCGACGAGTGTCTGAACGTGATAGCCGTAATAGGGCTCGAACAGGATCACCTCGTCGCCGGGGTTGAGGAGCGCCAGGCAGGCGCAGTAGAAGGCGCCGGTGGAACCGGCGCTGTCAATGATCTCGCGGGCGGGGTCGATGTCAAGGTTGTAGAAGCGCCGCTGTTTCGCGGCGATTGCTTCGCGTAATTCCATCAGCCCGGCATAATGCGTATAGATATTGAAGCCGTCGTCCATGGCGTGGCTCACGCCCCGGCGCACGATCGAAGGCACCTCCGTATCGCAGACACCCTGGGCGAGATTGATTCCGCCCCGACGTTCGCATTCGATGGACATGCTGCGGATCTCTGATTGCAACACCCACTGGTGACGTTCGCTCAATCCGAGTGGCATAAAAGTAGCCGTCCTTTCCGGGGGTGACTATTTCCCGAAAAATCTCCTTACCACCTCGATGACATACTCCACCTCAGCGTCATCGATCTCCACGTTCATGGGCAAGGAACAAACTTCGCGGCTGAGGGCCTCAGTCTCGGGGAATCCTCGGTCTATAAGCCGCAAGGCCTCATGCCGGTAGTAAGGTTTGCGGAACTGCGTCAAGACCTCCACCCCATTGGCCTTGAGAAAATCGGAGAATGCATTGCCCTGTCTCGCCCTCACGGTGTAATTCTGGTAGACATGATCCCGTCGGGGGTCATCGTAATGCGGCAGCATAAGATCCGGCAAGTCCTCGAGCGCGACCCGGTACCGTTCCGCAATGGCCTTACGGCGGATGATCCACTGCGGCAGGTAGCGAAGCTTGACGTCAAGGAAAGCGGCCTGCATGTTATCGAGGAGACAGGTGAACCCATGTCCGTGGTATTCGCCGGTCTCCCGGTCCTCGCCGTTGAACCGCATGCGCGTGGCAAAAAGCGCCACGTCCGGGTCGTTCGTCGTAATGGCGCCGCCATCGCCGTACCCCCCCAGAATCTTGAACGGATAGAAACTCCAGCATCCCGTGAGACCCCATGCGCCAGCCATCCGTTTACGCCCGGTCCTGTCGTCGAGCATGCCAGAACCGAGGCTCTGACAAGCATCCTCAACCACTACGAGGTTGTATCTCTCGGCGATCTCTCTCACCCGGACCATATCAGCCATGTATCCGCTCAAATGCACGGGGATAATGCCCCGCGTGCGGGACGTGATTGCTTCCTCGATCTTGTCGCAGTCGATATTGAAATCCTTGCCCACATCGACGAGCACCGGGGTAGCGCCCGCGTTGACCACAGCGGAACAGGTCGCCACAAAGGTGTGGGCCGGGACAATCACTTCATCCCCCAGCCCGATTCCCGCTGCGCGAAGCGAAAGATGCAGGGCGTCGTACCCGCTGTTCAGGCCGACCGCATACTTCGTCCCCACATACCTTGCCAAGTTCTCTTCAAAGCTTTTCAGCTGTCCACGGTCGATGAGGTCTCCCTTTTCCATGACCGCGAAATAGGCCGCATCGATTTCATCCTTGATCATCCTGTAATTTCTCGCAGGATCGACAAACCTTACCTTGTACGCCATCTCCTATGATCCTTTCCCATGTAATGCGCCGATGATCCTCTCAGCGATTCCATCCGCGTCCAAACCATAGTATTGCCAGAGGTAATCAGCCGTTCCCATGATACCATGATCAAGTTGCTCGGGAATGCCGATACGTCTGAAGATTCCGCCATAGGCGCTCTCGGCCAGCACCTCGCTGACAGCCGATCCAAGCCCGCCGATGATGCTGTGTTCTTCGACTGAGAACATCGCATCATGGGTTGAAGCGCAGTACCGGATAAGCTCTGCATCGAGAGGCTTGAGCGTATGCATGTTAACGAGCGTTGCCGTTATCCCTTTTCCTCTCAAGATATCAACCGCGTGCCGGGCCGTCTCGACCATGTTCCCGATTGCGAAGAGAACGATATCCTTGCCCTCGCACAGAACGATGCCCCTGCCGATTTCGAAGTGTTCGTTCCGGTCTTTCCTGTTCCTGAGACCGGCCCGTCCGAGGCGAATATAGAGTGGGAAGGCGTATTCGTAACTCAATCGGGCAACCGTCTCGGCGTGTTCTATGGTGTCCGGAACGACGACATGCATGTTCGGCATGGCACGCATAAGCGCCATGTCCTCAATGCCGAAGTGGGTGATCCCCTCCAGCCCGTAGGTGAAACCGGCCCCCATACCGACCAACTTCACCTGCAGACTGTGGTAGGCGATATCTATCCGTATTTGTTCATATGCCCGCATCGTCAGGAACGGTATGATCGAATAGCAATACACATTTTTACCCGAGAGGGCCAATCCCGCCGATATGCCGATCATGTTGGCTTCGGCGACACCGATGTCCAAGAACTGTTCCGGGCAATTCTTTCTGATGCTGTCAAAGAACTTGAACCCGAGGTTGGCGGTCAGGATGTAGACGTTTCTATCCCTTACGGCAATCTCTTCCAGTTGATTATAGAAAGATTGTCTCATCTTTTAAGGCCTTATGTGATGTCATGGGAAAGCTCGGCCAGTGCCAGCGCATATTCCTCATCATTGGGGCAACCATAATGCCAGTACAAATTGTTCTCCATGAACGACACGCCCTTGCCCTTGATCGTGTGAGCGATGATGACGCTGGGTTTGTCCTCTTGAAACGGCACCTCCTCCAACACCCCGATGAGGGAGGAGAACCGGTGCCCATCCGCATCGGCGCAGGCCCACCCGAATGCCTCAAACTTAGCCTTCAAGGGGTCGAGATCCAGGGTGTCTCTGGTGAATCCCAACGCCTGCATCTTGTTGTAGTCGACGACAAGGAGCAGATTGTCGAGTTTGTGATGCGCAGAGAAGAGCACTGCCTCCCAAATCGAACCCTCGTTGAGTTCCCCATCGCTCACCAGCACGCATACCCGGTTCCTTTTCCGGTCCCTTTTCGCCGCCAACGCCATTCCTGCCCCGATCGACAGACCATGTCCCAGAGAACCAGTCGATACCTCGATACCCTTCTCGATGTTCATATTGGGATGCTGCTCGAAACAGCCGTTGTTGACGGCAAACCCCTTGAGGTCTTCATCCGAAACAAAGCCGCATTCGTGCAGTACCGCATACAGAGCTGGGGAGGCATGTCCTTTGCTGAATATGAACCGATCCCGCTGGGGGTCGAAGGGGTTCTCGGGCGAAACATGAAGAAACCTGGAATACAGGCTGACGAGGAGTTCCACACACGAAAACGCCGAACCGATATGCGGACCTTTCGTCCGGTGCACGAGGGACAGTATGGTTCTCCTTACTCGTCCGGCTTTTTCCACTAATTCTTCTGCGTTGATGAGGTGATCGATAGACAATGGATTGCCCCTCTGTCAGCTTTTCCTATGATTCCTACTCTCAACCGCGCTCAGAGAACGGCATATCCAATGTAGGGATCCCATTCCAGTCTCTTGATCGCAAGATCACGAATTCCCATGCTCTCTAAAAGCGCCAGGGTTTCACCCGGCCACATGGGATTATCCAATTCATCGAAGGCAATCACCGCACCCTTGGGCATACGAGGAACAAAGTTTTCCAAAGCGGCCTTGGTTGGTTCATAGAGATCGAGATCGAGGAAGAGGAGACTGACGAGGAGGTGCGGGTGCCCGGCAATGAACTCCGGGATGGTTTTGGTGACATCACCTTTGATCAGGTGCACCTTGTCGATATGTCCCAGGAAGCGGTCGCGATCGTACTCCTGGATCAGGCAGGTAAGCTCCTCAAATGAGGATGAGGATAAGCCGCCTTCCACCGGTTGGGCTACGGGATTATCGTCCTTGTCACACACCGAGGGGAAGCCCTCGAAGGTGTCGAATCCATAGATGCGTCTCGTCAAGTTCTCGGGTTCGAGCATCGTGCTCAATTTCGCCCATGACATAAGGCCGAAGCCCTTGAACACGCCGCACTCCACGATGGACCCTTTCACCGGCAGAACAAGTTTGAAGATCTCGTATAGCGCCAGGAAGCGTTTCAGATGCTGCCTGCGAACATACTTCGGAAAGTTCTCCAGTTTTATCTCCACCGTGTCCGGACAGTCTTCGAAGATCTTCTGGATGTTTTTGCCTACCTCGAGTTCAATCGCGGAACGAAATTTTTTCATGTACTCACCCTATATTTTTTTAGAATTGCACCTATCGTGAGCCCAATCACCTTCATATCCCCGGCGAACGAGCGGTTCCGGACATATTCCAGACTCATCCGCATCTTTTCCGGATGGATTTTCTCCATATAATCCTTATCGGGGTCGGCGCTCCCTCGTAAGATTTCCTCCTCATTGGCGAACCGGATTGATGCCATATCCGTTATCCCGGGACGCACGCACAAGATCTCCCGCTCCTCCGGGGAATACAGATCTACCGCCCACTGCACCTGAGGACGAGGCCCGACAATGCTCATCTCTCCCTTGAGGACATTTATCAGTTGCGGCAATTCATCGAGTTTGTACTTTCGTAGGCACTTACCGATACGGGTAATCCGGGGATCATCCTCAGATGTCGACGAGGCCCCCATGCTCTCGGCATTCACCACCATCGTCCGGAACTTATAGATGCGAAAAGCCTTTCCATTACGTCCAACACGTTCCCCTCTGTAAAACACCGGTCCGCGGTCTTCCCTCCATATGCGATAAGACAACCACATGAGCAAAGGGCTCAATATGACAAGCCCCACTGCTGCTGACAGCATATCAAAAAGACGCGTCATTGTTACAAGATCCCTCCCTTCGTTATATCAATATCACTCACAACGTGTGGACCGTCCTGATTCTGGACCCGACAAGACGAAACGGCCGGCCACGTACAGACCTAGAGGTCTTGTCCGCATGCCTGTACCTACGAGCGAGAACCCCGCTTTCTCGGCCACACGAATGGATTGGAAATTGTCCTTGTATGTCAGGTACCATACCCCAGATCCAGTTGGAACATACTCGCTCACTATGGTCTTAAGAGCGAATTCCGCCAGTCCCTTGCCTCTATGGTCTTCCCTGGTCCACACATAGCCTACCTGTACGTCATTTTTCTGCATAAAGGGGTACCTGTAGAACCCTGGGATCACACACGATCGATGCACCATGTCGTCTTCATGATATATCAGAAACAGAAAGTAACCTCGATTATGAAAAACATGAAATACATGAAACGCGGACCATGCCGCATAGGGAAAGAGAGGGAGACCTTTGGGAATGACATCGAACCCATGCGGTCGCCATACGACCGTACGGTAACACACATCAATAGTTGGCTTCTTCTCAATCGATCCGAGCGTGGAATGGTAGAATAAGGTATGCATCTTGGTTGTGATAAAGCGTCGTATTGGGCTAGCTTGTCATTGCAGTGATACCCTGTTCAAAACATCCAATGTCCTTTGAACGCCGACCTTGAGACTCAATTCCTCTTCGTAGAACCTTCGCCCGTTCAATCCGAGTCGTTCCCTTTCGGAATCGGACATCCCTGAGAATGTATGGACACACTCTACAAGCTGATCAACGTTGCCTGGGTCGCAGCATAAACCGCAATGCGCCCGTTCTATCAATTCACGGGCATCCCCCTTACATACCATTAAAATCGGTTTACCAACTGCCATATACGCTTGAGTTTTCGAGGGAACCGTAATCTCAAACAATGGGTCATCCTTGATATGTATTAACAACACATCGGCGGAAGAGAGAATGTCCGTGATGTGCGCCACCGGTCGCCGTGGTAAAAAACACACGTTCGTCAACCCTCTTGCATAAACGCTTTGTTTCAACGATTGTTCTTCAACCCCGCTTCCGACAAACAGGAACTGTACGTTATTGGGGAAGGCCATGAAACGTTCCGCCGCATCAAGGACACAATGAAGGCCTTGTGCCCGTCCGAGGTTGCCCGCAAAGACTATGTTGAACTTCCCGTCTAACAGCGATTCTTCATCTGTGGGCAAGGTCGGTTTTTTCGGATAAAGGTAGCGCTCGTCGGCCCAGTTGTAAACCACACTTATCTTGCTCTCATCAACACCGCGCTTGAGAAGCAGATCCTTGAACCCCGGCGATAATACAACAATATGCTTGGCCAATGAGTAACTGATTCGACAAAAGCGGTCGATGAGGCCAAGAATAAGCTCACTATCAAGCATGCCCGTACTCTTCAATGTTTCCGGCCAGAAGTCCTGGATATCATATATGAATGGGATTCGCTTGAAGAGGTGAAGCATCCAAGCGGTGAATCCAATAGTCCCTGGCGGATGATAGACATACATGACATCGGCCGGTCTTGTAAGAATGGCACCCCAAAACGCAGCCGACAAAGCAAAACTGATATAGTTCAATCCACGCCTGAATGGGGAACGATCATGGCTTGGATATAATGCCACCCGTATGATGGAGATCCCATCAATAACTTCTCTCTGGAATGGTTTGATGCGATATCCGTCATAGACGACTCCCCCCGGATAATTTGGGAATCCTGTCAGCACCTCGACCTCATGACCGCACCGCTGAAGTTCCCTGGCAAGGAGCATACCCTTCAAGGTAAATTCCGGCTCAAACCACTGTGTTATCAGAAGGATTCTCATTGAGGTCGAGACCAGACCACTCGATTGATATAATGCACGTAACTCATTATTATCCGGACAACCTTATCACTGACATTGGGTGTTGAGTAATCGCTTACCATACGAAGTGACCGCTGCGAACCCCGCGGCTGGGTTTCAAGCAACGTCAAGGCAGCCTCAATGGTATCCCAGCCTAAGCCGGTCATCATGACCGCCCCCTCCTCCATGCCCTCAGGACGCTCGTGAGTTTCGCGTATATTTAGCGCGGGGAAATTTAATATGGAAGATTCCTCCGTGATTGTGCCGCTGTCGGAAAGAACCGCACGAGCACTCATCTGGAGCTTGACATAGTCAGTCAATCCCAAGGGCTGAATAAGCTCTACCAGGGGATCGAGCTGCACCTTGTTTCTATCTATCTGCTTACGAGTGCGGGGATGGGTGGTTACAATCAGACGTTTACCTTTGTTAGAGGCGAGCCTGTTGAGCATGTCGACCAGTTTCGCGAACTGCGCGGGATTGTCGATATTCTCTTCCCTATGGGCGCTGACGACATAATACTCATGAGGGATCAGACCAAGCCTCGCTACAATCGCCGATGCATCAATTTTCGGCATGTAATAAGACAGAACCTCATACATCGGCGAGCCGGTCTTGATGATACGATCCGGGGGCAGACCCTCCCGCAACAGATACTCACGGGAGATTGAACTATACGGCATATTGACATCACTGATATGATCGACAATCAAGCGATTGATCTCCTCGGGGACACGTTGATCAAAACAGCGGTTGCCCGCCTCCATATGAAAGATCGGGATCTTTCGCCGTTTCGCCGGATAGGCCGCAAGACAACTGTTTGTATCCCCGAGAATCAAGACCGCGTCGGGCTTCTCAGCGGCCAACACTTCATCCACTCTTGCAATGACCAGGCCAACGGTTTCGGCCGGAGATTTTCCAGCCGCGCCCAGGAAATAATCCGGCGCCCTCATCTCGAGGTCATCAAAGAATACCTGGTTTAACTCATAATCGTAGTTTTGACCCGTATGAACGAGAACATGCTGCAAATGACATTCTAACGCGGCGATCACTCGACTCAGGCGGATAATTTCCGGGCGCGTGCCGACGACAGTCATGACTTTCATAGGATCTCCTCCCTTGTCTTCTTAGACCGGCATTCCAATGGTATCAGGGACATGAGGGTTGAAGATCTCGTCCGCCCAGAAGAGTACGATCAGGTCATTGCTGCCCACATTCTCTATGGAATGGGTGTAGCCGGGCGGGATATCGACGACGCGGAACTCATGTCCAGAAACTGGGTATTCTATGACATCGCCGTCCACTATATGCCTGAAACGAATGACCGCTTCACCCTCGAGGACGACGAATTTTTCCACCTTTGTGTCATGGTAATGTTGACCTCGCGTAATGCCCGGCCTTGTTCGTGACACGAATATCTGTCCGATGTACTGCGATTTCAGCAGTTCTGCCAATTCCCCCCGGGCGTCTTTCCTCTGGGAGAGGGTATAGGCGAAAGAATCCTTCGGGAGGTAGGACAAATAGGTGGCATAGAGTGCCCGCTTCAAAGGATCGCTCATATCCGGTACCGTCAGATCAACTCGGCTCTCCCGGAACCCCCGAATCATATCCGCCAAAGACCCCAAGGTTATTCGGTAGGTGGGCACCACTTTGCAGTAGTCACCATCTTGAGCCGGTTTTCGGCTTTCCATCAGCCCTATGAAGGTGCAAATCACATCATCAATATACACCAGTTCTATTTCACGTATGGGATCGGAAATCGTGATGGGAAGATTGCGAGCAATATCATAGCAGAAGGTAGCCACTACCGAATTATAATGTGGCCGGCACCATTTACCGAAAACGCCAGGCAGTCGGAAAACCGCCACCGGAGAGCCTGTCTCGCTACCGAAAGAGAATACTGCATTTTCCGCCTGACGCTTGGAGTTCCCATACGGATTGTCCAAAGCGGCTTGTACTGATGAAGAGAATATAAAAAAAGGCTTATGGCCCAACTTCCGTAAGGTATCGCAAATCAGCCGTGTAAATTCGAAATTGCCTTGCGTAAACTCCTCAACCCGTTCAGGCCTGTTCACTCCGGCTAAGTGATAGATGACATCTGCCCTGGCCAGCGATTCCTCCAGGACCGCTGCCGGCGAATCGATATCATGCTCAATGACGGTCACATCGACCCTTCGCCGAAGTGCAATCACCAAGTTCTTGCCAATGAATCCTTTCGCGCCAGTCACTAGAACCGTTTTCATAGACGCTATTGACCTATTTCCGACAGGACGTTGCCTTCCTTGATCCAGAGAGGGAAACCTTTATGCTTCGATCTTGCTCCCCCGCAGGGCGCGTTGAACGATATCGAGCTTCCGGAGCAAATCCATCATGCCTTCCACATCGAGTCTCAAAGCATTATGAGAATTATAATCATCTTTTAATGAGATCTCTTCCTGACCTTCGACATAGTAACATGCATAATTGAGATCGCGCACATCAGCCGGAATACGATAGTAATCCCCCATATCCACAGCCTTGGCCATTTCCTCGCGGTTCAGAAGCGTTTCATAGAGTTTTTCTCCATGCCGAGTACCGATAATCCGGATATCGTTTTTTGCATTAAACAATTTTATGAGCGCCTCGGCCAATGTTCCGATAGTAGCAGCCGGAGCTTTCTGCACAAAGATGTCACCAGGATTTCCATTTTGGAAGGCATAGAGAACGAGGTCAACCGCATCATCGATTGTCATCATGAAGCGTGTCATATTCGGATCTGTGACGGTCAACGGGACACCTTCTTGAATCTGACGCAGGAACAAAGGGATCACTGATCCGCGGGAAGCCATAACATTGCCATATCGAGTGCCGCAAAACACCGTCCGCTTGTCACCATACATCCGGGCCTTGGCAATCATCAGCTTCTCCATCATGGCCTTGGACATGCCCATTGCATTAATGGGGTAGACGGCTTTATCAGTGCTCAACACTATCAGGCTCCGAACACCGCAGGCCATGGCTGTATTCATAACATTTTCTGCGCCCAGGTCGTTGGTGCGAATAGCTTCGATAGGGAAAAATTCACAGGAGGGCACCTGCTTGAGTGCCGCGGCATGAAAAACATAATCAACATCCTGCATGGCTGGCAAAATACTGTCCGGATTACGGACATCCCCAATAAAAAACTTCACTTTGGGATTCGCCAACGCGATGCGCAAATCTTCCTGCTTCTTCTCATCACGACTGAAGACACGGATTTCATTAATTTCAGTATCGAGAAACCGGCTCAGCACCGCAGTACCAAAGGTACCGGTGCCGCCGGTGATCAGAAGAGTTTTCCCTTTAAAAGGGTTCATCCTCGTCGCTCCATGCCCTTGCTACCCCATTATCAATTTTTCACAGACCTGCGTATTATGGGATTGCGTCTGTCAAGCTTTGCCTGAACACATTCCATGAACACATTATAGCGGTCTTCCTCATAATGTCCATCCAGAAAATCCTCAATCGATTTCTGGCGCTGATAAAACTCCTTGCGGGAGCTGAGGTAGCCCGCCAGATAATCCTCATTCAGGCGACAAGGCATGATTACTTCAGCGGGCGCTTCTATTAAAGCCGGAAGAGCACTGTAAAGCAAGGGTAGGCCATAGCTGAGCAACTCGAAAGCTCGGTTGTTGATCGTCACTGCGTTGAACATGCCGTTCAGAGAACTCGGATCATACGGCAGAATGGCACAACAACATCGCTCTAATATCGGCTGCAATGATGCCAATGGATGTACCCCATGATACACAGCGCCAGGCATAGTAAGGATCTGACTTATTTCCCTGGAATGATGGATGGGGCCAACAAAATGGATACGAACACCCGACTGGAGCATAAACCTGATGGCTTGGTAGTTCTGATTCTCATATATTGATCCCCAGAAAATGATATCTGTCCTCTCACCTGTAAAGGGAGGCGTCTTGTATTTGTTGCGCGCCCAGGGGAGGAACAAGGAAGCAGAAACTGCATGAGCCGCAGCCTGGCTCAACAATGGGTATGAAACCGCCAAGACATGGTCGGACATTTTGAGCGTCAGGGAGAGAACCCGGGTCGCTTCTTTCTTCATATACCACTTTGCTCCAGCGATAAAGTCATCATTTATGAGTGTTATGATGACATTATCGGGAAAAAGGCCCCGTAAGAACCAATAGTCATAATTGAAATTGAGGACAACAGAATCCTTCCATCCACGCTCATACAGGTGTCTAATTTGCAGAGCCTCCCAGAACGCATTTACTGAGGAAAGCCATGGCAATGGCCTGAGCTGATGGTGAAACAATTCCCCGATCCTGCGAAACTCCAAGTCATCTTTACGGGTTGATGTGCATGGCCCGATAAATCGATTCTTCTCGAAAAACACCACATTGTGTCCCCGCCGGGCAAGCATCAGTGCTGTCTGGTGCCTGATACGAGGGATGTCCTTCCAGAGTGTTTTGGTGAAAAAAATGAATCTCATTGACTGCTCTCATATCCAGGCATCGTCGATATGTATGAAAGATAGACCCATACGGCAAGTGCAAACAAAACAAACGTAAAACCTGAAAGGACGAATACACTGATACCGGAGATGATCCCTATACACAACTTGAACAACATGAAAGCCAATAGGAAGGTGCTGAAGATGGTTTTTTTTATTTTCAAAAACAGGAAACTCAAGAGCCAAGCCTCGAAGGCGACCAGTAAGATCGCACCGATTATTCCCGCGGCTCCGCCGAGGGCATAGGCTTCTCCGATAAAAAACGTCGTTGCCACTCCGGCGCCACCTTGATCCACTGCCACATCACCGACTATTTCCCGCATGACCATCCGTGAAGGCGATTCCCCCCATTCGTAACCATGACCCATACACGCAGATTGCACATATGGGGGTAATACTGAACCATATGGTTGGGATATGTCTCTGAATATTTCAAAGTAGAACGGTAACGAAATCCACTGTCCATAGAGAATTCTTTCAGCCACTGCGGATATGAATGTCTGTTCCATGTTTTCCAAGATCCCCGAAACGGTATACAATGGCCATACAAGAGAAATAAACAAAACAGGGATCAGAATAACCCTGGTGAATGGAATGGGCTTCACAAGAGTATACAGGATCGCCATTATCAGGAGAAAGTTCGCGATGGGTGACTTGGCAAGACTGAAAGCGCAAATCAACACGATATTGACCGCAGAAAGCATGGAGTACCAGAGCCTTCTGCGTTTAAGACCAAACATGACGATTGCGCAATTGAAGATCCCCAACCCGTATAGTTGTATATTGAATATGCTCTGATTGAGCTGGGTTTCATACGCCTGTCTGAGCTGCATCGAAGCTACGAAATCAAGACCCAACGCTTCACGTATTGGAAGCCTATAACCAGTCTTGAAAAACATCCATCCCGTTATCAGCATCGAGAGAATGAACGTGATCATCCAAAGCCTGCGATAGTAATCTTGTGATTTGAGCTCTATGGTCTTCAGGACGAAGGCCTTAAGATTCTTTTGGCCCCCCGAAACAGCAAACAGGAAATAGAGGAGAAGACACGACAAGACAGTCCATACATAAGCATTAAATATATAATCATTATCAATTGACTGAAGGATCCTATAGAATCCTTCAGTCCCTAAAACATACGTTGCCGGCAGCGCGCCCAAGGAAAAAACGGCAACAATAAGGTATACTATGGTCCACGGGTACAGTCCATACCTCAGGGCGGGTCTTACTCCTTTGCTGCGATCAGGGGATATCTTCATGAACAACGACTGATATCGACGACTGGCATGGTTCAGGGATTCTCTTTGAAATGATACTCTAGACGAAGCATTTCCTTCTTCAGAAGAACCCGAGACAGATATCGTCTAGAGACTCTCATTGGGGTTCCTACGCCATAGCACCCTGAAAAATCGGGGGCATAATAAAGGAATCCAAGCCACAAGGTCGGATAGATCCTTAAGAATCGGCTGATAAAATATTTTTTGGTTCATGACAACTTTAGCGGGTTAGATCGTAACATTTGGAGGAGCAGTTTGTACACATCTTCGTTCCGATGGTTGAACCTGAACTCGGTCTCTTTCAGATGGAGATAGAAGGTACTCTTGCT
>Ga0116192_1001905_pt1 | contig 14290 bp, 20 predicted proteins | sample AD_UKC113_MetaG_FD_89876 | JGI IMG/M metagenome (GOLD analysis project Ga0116192, IMG submission 89876) | Active sludge microbial communities of municipal wastewater-treating anaerobic digesters from Hong Kong - AD_UKC113_MetaG | ecosystem: Engineered > Bioreactor > Anaerobic > Digestate... | reverse complement strand
GAAATATTTCTGCAATTAATTCCAATAACAGCAATGGAGGCGGAAGTGGTGTAGTTGAATTGACTTATACAGAAATTTATGATAAAATTCAAAACGGACAGTTAACCGCAGGACAATATTATTGCATAACAGATTTTCAATCCTGTTATGAACAACCAGATTATGATATTTATGGAAATCCAATAATTTCTGCTGATAATTATAGAGTTTCTGAAACAGAACCTTTGATAGTTTTTGCAATCAGTTCAAATCAAATTTTATCAGAGGCTTTTTCAACAATATATCCACTTGATAAAATTACTTATGATTATTCATGGAATGAAACTGAGAATGTTGCTATGCCGGCAAAAGGAAGAATTACTGAACGTATCGATGACCACAATTTAAATTATAAGCTGACACCTAACCCTAATAATGTTATTGCTTAATTACTAACAATTAATTAAATTTGTAATCATGTCAAAAATCGAAATGTTAAATACCGCGTTTATTCAAGCGCGTAAAGAAAAAAATGATGTTGCAAAAGCGTTATTCTCCACCTTTAAAGGTGAATATGACAATGCGGTTAAAAATAATCAGCCAGCAACTGACGCTACAATCGAAAAGTTAGCTAAGAAACTAACTGAGAACGCAAAAATTGTAGGAACCGATGATGCAAAACAAGAAATTGAATTACTTAAACCGTTTATGCCGGTAATGATGAATGATGATGAAATCAGAGTCATTGTTAAGCAAGTAGCTGAAGCTAATCCAGACAAAGCAAATGTTTTTAAATCTGGCAACAAGGGTGCGATGACCGGAATGGTCATGAAGCAAATTGCTGGTAAAGCGGATGCTGATACTGTTAAAAAAATAATGGAGGAAGTAATCGCTTAAATGTTAAAAATTGTAACTAAAACGTGCTTATTTATTTTGATAAGCACGTTTTTTTGTTTTGCTCAAAAGAGTAAACAAGGAAAAGAACGTTGGGATGTTAAAACAATGACTGATAGTTTATTTTACAAAGTTGATTCAAATTCTATACCTGTTATGGTTCGTGATATCAACAATATTCCTCGCCCAAAAAACATTTATAATAAAACAGGTAGACTGCAGGAAGAAATGCAGTGTTTTACTATTGAATGTAAAATAATAGATTTCATTTTAGAAGATGATGGTGATTATCATTTGATGGTAACAGATGTTAATGGTAGTGAAACAATGATTGTTGAGTTAGTTAAACCATCTTATATAAATAAGCAATATTACTTACAAGCAAAAAAGGCAAGAGATACTTTTAATTACTATAAGCGCAAAAAACTATTGCTGAGCAAAACATTTGTTATTACCGGTGTGATTTTTTTTGATTTACCACACAATCAAAAAGGTGCGGCAGCTAATTATTTAGAACTTCATCCTGTATTAAAGTTTTATATTAAATAATTTGTAACTTTTTTTTGTTTTTACGTTTAAAGTTCAAAACTAAAAGACAAAAACATGAAAAAAGTAGCATTAGTATTAATTTTTTCTTTTCTCACTATCCAGACATTTGCCGATTGCTTCAATTATCGTATTGGGGTTCCAGTGACCGGAAAACGTGAATCTGGAGCCAGTTTTACCATTGGTGATACTTCTTATCACTTTTTTGGAAATGATGGTTTTGGCTTACAATCCTCGCTTTACACTTACAACCATTTAAATGATTCCACCTTTGGGACTTGGAACAGTATTGGTTTAAATGTCGTTGATTGCCCGCAAGTACGAGATTATCCAATTAGTGGAGTTATCAATGGTATGGCTTATGTTGGTCTTGGTAATGACCAAAATGGAGTTTATTTTAATGACTTACACCGATTTAACCCTACAACTTTAGTTTTTGATAGTTTAGCTAATTTTCCGGGTAATCAAAATCGTGAAGATGCAATATCTTTTACTTTAAACAATAAACTATATTATGGTTTAGGCAATTGGCCTTATGACATGAATCCAATATATTTTAGTGATTTATGGGAATATGACCCTCAAACAGATGTTTGGACATTGGTTGATTCAAGTTATTCAGACACGTCTTCTGTGGTAAATTTTATTGCTAATGGAGAGTTTTATATTCAAGGGAATCATTCATTTCAGCGTTACTCGCCAATAACAAATACTTGGATAAATCTGAATAATAAATCCTGGACTCTTGGTGGTAATGGATTTAGTAATTATCCAACAAATGATGGTTATGTATTTTATTACAATAACAGCGTAGTGGATATTTATCGTTATGAAATTAGTTCAGATAGTTTAGTGTATCAATGCTCTGGTAATTTGCCTTCTGGTTTTACTTTTACTGAAGTTTGGAGTGGTAATAATTCAATTTATTTCGAAGCGTGGGATAATAATCCACAAAACATGAATGATGAGGTTTATCGTTATGATTTAAATAACATTATCACTTCTATTGATGCTCCCGTGATAAAAATTGACCAGATATACTCTTATGGTGGTAATTTATATTACAATGGAGAATGTAGACTAATCAATGTGTATAATATGCAAGGTCAGTTGGTAAAAATAATAAACACTAATGGTTTATCCGGAGTTTTTAATTTGGGATTACCGTCAGGAATATATGTGGTGAAAACAAATAATACCAGCAAAAAGTTGATTGTAGATTAATTAATCTTAACCACATCAACTTTAAAATTGAATGGTTGCTTTTATATACTTTAAGGCATATTTTTGTAACCATGAATATTTTTAAGTCCACTGGAAAATTAATTTTTGACCCATTACCACTCACTGGTAGTGCTGAGAAAATGTTTAAGCCAGGTTGGGTTATTGTACGTACTGACGGTGATATTGATGATTATTACCGGTGGTTTATGTTTAAGGAAAAAGGCTTGATACTGCAATCACCTGCTTGGGGTCCACATATTTCTATCGTTCGAGGCGAAGACGTTTCTGCAGAAATTTGGGAAAAGAAAAAAGCTGAGTTAAATAATTCAACCGTTCATTTTGAATATGAAAATTTTCCTAAAAGTAATGGTGTTCACTGGTGGCTTAAAGTTTATTGTGAGGAGTTGAAGTATTTTAGGCGCGATTTAGGGCTAACCGAACTTCCTAAATGGACATTTCACCTTACTTTAGGATTACCCATCCCTCGTTTACAAGAGCATTCTCAATACATTTTCCGGCTGGAAACTCAAATGTAACTTTCGGCTATTTTTACGTTTAAACACGTAGCTGATATGAAGACTTATAAAGAACTTATTAATCAAGGTTACGTACTTTGTACTGTAACAGCCATAAAAGACATTGGTAATGAATTAATCTTAAGTCTTAATGGTGCTGGGTTTGAGGTATCTTATAAAAAAGATTACTTTTGTTATGTACAAACTCTGGGAAGTAAATTAATCAAAAAGATTCCAGTTACAAATCTATCTTCACATGTGAGTTTGATTGTTAATGACCAGTCCTGGATTCAGATATATCATCAATTTTTCCCAGAGAATTATGGACATCAGGAAGTTTCAAAATATAAAAGAAAATGTTTTAAAGCCAACGAGTTTGATAAATATTTAAATGAGAATGTTGTATCAGACTTCAATAAATTTGAAAAACTATACCATTTTTCAACCACATCAAAAAGACAAGTTATTTTAAAAAATGGACTCGCTCCATCAACTCATAGTGGAAGTGTAATTAAATATGAAAACAGATTGCATTTATTTGCAGGTTTAAATCATTTATATCAAATCAAAGATTTGGTTGGAACCTACGATGAGCTGGATTTGTGGGAAATTGACACAACAAAACTGAATTTATCATTGCAAATTGATAATAATGCAGAAATAGAAAATTGCTTTTATACAAAATGTATGATATCGCCTAATCATATTAAAATTAAGGCAACCTTTTCTTTATAATTACTACCGTACCTGATTGTTTTTTATAGCATCCCAGTTGGTTAATATATAATCAACTCGGAGTTTATTTGCATCAATTTTAATATAATTTTTCATAAACATAAAAGTAAAAAGCTTTCCTTTTCGCAGTATGATATATAATATATTGCCATTACTTTCATCTCTACCTGGAGGAGCAATAAATAATAAATTTTTTCCTTTTACAGTATTAATATTGTGACTTGAAATATAGTTAATCGTAGCAGGATTAATTGGAATTTGCGTTACTTTTATTCCATAATCTTTATTATTAGGAATTTTAGCGGATTGTAATATCTTAATCTTATTTTGCACATCCATAATTACCTCATTAGGTATTATGTAATGACCTACCAATTCATATTGTTGTGGACTACTTTCATACCCGACTGGTACACCAACTCCTGTATTAGAAATTAATCTTTCCATTACCCGGTCATTAAAATGTTTGGTTTCTTCAGGAGTGTTCATTAAAACCTCCTTTAAAATGGTTCTAATTAAAAATCTTAAGTTTAACATAGCTTTAAATAAATAGATAAAAAAAGCCGGAAGGGTTGTCGGCTTCCGGCAATCAACACCTGAACAGTGGTAGCGAACTACTGTATAATCTCAGGCACGGTCACTAAGGACATTCTTAAATTTCTTAATCTTTATGTTTCTCGACATTATCTCGTCAAAGTGGCGAGAAAAGTCTGAAGTATATTTTAAATAAATATGAGTAAAATGCTAATTAACTTTATTTTGTAATGAAAAATTATTTTATAGAACCTGGTGTTATTTAAGGTAAATACTACCACACATTATGAGACTCGACCATATTGCCTATCGCGTGAAAGACCGCTTTAAAACTGCAGATTTCTTTATTAAATGCTTTAATTATCGTTTAGCTGATGACTTGCCAGATGGCTTTGAAATCGAATTTGAGGATGGTTCCAAGGCTAAATGTTTGGTACTGGTTCCTAGTGAGCTAACTAACAATAATATGCCTTGGATTGGAGAGGTGTATTACGCCGGCGAATGGAATAAGTACCATATGGCACCAGAAATTTTTATTTCTGACGGAGATGAAAATTCTATTGTTGGTCAATGGGTAAAAGAGCACGGCGGTATAGGCGGCGTTCACCATATGGCATATCAAGTTGATAATGTCGAAAAAACTATGAATGAATGGCGTGAAAAAGGCTATGTTGAATTTGCATCTGAAAAGCCGTTAACTTGTCCAGGATTGGTTCAGGTTTTTACTAAGCCATCTGAACTTACTGGTATTATTTATGAATTTATTACTCGCGAAGAACACGGTTTTTGTAAAGAAAACGTAAAATCCTTAATGGAAAGTACTAAAGGTTTTTAGTCCATATTTATTATTATGGACTTAAGAAAAAATATTAGAAAAATTCTAAAAGAAGTATTAATAACAGATAAGTTACATGACCAATTGTTTAATTACCACAGCTCTCAATCAGAAACAGAAGTTAATGAATATGGATTCAGATATACTGTTAGAAAGTATGGTGATAAAGTTATTGATGATGTAATTGATATCCTTATGAAAGAGCATGGTGTTTCAGAAAAGGATTTTAAACGTATAGATGCTGTTGTTGAATTTGGTAAGAATGTTGTTTTGTCACTTCCGGAAAATATTTTATTTATTGAAAAGTGTAGAGATGGAAATGTTCGTACTAATCTTTGTGCAGAGCTAATCTATAATCGATTTAAAGGTTCAACTGATTTTTTGTTTGAATCAAAAAAGAAATCTGATTTTGATAAACTTAAAGATAATAAAATTCCTTTAACCGATGAAGAACGTAAGGAATGTTTTCGCCAAGATGCTTTGTGGCATTATGCAACTTCTATAAATCCATTAAATGGTAAAAAAGAAAGAAAGGTTTGTGCAGTATGGAAGTCAAAAAATCCAAAAACAGGTAAAATTACTTACGTCACACATACTCATAGAGCTTATAATACTGCAACTACATTACAAGCAGCTATTAATAAGTATCACAACTTCATTAAAGGTACCTCTTAATTAAAATATTTTTTCCCCTTTTTTCCTATAGGAATTAAAAATTCATATAAAAACTCTTGTTCAAAAGTTTTAATAAAATTAACTACATCATCGCGAGTTATTAGAACTTTGTTTACTGGAATGTTTTCAACAAGTTCGCGAATAAAACATCTTTGAAGTTTATCTTTTATAAGTGGTAAATTATATTTGGTATTTTTCTTTGCCATAATATTTTTAAAAACATCTTCGCCATCCTCGTCTTCAGATTCATTATTTACATCATTAAATTTAAATTTATTATATGATGAATAATAAGATTCTACTTCTTCCGGGTCAAAACCCATATCTAAATGTTGATTAATTTCTTCCTGTAATTCTACATAATCAGCAATCAAATCAATTCCCACTTCATCCATATAATATTTAAATATTTCAGTAGTAAAATAATGCGCAAGCTCAGTGTCAACACATGATTTTATGGATTGATAGTTTATTTCATAAACTTCTCCAATTGTTAATTTAATATTATTGTTTGACATAGTTGGTTAAATCTAATATTGTTTACAAATATTTCAATAGTTCTTTACCAATTAAATATTCCTTTGAATTTATAATTTCAAAATCGCAACCATTAACGTTGTTTGGAACATGTTCACTAATTGTACATGAAATATTGTCATAATATATTATTGGAGGAATGTTAGATATTATGCATTGAAGTTTTTTAATTGCTTCACTTTTATTTTCATATAAATCATTATTGGATTCAGCAAAATCTTGGGCTTGATATGGCCCATGTTCAAAATCGTAAAGTAGATATCGCTTTGTTTTATAAAAGGTATCTGCTTGTTCATTTAAAAGTTTAGAATAGAAAGAGGAAATAGTCTCCTGCTTATAGTTCTCCATAATAATGTTTTCTATAAGCTTTTGGCGAACCATTTTCCTGAGTTTTATCTGTTCCTTCATCTGTAAAATAAATATCAATAGAAAATTTCCAAAAGCTGTAACTATTTTGTAATTTTACGTTTAAATAAGAATTAAAATAATTAGATATGGAAATCAAGGTTATCAAAAGAGCTGAAACTACTGAAAAAATTGTTGGTGTATACAAGTTTGATACCGGCAAAATATGTGAAGCTACAGTGTCTTTTGAGGACATTCAAAATGCAGATAACTACGATATTTTCAAAAATCGTATTAATGAGGTAATTGATAAAATTACTGTTAAGATAAAAGAGGAAGAAAAATATCCGGATTTTGAAAAAAAAATAAAGGTATTTGGCGAAGAAATTATTGAAAAATCAGCTATTGAACAATTGAAAAATTGTTTGGTAGACCCATCTGATATTGGAGTGTTAACTCCAGATTCCCACTTTGGATACAACCACCCTATAGGTGGCGCAATTGGGTATCTTAATAAAGTTTCTTTATCTGGTGTTGGTTTTGATATTGGCTGTGGCAATAAAGCGGTTATGACCGATATTGATGCAACTACAATTAATGTTAAAAAAATTATGAAAGAAATTTCTAAGCACATTGGCTTTGGTGTTGGTCGTCCAAATCCTAAACCAATTGAACATGAGGTCTTAGAAAAAATTAATAAAGCTGACTTTGAACCTCAGCGTAAGTTTTTAAAACTTGCTTCTGAACAATTAGGAACTGTAGGTAGTTCAAATCATTTTGTGGATTTATTTAAAGATGAAAATAATAAAGTTTGGATTGGTGTTCATTTTGGTTCACGCGGCTTTGGTCATAGGACTACTACTGGTTTTATAGCTTTATCTCAAGGAAAATCTTTTGATGACAAAGTTCAAGAAGGAAAGAAGGATGCACGTCCAATTTTGTTCGATATGAATACTGAACTTGGTCAAGCTTATTTTAACGCCGTTCAATTGGCTGGAGAATATGCTTATGCTGGTCGTGATATGGTTGTTGATAAAGTACTTGAGATTTTGGGAGCTAAAAACATTTTTGAAGTTCATAATCATCATAACTTTGTTTGGAAAGAAAATCATTTAGGACAAGATTATTATGTAGTTCGCAAAGGTTGTACTCCGGCATTTCCTGGCCAAAAAGGATTTATTGGTGCAAATATGTTTGACCAATCAGTAATTATAGAAGGCATAGATTCGCAAGAAGCAAAAGAAGCTCTTTATTCAACTGTACATGGAGCTGGCAGAGTTTTATCACGAACTAAAGCTGCAGGTAAAGGCAAGTGGCAAAAAATTGGTCGTGATAGAAAAAAAGTTATACATACTCCAGGAATTGTTGATTGGATGCAAGTTAAGCAGAATATGGCAAATGCAAATATTGTTTTAATTGGAGGAGGTCCCGATGAAGCGCCTGAATGCTATAAAAAATTAAATGAAGTATTATCATATCAAAAGAATTCTATAAGAATTCTTAATTATTTAACTCCAATAGGAGTTATGATGGCAAGTGATGATACTGTTGACCCGTATCGTGATTAAAATGGTTTTTTCATACCTATTTATTGGTATGAAAAAACTTATTGACTTAAAAAAACCTGAAATGTCTTATTTAATTGGAATATTTCAAACTGATGGTCACTTACAATCTTCATCAAGAAATAGAGGTAGATTAACTATAGAAATATCTTTTAAAGACAGAGATTTATTACCAAAACTTCAAAAAGTAATACCAGTAAACACCACCATTTATACTCGTGTGAGAAAAACTAACTTTTGTACATCATACACATCAACTACTTTAAATATATTTAATTTAGAATTTAGAAATGAGATAGTTAAATGTGGTGTTCCTTATGGTAAAAAATCTAACATTATACAACCACCTATTGTAAAGTATTCAGAAAATGATTATTGGCGTGGAATAATTGATGGTGATGGTTCTTTGGGGTTTACAACTCAAGGTTTTCCTTTTATTTCATTAGTTACCGCAAGTGAAAATTTATATTTAGCTTTTAAAAAATTTTTAAAAAAGCATGATATTGATATTAACTTAAATAGAAATAAAAGAGATAATGTTTATAACATTATGTTAAATAAAGAGAAGGCTCAATTAATAGTGAGGTTGTTGTATGTTAATTCAACAATTAGTCTTAAACGAAAATATGAAAAAGCATTAGAAATTTTAAGCTGGAAAAGACCACTTAAAAAACACAGTGTATGATAAAATATAAATTCAAAGTGTTTATATTAGCGATATGAAGAAAAAGCGTTAATATAATAATTTCAATAAGCATATGGAAATAAAACTTGAAATTGTAACGGCTGACCAAGCATACAAATTAAAATCCTTAGGTTTTAATTTACCGGCTGAATATTATTATATGGGTAAGGAGACAGAAGCTCTTAATAAATATACCAATATTAATAGTCAATTAACCAAATTTCAAGCTTCTGCTCCTACAGTTGCTTTGGTATTAAAGTGGCTTAGAAAAACATATGGTATTTACTCAAGTATATTTGTAAGACATATGAAGAATGGTTCTTTTGGATTTAGTATAAATCATAATATGTATGCTATTCCAACTAACTATCATGGGTCCATAGTATTATTTGATTATCTTAATTCTGACATTAGTAAAAATGAGTTTACAGATAATGATGGAGTTATTGATGATTATGATTTGGCAGAATCAAAAATTCTTTCACTTTCACTTGATTTTATTGTTGAACGTAACCTAACACCATTACAGAATAGGTTGCAAGAATTAAAATATGAAAATGATTAAGTATATTGACATTGATTATGTAAAATACATTCCCAAGATGTTTGAGATACGTAGTGCTTATCCTTCCGTATTTCGTTTGTTCATGTATGAACCCTTGAACTTTCAAACGGATGAATACGGCAAATACAAACCAAAACTAATGTCTTTAATTTGTTGCAATTAAAATATCAACTTAAATGAGTAAAATGAACGCAGAATTAGCAGCTGCTTTAATAGGGCTAACTAAAGATAAAGCTATTGCTTTATGTGAAGAAAAGAATGTACGATATCGTATTGTTCGGGAAGATAAAAATAATTATATCGTCACTCATGATTTTATTCCGGAAAGAATAAATTTAAGTTTTGATAATAACATTTGTACAAATGTCAAAAATGGCTAAAAGTAAGTTTGAAGAGGAGTTAGATAAGATTGATTTCAGTAAATTTCATCTTGACCCGGACGGGACTCCTGTAACTAAAGAAAAAGTGTTGGCTCTCAAAAAATGGGTGGACAGTAATGATATTGAGGAAGGTGAGTATATCCACAATCCGGCAATTACAGAATTGGTTATAAAATTATTATTTGAATGTGGCAAATAGATTCAAGAGCAATTACTGATTACAATGCTTCAAAAGAAAAGCTCGAAGCATTAATTATGTTTTGGGTTTTAGCTGCTGGAAAGTCAGCTAAGGGCGCAACACGAATATTAATGGAGCTTGTTGATTGGCCTGATTCACCATTTTTCCAAATTCGTGATAATTTTAGTAGACCTGAAGGTCTTGCTAATAAACTAAAGCTTTTAGGATGTGGTTGTCATTCACTTAAAGCGAAGGCTATTTTTACATTAGCTCATAGTAATATTAATCTTAAGACTTGTACTATTGATGAGTTGGAAGTAATTCCAGGTATTGGCCGTAAAACTTCACGCGCTTTTATTGTACATTCAAGGAAGGATGCTCAGCACGCGATAATTGATACACACATTCTAAAATTTTTAAAAGAGCAGAAAGTTAAGGATGTGCCCAAATCAACGCCGGCAAGTAAAAGAGAATATGAACGATTAGAAGGCGAGTTTCTAAAAATTTGTAAAGAACAAAAGCGGCAAGTTGCTGAATTTGATTTAGAAATTTGGAAAAGTTATGCTGTTTAGTGTTATTTTAAAAAGGTTTACTTTTATGTTTATAATCTTTTTATTTGCAGTTTAATACTGCAAAATATGAAATTCAGAGATTTAGCTTTATTCGCTATTGTGGTTATTGGAATAATTATGTTTTTCCAATACAAAATTTCCAAACTGGAAGATAAATTAACTTCCGCACAAACAGCTTACACAAACGGCTTTCAACAGCTTTCTGATGGCATATCAGCTAAGGCAGAGACCAAAGTGGTGTTACCACCTAATGAATGGCAGAAGTTCTTTAATACGTCTGCAAACAAGGAATTTCAGGCATTTTTAAACGCTAATCTCGGACCTACTCTAAAAAGAGAAATTGATAAAATAAAATTACCTGCAGGTTCTACGACAATTATCAACAAATCAAGCATTGTATTACAGGGTGATACTGCATATTACAGAAATGCAGATGGAGTTATAACCAAAACCGCTAAAGTTATTCCGGTAGAAAATGATAGTTCAATGCTTGTTGTTGTTCCACAAGAAATTGATGTAACTTCATTGAGTATTAAACCGGATTCAAAGAATCCGGATTCACTTCTTTTCTTCTTTTCAGCTTTTAATAAAACTACCGGTGATAGCTTAAAAGTGTCTAATAGCATTTCATATGTAATTAATAAACCATTGAAGAAATGGGATTTTGGTTTTAATCCATTTGTTGGTGCTTCGTATGATGCTTCACATGGTGAGTGGATTATGAGGGCTGGTATTACACCAATAATGTATCGTGGAAAAAGAATTGATGCTAAAATAATGGGCGCATCTATTAACTATGGGTTGAAGGATTATAACGCAGTTTGGATTGATGTGATAAATTTACAACTTAGAAAATAATTTTTCTAATAATTTGACATTTTAAAAAAAATAGAATATATTTACATTCATATTGCGGAATGTCAGAAGTCTGGTATCTGGCCAGGTTCATACCCTGGTGCCCTTTGGCCTCGAAGGTTCAAATCCTTCTTCCGCTTCGATAAAAGCCCTGAAATCAGGGCTTTTTTATTTTCTAATCTGCATTTATTTTTAGAAAAATTAGACTTTTTAGAATTTATTAGTATATTTGTACAAAAGACATAAACTTTTATACAATGGATAAAATTATTCTTGAGATTCGTGCCGCGGAAGGCGGGCAAGACTCTAAACTCCTGGTAAAGGACATGGTGAATATTTACACGAAGGTGTGTAGCCAAAACAATTTCGCTGTTTCTACAGTGGGATGAAGAGAAGGTTTTATCAGTTTAAAAATAGAAGGTAAAAACGCTCTTAAATTTTTTAATCAGGAAGCTGGCTCACATCGTTGGCAAAGAATTCCACCAACAGAACGGAGCGGAAGAGTACATACCAGTACAATTACTGTAGCTGTAATGAAAGAAACAAAAGACTTTGATATTACTATTAATCCATCAGACGTTGAGCGCTGGACCACAAAAGGTACAGGTAACGGTGGACAAAAGATTAATAAAACTGAGAGTGTAGTTTGTTTAAAGCATATTCCTACCGGTATTATTATTAAATGTCAAGCAGGAAGAAGTCAGCAAAAGAATGAGGAAGAAGCCTGGCGACTTTTAAAAGAAAAGCTCTATAATATTGAGTTTGAAAAATTTCAATCAAACATAATTCAAGACCGTAATTCTCAAATAGGAAATGGTGAAAGAAGTGATAAGCGCCGGACTTATAGAGAGAAAGATGATTTGGTTGTTGACCATATCACTAATAAATCTGCACGATTGAAAGATGTATTGCGAGGACATATTAATTTATTACACAGATAAAAAAAATGACAGGAAAATTATTTATCCCACAAAAAATTAAGGTAGGGTTTCAAAATAGAAGTGATACTTATACTAAGCGGCTTGCTTATGTTATCTACTATGATGAAAAAGGGAAATTAAGAAAAGAGACTTCATGGGAAGGTTGGCGCGATAAAACAATAGAACCTCTTGAAATTGAAAACAAACCTTATAATGGTTTTGTTCTTAATAAAGGAGTTCAAAGAAGTTCAGATTGGTTTGGTTCCGGTCGTTCATTAATTCGTGTTTATGACGATAGAGGAATTGAGTTTGAGGTTGCAATCGATAATTTAATGTTTATCTTAATGACGACCGATTGTTTAAAAAGAGGATTGGTTGGTGAATTTGTGTATGCTTGGAAGGGTAAAGATTTAATATTACTTCCTACAGATTGTGAAGAATACAGAGAAGCAATGACTTACACTGATTATAAAGACAATAAAGTAAGTGTAAAAGAGTTGGTTCCAGGATGTTGTTATCGCACCAAAGAAATGAATGACTTAATTTATTTAGGTAAATTTCCTTGGCACACTTATGTATATGAAAACAGAAATTATAATTCCAAAATAACAAAGGTTGAAAATATGTTTGTTTTTATTAATGAGTCAACAAAACAATTACAAGCTTTAAAAGGTTTAACTTCATTAGCATTAAAAACTACTGATATTCCGGTAAGCAATTATGCAGAGTTAATGGATGTTTTTACAAAATCTAAATTTTCTCATAAAATAGTTGACATTGTTTTCAAACCTTTAGATTACGATTTATCTGAAAAAATATCAAAACATAAAAGGATACAAATATATGTAAAAGTTGAAGACGGTAAATATATAGAATATTGTTTATTCGAAGAAACAAAAGGAAGATATGAAAATAATAAATGGGTATATGATATTGTAGGTTATGCACTTATTCCTTATTACATAGTTTCTTTTTACAACGAAGCTATTCAGAAAAAACATGTTGATATGCATCAGTATCAAAAACTTACTTTTTTTAAATTAGAAGAAGTTTTTAAATTAAATATCGGCAGTCTTTTTTTTAAAACCGATAATCAAACTGAAATACCAATAGATGAATATTAAAAATAAATAAAAAGTATGGCAACAACACAAGACAAAAAAGTGCAGCAGCTATTTGAAATTGTTCAAAAGAAAAAAGCTGAAATTGCAAAAGCAGAAAAACCATCATGGCAGACTAATTGCTCTTTTGGTTATATGAAAGACTCATCTCAAAGATGGAATATTCAAACTTTAACCAACAAAGAAGATTTGATTGAAATCCTTGCTTTTTTAATTGACCGCGCAAGTGCTTATCAACTGGCATGTGAGACATTAAAAACTGAAAGCGAATTCAAATGGATGGGCTATTCATTAGATGAATGGAAATCAGATATTCAAACACGTTTGAATAAAATCGAAATTTCTAAGAAAAAACAAGAATTAGAGACTTTCGAAAAACGCCTCGACACGTTGGTAAGTCCGGAAATGAGAGCTGAGCTTGAATTAGCTGCAATCGAGAAGGAATTATTAAAATAATTTATATATATTTGCAAACCATGAATGTGAAAATTAGACCGCCAATTCTCGTTGTCATTGTACAAAACAATAGACATGAGAACGCTCGTGATTTACTACAAGGACGGTAGCCGTCAGGTAGTTCGCCCTCGTCAAGAGGAACAGAAGTTTACAATAGTAAACGGTAAAAGGGTT
>Ga0116192_1001900_pt1 | contig 14326 bp, 13 predicted proteins | sample AD_UKC113_MetaG_FD_89876 | JGI IMG/M metagenome (GOLD analysis project Ga0116192, IMG submission 89876) | Active sludge microbial communities of municipal wastewater-treating anaerobic digesters from Hong Kong - AD_UKC113_MetaG | ecosystem: Engineered > Bioreactor > Anaerobic > Digestate... | reverse complement strand
GGAGGATGCTGTGACAGTCTTCCGAGAGGCGCTGGCAACGCTAGAACAGGAGAGTCTCGTCGTGGTGCATGACAATGCCATCGTCTGCACACAGCGGGGCCTCGAGCTCAACAACGTGGTCGCCGAAGCCCTGATTGTCTGACGGGAGCCCGGAGGAGGGCAGGCCGCTCCTCGGCGGCTAGCGAGACACGTTGAACCGGAAGTGCGCAATCTCCTTGTTCTTGACGATGTAGTTCTCGCCCTCGATGCGCAGCAGCCCGGTTTCCTTGGCTGTCTTGAACGAGTGGCCCGCTTTGCGAAAGTCGTCGAGCGAAATCACCTCTGCAGCGATGAAGCCCCGGGCGATGTCCGAATGTATCTTGCCAGCGGCATCCCGGGCTCTCGTTCCCTGCTCGATGACCCAGGCCTTGCACTCATCCTCGCCGGCCGTGTAGAAGGTCTGCAACCGCAACAGCTCGTAGGCTCGCACGATGAAGGTGTCAATGGCTGAACCGGACAAACCGAACTCCTGCAAGAATGCCGCCTGCTCATCCACGGGAAGCTGGGCTATTTCCCGTTCCAGCTTCGCGTCCAGCACCATGACGCTTGTGTCGGATGCGGTCAGTGCTGACAGCGCGCGTTCCAGTTCCTGTGCGGCGGCCTCGTCGCTCATGACGATGTTCGCCGTGTACATGACCGGCTTGATGGTGATGAAAGCGTAGGAGGCCAGGACTCTCTTGTCCTCCGGCTCGAGCCCCAGGGTGCGTAGCGCCTTCCCTCCCGACAGGCATGCCTGCGCTCTCGACAGCAGGTCCTTCTCGTGGTCGAGCTGTGCATTCATTTTCTCTTTGGCAAGTCGCTCAAGCCTGCGCTCCACGATTTCCAGATCGATGAGTGCAAGGTCCAGCTCGAAGTTATCGATCTGGTTCGTGATGTCTTGTGCCGAAGGTGGAGCGCTGAATGCGTCAAAGACTTCGACCAGCGCGTCGACGTTCCTGACATCTTTGAGCAGTTCGTTGCGGCGCGCAGCGTTCTCGGGGCCGGAAGGAATGCCGGGAACGTCCGCGAACTCGACCGTCGCGGGCGTTGTCTTCTTTGGGCTGAAGACCGCCGACAGTTCGTCCAGGTCTGCGTCCGCCACCCCGACCACAGCAACGTTCGTCTTGGCCTGAGATGTCTGCACCGTACCTTTGGTCAAGGCTTCGAACAGGGTCGTCTTGCCCGTCTGAGGCAGACCGATGATTCCAATCTTCATTGGCAGCTCCTTCCCGCTTGTTCATGCTTGAATGCTTCGTTTCAGTATACTTCGTTGGTACAGCCGGTACAAGCATGCTACGGAGGATTCGACGGCAATGAGCGCAATCGCGTTTCTACCTGCGTTTGCCAGCCCTCTGTTGACACGGCAGGGCCGGTCTGTAGACTACCACGTTTGGGGTGCACCTGGAACATGAAGATCAGAACTGTGCGCGGGGCACTGCGTGCTGTGCAGCGGAAGATCGCTTCAGGCAATGCGGAGGACATCGTATACTCGGCAGAGCTCGACAGCGTCTATGGACTGCTCACAACCGACAAGGCCTCCTACATAACACGCCTGCTTCGTCCAGAGGACTATGTCGACTTTGGCAGCCTGTTCCCGGACCTGGCCAAGCAGATTGGCTGGACCCAGGGCATCATGCTGTCCCGTCAGGGGCTCGCCGCGGCCATGAGCGCGCTCAGGAAGGTGGCCGGTCCGGCGGCATCGTCGAGTGCCCTGGTGTTTGTTGACGAGGAGAACCGTTACCTGGAGATTGGCCCGGCTACCCTCATGGGGTTTTGTGAGTACATGGGGCTGGCGACAGGACGTGGGAAGGCCTGGTATGCGTTTCCGACCATCATCCTGGGTCCCGTCTTTGGAACGCAGCGTACTCCTGCGGAGCGGACAGCGCTGCAGCGGGCTTCGCTGGTGTCCCAGGTCAACAGCTCGGAGGCGGATGAGGAGTCGCGCAAGGAGTACTTCGTCGATGCGGTGGTACAGCTGGCGCAGCCGGATGGACCGGTGCGTGCGGATTCCTCCGAGGCGAGCGCAGCCATCACCCAGTTCGACCAGTTCGACTTTGCGGGAGATGGCGCCGTTCTCGCTCTTCTGACGGACATCAACCGCAACCTGGCGCGCATTCGCGAACTGCTGGAGAAGACCTCCTCGAAGTGATGACGGCAGCCTGTCGGCACTACGTGCCAGCCACTGTAGGCGTGCTGCTGTGTGCAGGCGCGTTGGCGGTGCGTGTCGCACCGTCATCCGCCTTGGTTCGTGCGCGTCCATTGGTGGTTTCGCCGGATGCTGCTGCCGTTGCCGAGTGTGCCGGCATCGTTGCTTCGGCCAATGCCGCCTTCAGTATTCGGACGACGTCCACTGCTTTCAGAGTGGTGGTTCCAGGCTGGGGGGCCTCAACCTCCCAGGACACGACTGCCAGCGCCTCTGCCGTTGCGAAGGCCTGGGGCTCTCTCGGGACCGCCCGGCTGGTATATGTGGCAGAGCAGATGCTGACGGTGACAGAGCGAATTCCGTACGAGGTACGGTATCAGCCGTCCCAGTCTGCTGTCCGTGGGCAGGTGGCGGCCTGGATACCCGGAACGGGCGGGGTCCGGGAGCGGCAGTATCGGCTTACGTACCAGGACGGCGTCCTTGTTGCCCGGGTGCTGTGCTCGGATGAGCTGCTCGAGCCTTCCGCCGATGAAGCGCTGGCCGTCGGAACCGCGGTGTTTCGCGGTGGGGCTGTCAGAGAGCTCTACATGGAGGCGACTGCCTATTCGCCGACGGTGGCGGAAACAGATGGCGACCCTTGGACAACCGCATCGGGCATGAGGTCGGGCTATGGCATCGTGGCAGTCGACCCGAGGGTTATTCCGTTGGGGTCCAAACTGTACGTCGAGGGCTATGGGTACGCCATTGCCGGCGACACGGGGGGCGCCATCCGGGGAAACAGGATCGACGTGTTCTTCTATCTCCCCCGACAGAGCGCAGCGTGGGGCAGGCGCCTGGTACGGGTTTTTGTCCTTCCCTGACAGTACAGGCGTGGACCTGCTGACATCGACCGAGCTGCGTGACCTTCTGAGTCAGCAGCATATCGTCCTGTCCAAGCGCTTTGGACAGAACTTCCTCATCGACAGAAATGCCCTCACGGGGATCGCATCGCATCTTCCTGCAGGTGACGGCATCGTGTTCATCGAAATCGGTGCAGGCGCACTCGCCTTGACAACGACCCTTGCGTCGCGCGGCCGGCGTGTTGTTGCCTTTGAGATTGACGAGCGACTGCGGAGAGTGCACGATGTCCTGCTGGCAGGAGATTCCCTTGGCCGTCGCATCGAAGTGCGCTACGAGGACGGGCTGAACGCTGACTGGGGCGCTCTTGTGAACGCAGACGAGACACCCGTTCTTGTGGGAAATCTGCCGTATCTGCGGTCGACAGACACGGTGTTGAAACTCGTACAGACTGAGCGTGTCGGTGAGGCGTACCTTATGTTCCAGAGAGAGTTCGCCGAACGCCTCGCTGCACCTCGGGGCAACCATGAGTATGGGTCGCTGTCGGTCGTCGTGCAGACGTTCTTCGATGTGGAGCGGCTCATGGAGCTGCCGCCCGAGGTGTTCTTCCCACGTCCTGAGGTGCGCTCCGCCCTGCTGGGGCTTGTCCGGCACCCGGGGGGGCTCGCGGACGATGAGACCGTGTCGTTTCTGAAGTTTGTGCACGAGGCGTTTCTGCACCGACGGAAGAAGCTGGCAGATTTCTTCCGCAGGAGGAGCATCCCCTTGACAGGCGGTTTCGCCGCGATTTCGCAACTGCGGCCGGAGGCGTTGTCGCCCTCCGAGTTCGTCGACCTCTTCCATGCTGCCTCCAGGTTCCGAGAAGGTGCCTGAGCCGCACGCAGACTCTGCACTTGGTTGTCTTTTCATGCATCCGAGGTAGACTTTCTCGGTACGTCAGGACTACTAGATTCCAGGAGGTAACGATCATGAAGATCCAGGAAGATGCGCGGTATGCGAAGTCGGACGAATGGGTGCGCGTCGAAGGCCAGGTAGGAGTGGTTGGAATCTCTGACTACGCCCAGGACAAGCTGGGGGATATCGTGTTCGTTGGTGAGATCGCGGTCGGATCAGAGTTGAAAGCGGGAGACCTGCTGACCTCGATTGAGTCGGTCAAGGCTGCCTCAGACATCTACTCTCCCGTTTCGGGCAAGGTTGTCGAAGTCAACAGCGAAGTCGTTGCCAAGCCGGAGCTTGTCAACTCCGATGCGTTCGGGGCGGGCTGGCTTGCGAAGATCGAGCTGTCTGACCCGGCAGAGGTGAACAGCCTCATGAGTGCGGCCGAATATGCAGAATACAGGAAGGAATAGGTTCCCGTCCATACCGTCGACCAGCGATGAACAGCTGACCATGCTGAACAGCGTGGGGCTGACGTTTGAGGATATCATCAGCTGCGTTCAGGGCAACGCCTGCGTTGAGGGCGGTCTCCATCTGCCTGATGGCCTGACGGAGGACCAGATGGTGCAGGAGTGGGACACCCTGATGTCCCGGAACTCTCCAGCAAAGAAAGCCTCGCTGATGGGTGGCGGCGCATATATGCACTTTATTCCGGCGGTTGTGCCACACCTTGCGGGCCAGCCTGGCTTTGTGACCGCGTATACGCCATATCAGCCGGAACTCAGCCAGGGAACGCTTCAGTCGCTGTTCGAGTATCAGTCGTTCATCGTCGAGCTGACCGACATGGAGCTGTCCAACTGTTCCATGTATGACGGAGCGTCGTCGGCAGCGGAGGCCATGCTGATGGCCCATCGGATCAAGCACGCCCCGAGGATACTCGTCGCTGCCAGTGTCAACCCGGCCTATCTTGCTACCGTCCGGACGTATGTGGAACCGCACGGCATTGCTGTGGAAACCATAGCGACCGACGAATCGGGGCAAGTATCGCGGACTGAGCTCGAACGCCTGCTGGCGGCAGGTCCGTGCAGCGCGGTTCTCGTTCAGAGCCCAAACTACGTTGGTGTCATTGAGGACCTGTCCGCACTCGGGACGGTTGTTCATGCTCACGACACGTTGTTCGTGGAGTGTTTCACTGAGGCTATGGCACTCGGCCTGCTGGGCTACGGAATTGGCACAGGCGCCGACATCGTGGTGGGCGATGGCCAGTCGCTCGGACTGCCCATGTCATTCGGCGGCCCTCACCTTGGCGTGTTCGCAACGCTCAAGAAGTTCAACCGGGAGTTCCCTGGACGCATTGTGGGCGAGTCGGTGGATACGGAGGGGCGCCAGGCGTATGTCATGACGCTCAGGGCTCGTGAACAGGACATCCGGCGTGAGAAGGCGACGTCGAACATCTGTTCCAACCATGCGCTGAATGCCATTACCGCTGCCGTGTACCTTGGAAGTGTCGGACGGGCCGGCTTCCGGGCTCTTGCCTGTGAAAACGCCGCCAAGCTCCAGAACCTCGTGCAGGCTCTCGAAGGGAGCGGGCGGTTCTCGCGCGTGTTCAAGAGTGGTCCTGTGTTCAACGAGATGGCACTGGCGAGTTCTATTGCACCTGATGAGCTTCGCTCACGGCTTGCACCAGTTCCTGTGGTTCCTCCTCTTGCGCTGCCCAGGGGCACGGTTCCCGAGGTCGCGGGGATGCCGTACTCCTATCTGGTCTGTGCAACTGAGCTGCTGAAGGACGCACTGCTCGAGCAGGTTGTGGCAGCATTGAGCTGAGGGGGCCGAGATGACACTGTATGACAAGAGTGTGGCAGCTCGCTGTGCCTTCTCGTTTTCGTTCGAGGAGGATGAGGCACGGGGCGAGTCCTGTGTGCCTGAATATGCCCGTGCCAGCGTGAAGGCGCTGCCTGAGGTCAGCGAGCTCGACCTCGTTCGGCATTTCACCAATCTGGCAAGAGTCAACTATGGGGTTGACACGGGCTTCTATCCCTTGGGCTCCTGCACGATGAAATACAACCCCAAGATCAATGAACGGCTTGCCGCGGACCCGCGGCTCACCATGCGGCACCCGCTTGACGATGAATCCGACAACCAGGGCGTGCTGCAGATGGAATTTGAGTTGAAGGAGTCGCTGAAGGAAATTACCGGCATGGACGACTTCACGCTGCAGCCGGCGTGCGGGGCTCATGGCGAGCTGACAGGCATGCTCATCATTCACGCCTACATGCGCGACCACGATCCCCGACGGACGCGTGTTCTCATTCCTGACTCGGCTCACGGCACAAACCCTGCATCAGCTTCGATGGCTGGTTTTCAGGTCGTTACCGTTCCCTCGGATGGGCGTGGCGGGGTGGACATGGAGGCGCTGGACCGGCTGATGGACGATACGGTTGCGGCCATCATGCTGACGAATCCCAATACCGTTGGTCTGTTTGAGGAAAACATCACGAGAATTGCGGAACTCGTTCATGCGCGCGGTGGCCTGCTCTACTATGACGGAGCAAACCTGAACGCGCTCATGGGACTTATCCGGCCGGGAGACCTCGGGTTCGATGTTGTCCACCTGAACCTGCACAAGACGTTTTCCACGCCGCATGGCGGCGGAGGACCGGGTGCGGCCCCTGTGGGTGTCAAGCAGTTCCTTGCAGAGTATCTGCCGGTCCCGATCGTGGTATCCCGGGATGGTCGTTACACACTCGACAGTGACAGACCCCGCTCGATTGGACGCATGTCTGCGTTCTATGGCAACACGAGTGTGCTCGCACGCGCCTTCGTGTACATCAGGATGATGGGTAGGGACGGCCTGGTGGCAGCAAGTCGCGCCGCGGTTATTAATGCCAACTATGTCAAGAGCCTGCTCAGCCCGTATTACCCGCCCGCGTACGATCGCCCGGTGATGCACGAGACTGTCCTGAGTGCGAAGGGGTACGACAAGTATGGCGTATCGCTTCTGGACATTGCGAAGCGTCTCATGGATTACGGATATCACCCCCCGACAATCTACTTTCCTCACTTTCCTCCTCATGCTGAGGAAGTCATGATGATCGAACCAACCGAGAGTGAAAGCAAGGAAACGCTGGATGCCTTCTGCGATGCGCTTATCAAGATCAGCAAAGAAGCGCAGGAGCAGCCAGACCTTCTCCTGTCGGCTCCCCACAATACGGTCGTGACCAGAGTCAACGAGACCTATGCTGCGCGTCACCTTGTGACGAGTCAGCGCGACAAGAAGGAAAACGGTTGAGTGCTGAATCTACGTGAAGCAATAGACCAGCAGGTCAGTAGTTCGCTCAGGGACCTCCTCTCCACTGAGGAGGTCCCTCTCGCTGCGTGTGCCCTTGCGCGGCAGGGGTACGGTGACTACACGCTTTCGCTGCCGATGAAGCTGGCGCGGCTCCGGCATCAGTCTCCCATGGCGATTGCAGAGGAGCTGCTCCCCGCCCTTCAGGGGATGTCATGCATGGGCAGTGTGGAGGCAGCGGCGCCGGGCTACCTGAACCTGCGTCTGTCGGACGCATTTGTCGCCGACCAGCTCAGCGCCGTGCTCTGTGCGGATCCGGGAACCCTGCTGCACAAGGACGCTGTCGGGAGAAAGATCCAGGTGGAGTTTGTCAGCGCCAATCCGACCGGTCCGCTGCACGTCGGGAATGGTCGGGGGGCTGCGCTTGGATCTGTGCTGGCGTCGCTGCTGGAAACCCAGGGTTATCAGGTTGACCGTGAGTACTACGTCAATGACTATGGCTCCAAGATGAGGCTGTTCACAGAGTCGATCGCGCATTACCTGTTTCCGATGCTTGGCTGGGAGTTTCCGATGCCCGAGGAGGGATACCGGGGAGCATACATCCCCGAGCTCGCACGGGTGATCTTCGAACACGACGCTGGTGAACTGCGGGCCCTGGGCGCACAGGACGAACGGCTGGAGCTGGTGCAGGAACGCGGCAAGGCACTGGTGCTCGCATCCATCCGTCGCGCGCTCGAGGAGATGGGTGTGTCGTTCGACACCTGGTTCTCCGAGCGCTATCTGGTCGAACATGGCTGGAACGACCGTGTCCTCGCCGAGTTCCGGAGCCGGGGAGTTGTCTACGAGAAGGACGGGGCCGTGTGGCTGCGCTCCACGGACTTTGGCGATGACAAGGACCGCGTTCTCGTGCGGCGGGATGGCGAGCCGACATACACCCTGACGGATGCCGCGTACCATTTCAACAAGTTTCAGCGGGGCTACACGAAGAGCATTGACATCTTCGGCGCAGACCATATCGGGCATATTGTTCCCATGCAGGCGCTGATGAAAAGCCTTGGGATGCCCGATGACTTTCTCGAGATCCTCATCTATCAGATTGTCCACTTCCTCCGGGGAGGTCAGCAGGTTGTCCTGTCCAAGCAGACCGGCGAAATCATTGAGCTGGCAGACCTTGTTCGCGAGGTGGGCAGGGATCAGGCGCGCGTCTTCTTCCTGTTGTCGTCTGCCGACTCGGAGCTGGAATTCGATCTCGAGGCAGCGAAGGAGAACTCACTGGAGAATCCCGCCTACTATCTCAAGTACACGTACGCGCGGCTGTGCAGCGTTGTGCGGCAGGCGCATGCAGTCGGTGCCGTGGTACCTGACGGCGCAGTCCCGCACGACGTCGCGCTCCTGACCACCCTGGAAGACCGGGAGCTGTTGAAGTGTCTGTTCAAGGCGCAGGAGGAGATTGACGATGCCGCACGCAGCAGGCAGGCGCACCGGGTCCTGTATCTGGCGAGCGAGCTTGCCAAGGCGGTCAACGCGTTCTACCAGAAGGAGAAGGTACTGCAGGAAGACCAGGACATTGCCAGGTCCCGCATGCTGCTCGTACGGGCATCGCAGCAGGTACTGCTGGCATACGCCCAGATACTCGGCATTCATCTTCCTGACACCATGTAGTGCGCCGGGCACTGCAACGAGTGAGGTTCCAACTATGAAAGACGTACGTAAGGCGCGACTGGAATCCTTTATCCGGAGGAGCGTCGAGGCAGAACTGGTTCTCATGGACGACCCCGACTTGCGTCTCCTGACTGTGACGCGCATCGAGCTGTCCAATGACACGCGACTTGCAAAGGTGTTCGTTTCGAGCCTGTCCAAGGAAGAGGGTCGCGAGAAGGCTCTGATGGCCGCACTGTCGAGAGCGTCAGGCAAGTTGCAGCAGAAGTTGGCCGGCGATGTTTCCATGCGGTTCACTCCCTTGCTCTCCTTTCACTATGACAGAGGATTTATCCGGGGAACGCAGGTCGTCGAGCTCCTGACGGAACTCGAAAAGAGCGATGAGAAGGAGCGGGGCAACCTGTGAGTGCCGTCACGCTGGCAGACCTTGGCGCCAGGCTTGAGAACGCCACTGACATCTTCGTGTTTACGCACGAGGTTGCGGACGGCGATGCCCTGGGCTCGATGGTCGCCCTCGTGCTCTATCTCCGGGGGCTGGGCAAGCGGGTCTACGCCTTCGTTCCGGGCAGGGTGCAGGCCAACTATCGCTTCCTCGGCACTGACGACTTGCTGAACACGTTGCCGGAGGGCGAAGCCCGGGAGATGGTCCGCTCCAGGAGCGTGACGTGTTTGAGCGCCGACGCCGCCGATGTTGACCGACTGGCACAATGGAAGGACCTGTTTCTTTCCGGCGCCGAGCGGCTTGTCGTGGACCATCATGCGTCCAATGAAGGGTTTGGCGACGCCTTCTATGTTGACGGCACGTCGAGTTCGTGCTGTGAAGTTCTGCTCGCACTGTTCACCGCTATGGGCCATGGACCCGTTGACGCAAGAGTCGCGACCGCGCTGTACGCCGGGCTTGCCGCCGACACAGGCTCATTCCAGTATGCCAACACCACTGCGACATCGCTGATGCATGCAGCCCAGCTGGTGGACCTGGGGGCGTCGCCCGAGGATATCTCGCGAAACGTCAATGAATCCAGGCCGTACTCTGCTCTGAAACTTGTCGCGGCCTCTGTGACGGACTCCCGCCTTCTCTATTCCGGGCAGGTCGTTCTTTCTCATGTGACCCGCAGGATGCTGGAGGAAGCGGGGTGCGATGAGGAGGACACGGAAGGCGTGACGAATGAACTGCGGAAGATAGCAGGTACGCGCGTTGTCGTCGTTCTGAAGGAGTCGTCTGATGGGGCCGTCAAGGTCAGCCTGCGGGGCAAGTACGGGTTTGACGTGAAGCGCATTGCACTGGCGTTTGGCGGCGGCGGCCACGTGCTCGCCGCAGGGTGCACGATCCACGGGAGCCTGGAGCAGGCAGAGGCAAGCGTGTTCGCTGAACTCGACAGGTACATGTAGCGGCAGGCGGTGTGCAGCGGCTGGGCAGACCCCCGTGCGTCCGACGCCGCTGTCAGTCCGTGTGTGTGTTCCTCGACAGGCTGGCGGTGGGGCAAGGGCTCAGTTCGCTCTGGATTCCGCAAGCATGGCAGCCTGTTTCCCTGCATGTGGGCAATCGTTCTCCCCTCGCGGCACGTCTGTATTCCTCCTGAAGGAACGTCCGTGAAACCCCCGCGTCTACGATCTGCCATGGCAGTTCACTGTCGAGCGGAAGGGGGGCATACAGGAACTCTGCTGGTGACACCTCCGACTGCACAAGAGCCTGTTGCCACGCATCGAAGCGGAATGACTCGCGCCAGCCGTCAAACGTTGCCCCGCTTCGCCATGCAGACTCGATGATGGAGCCAACCTGACGGTTCCCCCGGCTGAGCAACCCCTCCAGAAAGGCCAGCCTCGGGTCGCCATATTCCGCGCGGACACGGCCCTTGAGCGGCCTGAGCGCAGCCTTGAGGTACTCAATCTTGTGCGCGTACAACTCGGGTGTGTTCTGGGCACACCACTGAAACGCAGTGTGCGGGCGTGGAACGAACGGATTGATGCTGAGGTTGATGGCGATGTCTTTCCGGAATCCCCTGCCGAAGGTGTAGATGCGGGAAACGAGGTCTGCGAGGGCATCCAGGTCTGTATCGGTCTCCGTGGGCAGGCCGAACATGAAGTAGAACTTTACCAGGTGCCACCCCTTGCCAAAGACTGTGCCGAGCGTCTCGAAGATGGAATCCTCGGTGATGTTCTTGTTGATGACATCGCGCAAGCGCTGACTCCCTGCCTCGACCGCAAAGGTCAGAGAACCCTCCCGGGTCTCCTTGATCTCGTCCGCAAGGTATCCTGGGAAGTTCTCCATGCGCAGGGAAGGAAACGAGATGGAGATGTTGTGGTCCTCTCTGTATGCCCGGACGAGATCGACAAGTCCTGGCAGGTCGCTGTAGTCAGTACTGCTCAGCGACAGCAAACTGACCTCCTCGTAGCCGGTCGAGGCGACGATAGTCTCCAGCTGGCTCCGGATGGACGCCAGCGAGCGCTCGCGGGTGGGGCGGTACGAAATGCCTGCTTCGCAGAAGCGACATCCGCGCACGCACCCACGAAACAGTTCGATGACACCGCGGTCGTGCACCACTTCCCGATAGGGTACGATGGGATGGGTCGGGGCAGTCTGTGCATCGAGGTCCGCGATAACGCGGCGCCGGACGACCCGGGGGACGTCGGTCGCGACCGGTTTGGGTATGCCTGAATGCCCGGCGGGTGCCGCGTCCTCACGGTACAGGGCAGGGACGTAGACGCCCCGGATGGTGCGTGCCAGGTCATGAAGAGCTTCCTGCGTACCCTTTCCTGCCGTGCGCGCGGCCGCGAGGCTGCGCACCATCTCAGGGAGCAGCTCCTCGCCGTCTCCAATGCCGAAAGCGTCAATGAACGCTGACATCGGTTCGGGATTGAAGCTGCAGCTGCCTCCTGCGATGACAAGTGGCCAGGACGACCGCCGAGCCGAACGCACCGGCAACCCCGCGAGGTCGAGCATGTTGAGGACATTCGTATAGGTGAGCTCGGTACCAAGGCTGAACGCGAGCAGGTCGAACGTGTGCAGTGGCCTCTTGCTTTCGAGCGAGAAGAGCGGACTTTTGTTGCTGCGCAGCCATGCCTCCATGTCGTGAAACGGAGCAAACGCCCGCTCGGCGACGACGCCATCCATGGAATTGAGCACATGGTAAAGAATCTGCAGCCCGTAGGACGACATGCCCACTTCGTACAGGTCAGGGTAGATGAGTGCAATGTGGAAGCGGCCCTCCCACTCCTTGTGCACGGAGTTGAGCTCGTTGCCTGCGTACCTCGATGGGCCTTCGAACTGTTCCAGAGCGTGCATGTCCATGTCAGAACCTCAATTCTTCGCGTGTACGGTACAGCACGACGACCAGGGAGGCGGCAAGGACGTGCGCAAGCAGTGACGAGCCTCCGTAACTGATGAAGGGCAGGGGTATGCCAGTGACCGGCGAGAGCCCGATGGTCATGCCCATGTTGACAGCGGCCTGAATGAACCACATCGAGCCGATGCCGATGACAATCAGGCGTGCGAACTCGTCCTTGAGGGTGCGAAAGACCAAGAATGTGGACCACAGCAGCATGATGAACAGCAGAACAAGTGCTGCGCTGCCCGCAAACCCGAAGAGCTCGCCGACCAGCGAGAACACAAAGTCAGCGTACTGCACAGGGACGAAGGACAGTGGAGCTTGCGTACTGCCCTTGATTCCTCTCCCCCAGAGGCCTCCCGACCCGGTCGCAACGATAGACTGAATCACGTTGTAGCCGTCGCCGAGTGGGTCAGCCTGCGGATTCAGGAACGTTTCGATACGCGTGCGCTGATATGGCTTGAGATTCAGCCAAATGCCTCCGGCGGCGACGAGGAGGACCAATCCAAGGACGAGCAGCTGTCGGTTTGTCAGGCGGAAGTGCACCAGCATGAGCACAGAGACGCCAAGCAACACCATCGACGAACCAAGGTCGGGTTCCTTGGCCACAAGCAGCACCGAAGGGGCGACGGCGAGCGCAGTCAAGAGGACCTTGACGCTCGTGGTGAATCGTTCTTGTGGAAGCGTCAGCACAAAGGCAACGATGAGAATGATGGCGAGCTTGTGGAGTTCACTCGGCTGGAGCCCGAACGAGCTGGTGATGGGAATCCAGCGCTTGGACCCGTACATGCCCTGGCCCACCAGGAGGACGAGGACGAGCAGGACGGTCTGAACGGCGTAGATGGGAAGCGTAAGGACGCGCAGCAACCGGTGGTCGAGAAACTGAAGCACCAGACCTGCGGCCACGCTCACCCCCAGAAGGAGCAGCGTTTTCGTGAAGTATGAGCGAAAGCTCCCATAGTGGCCCAACGTGTACTTTTCAGCAAGGCTGGCAGCATAGAAGGTTCCAAGGCCGAACGCGATGAGCAGCCCGACGCTGATGATGAAGAACAGAGGAAGGCGGTGCGGCTTCACGGCTTGCGCTCAGTCCAGGGCACGTGTATCGACGTTGACCTGCCCGTGCGCGGCGCTGATGACATAGTAGCGGCTGTGGATGCCGCCAGGCGCCAGGTGAAGAACTGCGCTTGCGGTTCCGATCGAAAGGTGGGCGCCTCCCGCCACTTCGAGGCACGCAATGACAGCCTCTCCCATATTCTGGACTCCGGCCAGCACCGTTCCGCTGATGCTGCCGAAGACGAAGCATGAGCGCATCGTCTCGACACGGGCGTCCTCGGGGACTGAACCCAGGATGATGACATCCTTGGTGCTCTGAAGAAGCTCGCCCTTTTTCATGTTCCGGTTGATGAGTAGCGCCGTCTCGGCTGGTACCGAGTCCTTCCTGGCCGCCCTGAGCCGGTAGTTATCGATCCCCAGATTGTCCCCTGCGACAGCGCGCAGATCCTTTTCCAGCTTGCCAATGGTCTTGGCGCCGCACACGCGATTCTGAAGGTCGACGTGAAGCCGCAGCTGCGGCAAGATATGGTGTTGTGCTGAGGCCTGAGCAACCAGCAGCCGCTCTGCCTCCTTCCACTTAGCCTTTGGATTGACCAGCGCCAGTATTTCGGTCTGATTTCCCTTGAAGACGACGATGCCAGTTGGACTACTAGTTGCTGCCATTGCTTCCTCCGTACAGGTCAAAGTACTGCTGCAGCATGCGATGGACGAGAGGGGCCATGCTGGTACTCCGCGAATAGGGGGAGTTCTCGTACATCAGGAGTACAGCTATCTGTGGGTTATCCATGGGGGCAAATGCGATGAGCCAGGTGTGATACAGGTTGGGTGTCCCCGTTTCTGCGGTGCCCGTCTTGGCGCAGATCTTGATGGTACCGACTTTGAGGTAGTTCATGCCTCCCGTCACAGAGACACGATTCAGTCCCTTCTTGATGATGTCCAGCGTACCGCTGCTGACCCCCAGGGTGGACTGCACTGCCGGCTGGGTCTGCGTTTCTGCCTTTGTGACTGCATCTATGGAGCTCTTGAGAAGGTGAGGCCGCCAGAGCGTGCCGTTCATCGCGATGGAGCTGTAGATGGACAGGTCGCGTATCGGGGTCTCGAGCGTATACCCCTGGCCGATTCCCATGT
>Ga0116192_1001899_pt1 | contig 14329 bp, 16 predicted proteins | sample AD_UKC113_MetaG_FD_89876 | JGI IMG/M metagenome (GOLD analysis project Ga0116192, IMG submission 89876) | Active sludge microbial communities of municipal wastewater-treating anaerobic digesters from Hong Kong - AD_UKC113_MetaG | ecosystem: Engineered > Bioreactor > Anaerobic > Digestate... | reverse complement strand
CCTTCTGTTTCATCAGCAAAATATCCCATACCTTTAGCAGCTTCAGTTGCAATTTCAGTAGCCTTTTCTGTAGTATAACCTTGAGCTTCAAGAGTTTTAATATGCTCTTCTATAATTTTATTTCCTCTCTCATATTCAGACAGATTTTCCTTAGTTGCTTCGGTAGATTGTTGAGTAGCTTGTTTTACTCCAAATAAATTTTCTATCATTTTCCCAAAGCCAATTTCATATTTGGGGAATTCATATTTTGCAGGTAAGAATAAATTTACTATAGCTTCAGTTACTTCAGGAATACCTATTAAGAGGATATTTATCATTTCTCTTGCTTTATCATTCCAACTATCAAATTGAGCCATATTTTCTTTAAAGCCAAAAGTTATAGCATTAAGCCTATTAGCAACACCAGCCAAAGCAGCACCTATAGCAGCAATCTCACTTGCAAGGATTACAGAACTTTTAAGTGCAGTATTTAGGAGTAATATTGAATTTCTAAGATTAATTATGCTTGTTATTAATTTTGATGTTATGACTAAAGTTGGTCCTGCTGCAGCTACTAACCCACCAAAACCTAAAATTACATTCTGGACAGATTTTGGTAATTCAGTAAATTCTTTTATTACACCATCAATAAAATTAATAAATTCCTCTAATACTGGAATTACATTATCTCTTATAATAGGTGTTAAGCTTCCACCAAGTGAAATACCTAAATCAACTATTTTGTTTTTTAGCATTTTAAGTTGAGATTCAGTAGTAGCATATCTTTTTTCAGCCTCTTCAGTTAAGGCAGTATTTTCGTCCCAAGCTTTGGAACCTAATTCTATTGCTTCTGTAAATACATCACTTGCCCCAGAAGCTCTTAGTAATGCATCTCTAAGCCTTACTTCTGATATTCCCATATCATCTAATACTTTTATTGCACTTGTCCCTTTTTCTTCAGATTTGCCAAGCCCTTCTATAAATGCAATAAGAGCACCAGCAGCATCTTCCTTAAATGCCTTTTGAAAACCAGATGCACTCATTCCAGCTACTTCAGCAAAATTATTTAAATCTTCACTACCTGTTTCAACAGCAAGCTGGATGGCTATCATGAGTTTAGAAAATGCAGAACCTCCAGCTTGAGCTTCTATACCGACAGAAGACAATGCAGCAGAAAATCCCATAATATCAGATTCAGCTAATCCTATTTGTTTACCAGCACCAGCAAGCCTAAGTGCCATTTCTGTAATTTCACTTTCAGTTGTAGCAAAATTATTTCCTAATGCAACAATAGTAGAACCTAATCTATTAAAAGCTGATTGTGGCATTTGAGTTATATTTGCTAACCTTGCAAGAGAGGTAGCTGCTTGGTCAGCACTAAGGTTAGTAGATTCACCAAGATTTACCATAGTCTCTGTAAAGTCAAGAATATTTTCAGTCTTGATACCCAATTGTCCAGCAGCTTCAGCTACTTTTGCTATATCACTTGCAGAGGCTGGCATTCTTTTTGCCATATCTCTAATGCCTTTTTCGAGAGTACCAAATTCTTCTTCTGTAGCATTTACAGTTTTTCTTACACCAGCAAAAGCTGATTCAAAATCAATAGCAGATTTAGTTGCAGCAGCTCCAATAGCGACAAGAGGGACAGTAAGCCCTTTTGTCATTGACATTCCTATTCCTGATATATTTTTAGCAACAGTCTGAAGCCCTTTAGTTGACTTATTTAACTGTGCCTGTGTAGCAGCTATTGACTTATTAAAAGATGTGTTATCCCCTATTATTTTTACTGTGAGTGCACCCAATGTTGACATATTTATCCTTTTTTATTCTTTTTTAGGAGTATTAGGAGTTTTTATTTTATCTCCATAAAGTTTATAAAATTTCTTTAAGTCTGGTTTGTCGCCTATTTCTTTTTTCTTTCCCTTTCCTGTTAAGGCTTCAGCAAAAGTATTTAGCAGTATTATTGATTTTGTCTTTTCAAATTCAATTCCGTATTTGTAAATTAATACAAGTTCATCAAGAGTAATCTCATCAAGGATATAATCTATTTCCCAGCCAGTCATACATACTGTTTCGGAGATTACCTTTCCAAGTTCAACTACTCTTGATTTACTTGATTTACTTTTTTTTTTCTTCTTCTTTTATATCCTCTTTTTTGCCTGTTATAGGCTCTAAGACAAAATCAATAAAAGCTATTAGTTGCTCAAAATTAGTATTTTCTATTAGCCATTTTTCAGTTATTTTCTTATTGAACAACCTTTCAAAAATATTTCTTGGCTTTGGTTTACCGCAAATTTCTGCAACTATTCTTATGGCTTCCATCAGTGATTCTTTTTCACCCATAAGTAAAGCCCTATCACGATATTCAGCCTGTTTTAAGGACATTCGGGTAGATATCTTTGAGACGTCAAATTCTCTTCCAGCAAGTTTTGCTATCCTTTTTTGGATTATAAACTTGTCAAAATCCTTGAAGACTTCCATTAAGAATTAACTCCTCCAATACCTTGTTCATTATAGATCTCAAACAGTTGCTGACCTTCTTCCTTATCAACGTCACAAGTACCTAAGATTTCAATGTTAATACTATTAGGATCGTCCGCATCATCAGGGTTAAATGTAAGTTCAATTCCCTTATTGTTAGTCCCTTTAATGATAGTTATCCGAAATATCTCATTTCTTTCATTAGTATTTATTACTCTTGCCTGTATTGCGTCTATTGTAGCAAGCCCACCTGTCTTTAGAGTTTCAGATACTCCTAAGACTTCCGAGTAACTATCAATTCCACCCCTGATAACATTCAAATTTTTTAGGCTAATTTCAAGTAAATCACCTGATAAGCTTGCCTGATGATTCTTTATTAAGGATTTTATATCCCCTGCATTATCACTTTTTATAACTACCTTATCAAAAGTCTCTGTAAATACTATATTTCGCATAGCCCCTAAATCAGTCCACTCAACCCCATCAGTTGAAATTTCAAATTTGCCTGAGCCAAATTGTATACTATTTACATTTTGTACGTTTGTTTGTGACATTTTTTCCTCCTTTAATCTTTATAAATCATATACATATCTATTGTTACATGATAAATTCCAGTATCCGTCTCGTAGAACTCCTGTTCCGTGATATAGATACCTTGTATTATGCTTGTTCCATAATAAACTCCTTTTTCACGTTGGAATGTTTTCCTTACCTCATCTGCAAGGCTTTTTGCAGTAGAAAGCGACGTAGCCCAGCAATCAAATTGAACCCTTGGCCTTGTAATGTCGATGTCATGATGCCTAAAATTAGATACCATAAAAAATGATATTGCAGGTAAAACAACGTCCTGAGGCAAATAAAGATAATAAACTCTATTGTTTACATAAGATTTTATGTTTGCATTATCAAGAAGCATATTTCTTATTACTGTGTTAATCATTTTATTACTTCTCTTACCTTCTCTGTTATTATTGAATTTATTCTTGATCTATTTTCATCTAAAGCAGGCCTCAAGTAAGGATGTGCCTTCATCTTAGACGTACCTTTTTCCTGCATTCTTGCATAGTATCCATCAGCACTAAATACTTCATTTTTTTGTATACCAACATAAACAGATATCTTCCCATCTTTATTTAGCACTTCATTTTTATCTATTGACCTTACAAGATTTCCTGTTTCTCCTCGTGGAGCTTTACTTTCAGCACTTTGCTTTATAATGTCAGCAGCTTCATTTGCCCCTTCCATCATAGCTTTTTCTATCTCTGCAGCTTTCTCCTTGAGTTTAATTTGTAAATTTTCAATTCCTTCAAACTTTACAGTTACCATTTAGTCCTCTGTATAATAGATAACAATTTCCTTATTTTTCTCTTCTACGTTTACAATCCCTGTTATGTTTAGAATTCTACTGCCAAATTTAATTCTCATTTTTGGAGTTATACCTGAAATGTATCTTATCCTTAATTTTCCAGTAGTTTCTGAGTTAACCTGCTTACTTGCCCAAAATTCACGCCCTACAAGAGGCAAAATTTCAGCCCACACACTTTTGAAAGTAGTCCAAGTAGTAACTAACTCACCTTCAGAGTTAAAAGTTTCAGTTTGCTGTTCAATTGTAATGTAATGTCTTAAATTTCCTGCTTTCATAGCCAAAAAATCCTGTAAGGATATAATAAACTTTGAATTCCCAAAGGTAATTCGTTAATAGTGCCTGCAGCAGTAGCTTCTCTGTTCTCATAATAATGACCAATCAATAATAGTTCAGCCTGCCTTATAGGTTCTGGAAGTATAAGATTTTTATCATCAGAAGTTATTTTATAGCCTGCAGTGTATCTTATTTTTACAGCCCCAACAGGATAAGGCTCAAAAGTAGGGAATTCCTTGCCGTATGCTGGTATTATTATTGCTGGTTCGGAATTGTAAAAGATATAATCAGAACTTTCTAATGTAGCCTCTACTCCATCAGAATTTTTATACTTTATGCTTGTCAAACTCTCAACTGGAGGCATCGGCAAAACTATTTTATCCTCAAATCTATCAATGTTAAGCTCAAAAACAGTAGAAGCAAGTGCCCTTTGAGTATAATTTTCACAATATTGCCTAACAGTTTTAATTAGACTCGTCAGTAAACTTTCCTCTTCTGTTCCAGTTATCCTTAAGTGGGATTTAACTTCTGTTAATGTAATATTTTCAGTAGGTGGAGTTATTATTTTTAAGTTCATTTTTCCCTCTTATACTTTCTCTTAGGCTTACTTTTAGGCTTAATTTCAATCTCTAAAGGCTTTCTTATTTCCTTTTCAACTATAATTTCACCATCACCACGAGAAACTAACCTTTTTGCCAAGTCTTGTGAAAAGAAGTAAGTCTCACCGCAAGCATATTTTTTGCCATCTATTGTAAAGCTTCTTAATATTTTTACTTTCATAATTACCTCTTTAGGAGGCTGAATTACCAGCCTCCTATTTCACTAATGATAATTAAAGTTAATTTAAGATTAGCTTCCAGACGCTAACTGGACACGAGCAAATGCGTTCTTTAAAACTGGCATTCCATCGCCTTCTTTTCTTGCTATATAGCCAATTTGATTAGTTTCTGCATAAAGTTCATTTAATCTTAACAACTGCATGTCTAAAGCATCAACTATATAGTAGTATGAAAAGTCCCCAATTATTCCTACATATTGACCTGCAGTAAAAGTATTAGGTGCAAACTCACTCATATAAACTGGTAGTCCAAGAAGCCTATCAGGTTGTCCTGCTTGTACTGATTGTTCCCAAATATATCTTTTTTCTTCATCTTTTATCTTAGCAAGTATCTTTATACAATCTCTGTGGAATATCCAAGCTGCCTTAGCAATATATTGCTGCTTTAAAGCATATTTTGCTTCTATTAATCCATCAAAGGTTGGTGCAGTAGTAGTATTGCCTTCCGATATGTCTCTTGACACAGGTATTCCATCATTAGAAGCATAGAACAATCCCAAAGGCTGTCCTGTACCATTACCAGTCATATAAGCTTTTTCCTCAGTTATTGCAAATTTATATGCAAGTCTTTCTCTAACTATGTTCTCAATTGGAAGTGCAGACCTATTAATTAGAGCATTAGAGATTTTAATTCTTTTTGCATAAGGATTTGGTGCAAATTCTCTCTTGCCAAATGACATTGTGCTATCTGCACTACCAGTTTCAAGTTCAGTAGTCCAATCAGCATCTGCTGGGTCAGCCTCAAGAGAGGGTATTCCAAGTGATGCAGCTTTGGTTATCTGATATTTAGTAGCTAATTGCCTTATATATACGATATCATCCACATCTTTTAGCAATTGAGCTATAAACTGTTCTGGTACTATTGTATATCCACCTTCTTCATCTGTTCCTGCAGATAAAGCTCTTTTTTCTTCAGGTGTCATTGCAGAAATACCTCTGCTTAAGAATTTTCTGAAAGCTACCATTCTAAATTCCTTATTATTATCCTGACCTGACTGACCTTCAATACCTTTTATCATTTCAAGTTTATCTGAGTTAATAGGTTTTGATAGCCTTTGCTCAATTTCAAGTAGTTTTGTTTCCTTGTCAATTTCTTCAGACAATTTTTCTACATCGGCAAGCATTTTGTCATACTGTTCATTTTCCTCTGCACTCATAGCTCTTTTTTCTTTGTCTGCAATATCAACAAGTTCCCTTGCCTGAGCCACAAGATTTGCACGTTTTTCTATTTTTTCTTTTATCATTTTATTTACTCCTTTTTGATATTCTTTCATATATCCTTAAAATACCATCTGCTACTCGCTCCTGCTTTCGCTCTGGTATTATAGGTGTTAATTTACTTCTATATTCTGCGTAAACTCTATCTGGTGTTTTAATATTTTTCCCAAAAAGTTCTGCTCTTGTTTGAGGAAATGCTGGATAAGTTACAACCGACACATCCCAAAGTTCTGAAAACTTATAAACATGCCTGATATCCATTCCATTTTCATTTTCCCACTCGTCCTTATCAACTACAAAAGCAAACGAGCACTTATCTATATCACCTCTTTGCATGCTAATCAAAAGATCATTAGCATAAGAAGTATCAGGAGGGTCAATTTCAAACTTTAGACCATCCTTATCTTCCTTAAGTGTAAGTGTTCCGCTCTTGTTGCGCCCTAAAATTAAGTTAGGATCATGATTTATTAAAGCAAATACATCATTAGAGCTTATAAGTTCTCCAAAAGCCCCTTTGTGGATTATTTCCCTAAATCCACCTAAATCATCAGATAATTCATCAAATACTGCAGCAGTTCCCACTATTTTAGGTTTTTCTCCATCATCTTGATTAAATTTAGCCCTAAATGAACGAATTTCTATTCCTTCATTTTTCATATTATCCTCCTTTTCATTCCAAATATTTTGACAGATAGCAAATCTTTGCTTACTATCTGGATATTCATCGTTCATAACTTCATCGGATAAACAACGTTCCATCCAATCATCATAATTTTCATCTTTTTTAACTTTCGGTAAGGGCATCCTAACCTCCAAATAAAAAAGCACCCTAAAAGAGTGCTTGTTTTTAATATTTTTTATTTAAACTTACTTGTGCCAATAACCTATATTGCCTATAATTTCAACTCCAATTTCATCAGCAAATTTTCTAACTCCTGCAAACTTTTTTAATTTTGCAACATCATGAAGAAGCACTTTCCCACAACTTGATACTAATTTAAAATTTTCTTTAATAGTTTCATATTGATGGTCATCATCAATAAAAGCAAAATCGAACTTAATTTTATCTAAAACCTGCCTTATTTCACTACTATTTTTTACAGTATAGTAATGTATTCTTTTAATTAATCCTAAATCTTCCCAAACTTTATATTTAACTTTATAATTTACTATATCAAAAGTAAATATTGTTTTTGCAAATTGTGCCATATAAGCCGAAGATATACCTCTAAATGTTCCAATTTCTACAACTGTTTTTATTTTTATTTTATTAAAAAATTCTCTAAATTCTGGATTTTGGATAGCAGAACCTTTTAGTAAGTTATTTTCTTTAGCATATTCATAAACATCCATTTATCAATTCCTTTCAAAATTTTCTAAACTTTCATACCAATCTTTTGTCTTTTCATAAGTTTCTCTAAACATTCCATCAATTATTTTCTTTTTTGGTCTTAATCTTGATGGTCTCATTTTGTCAATTAATTTATCGTATTCAGGATAATCGCTTTTCTTATACTGGTTAGTTCCTATCTGGTCAAGCCTATCAATCCAAACTCCAGTATAAAAAGCACTTACATAATTCTTACTGTGCTGATACATTATCCAGCCTGATAAAGTGCCTTTATGCTCTGGTATAGGTTCATCTATCATACTTCGTCTTATTAATATACCTGTACCTCCAACCATTTCAGATAAATAAAGCTTACTGCCTTTAAAATCTACACTATATAAATGCCTGTAATAATCCTCATTTTCTTTTATGTCATAATTTAACATCAAATAATGGTTAGCCTCTACTGCAAATAAAGGCAACTCATCCATTACTTCCTTAAGCTTATCAAGCCAACCTTCAGTTACTATTGTATCGTTATCAACTTTTGCCACATATTTTGAGTTTTTATATTTCTCAAAAAAATAATTCATTGGAGGCACAAGCCCCACGTTTATATCCGAGTAATAGATTTCAATATTTCCTTTTAAACTTTTTAAATACTCTTTTGTTCCATCAGTTGAATTATTATCCCAAATAAACAAGATGTAATTATCTGTATTTTTCTTTATAGCCTTAATAGCTTTTTTGGTATATTCAAGCCTATTCCAAGTTATCATTAGAATAGGAATTTTAGCTTTTATTTCTTTAACTTTTCCAAGTTCAACATCATTTTCCACATAAAGATTCTTATCACTTATTCGCTTATCAAATATCACCTTATTTTTTAGCCTTATTTCTCTTGGATTAATTCCAATTTCCCTTGTAGTTTTATTTCCAAAATGATGAACATAACTTTTAGTGCACCATATAGATTTAAATCCAGCCTTTGAAGCTCGCCATAAAAAATCTATATCCTCATGAGTAGCAAGTCCATAACGTTTATAATCAAATACTCCAATTTTTTCAAAGACCTTTTTAGAAACAATAAAGCAAAATCCCACTACTGCAGTCTCAATAAAATCTTCTTTAAGATTTTGTGCCATCCTGTTTATTTCATCTTCATCAGTTATCGTGTGTTTCCCTTTTAAAGTCTGCATAGTTTGCATGGTAGAACTATGGCAAGTAGAAGGTCCGCAAATACCAACTTCTTTTGAATATTTAAAACCTCTCATTAATTTACCGAGCCAATTTTCAGTTAAAACTGTATCTGAGTTTAAAAAACAAATATAATCATACTTAGCTACTTTAATTCCCTGATTCCAGCCATAACTAACACCCATATTTTTCTTATTTTCTATAAGAGTATAGTCAAGGCAGTCTATATTTTTTAGATATTTTTTTGTTTCATATCCAGAGCCATTATCAACTATTATTAGCTCGTAGTCATTAGTATATTTTATTAAACTTTCAATACACCTCTTTACATAATCAAGAGCATCTTTTACCAAGATTATTATTGATACTTTTTCATGTTCTATTTCTATTATTTCCTCTTCATCTACCCACTGCGCATCTCCTCGACTAATATAACGTCTTGCTACTTCCTCTGGTGCGCTATAAACTTCATTTGGGAAGTAAAATTTATTACAATCCTTAAATTTTCTAATTATTTTTATTCTCTTCTTCATCTTCTTTAATTTGTACCATATATTTGCTAAATGTTTTACTAATTAACTTTACTTCCCTACTACTTATCTCTTCAGGTGCGTTTTCAAGCCAATTATCAAATTTAGCCTCTAAATCCTCTGTTTTCATACCTTTTAGCTCGTTAAAGTGGCTTTCTATGTATAATTTTGTAAAATTTTCACCATAATATTCACTAAATACTGAAATATCCTCTGTTTTAGCTTTATCAGCCCCCAAAGCCTCTACAAAAGCGTAAATTGCTTGTTTTATTTGCAAATTTACAAATTCAGAATGTTTTTTGTAGTAATTTTCAAGGTCTTTCTCATATTTTTCGTCTTTTCCGTTATATTCTTTGCTTGTAATCTTTAAAATATCCGTTTTTTCACGCTTTAAAATCCTAATTAAAGCATTAAAAAATAAAGGTTTGTATGCTTTTTCAAGTCTTTCTGTAACTAAATCCCTATTTTCTATTGCTATTTTACTTGTTTTTTCTATGTTTTCTGTATCAATTTCCCTTGTCAAAGAGCCTACTAATTGATTTAAAGGAATCATATTTAATGGTGCAAGATAAATTTTACCCTGCCCGTCTTCCATAGGATTCATATTTTCAAGTTCCCTTATTTCATCTGCATTCATCCAGCCACCCATACGTGCAATGTTATATGACCTGTATCTTGATTCAGTATCACCTCTAAGCAGTCCGTCAACTATATGCTCAATAAAGTAAGTTCTCTTTTCTCCTTCTGTAAGTAACTGCATATTGTAAGCTTGTTCATTTCTTACAAGCCACGGTCTTATTGTATGAGTTACAAAATTTATACCCTGATTTTCGATATTTGAAAAAGTTGCTCTATCAATGTTTTGGAGTAAATGTAAAGGTACTCTAAAAATCCTTGCAATCTCTTCAACCTGAAACTTTCGGCTTTCAAGTAATTGCGCATCATCAGGATTTACTGAAATCTGATTAAATTTTAAGTCCTGTTCAAGTAGCATAATTCCATGTGCCTTGCCAAGTCCTGCATATTTATCTTTTAATTCATTTTTTAATCTCTGATAAGTTTCATCTTTTAATACCTGTGGAGTAGTAAATATTCCCCCAGCATGCATTCCGTTTCTAAAAAACTTTGAATTATATGTCTGCATAGCAAGACCAAGACCTATTTGTTCCCTATACCAGCCAAGTGGAGTTTTCCCTACTAGTCCATCAAAAGAAAGACCAGCTATATGTAAAACATCATACGGTTGAAGCCTTACAATCCCATTATCACTATAATAATCATATATCTTTGTCTTTTTGCCAGTTTCAGGATTAACAACCATTTCTACATGCATATTCCAAGGAATCATAGGATATATGCTATATATTTTTCCCATTCCATCTCTTTCAAGTAAACTATAATGATTGCCCCATAAAAGAACATGAGTCATAGCAACTTCTCTCCAAATAAATGAAGTCATATCTTTGTTAGGTTGATTATGAAGCAACCAGTAAAGATAATGGTTTGTATCTTTTTTCTTGCCTCCACTTGGAAGTCTTTTATAAACATTTAAAGGAAGTGAAGCAATTGTTTCTGCTATAATCCTAACACAAGCATAAACAGCCGAGTAAGACATAGCAGTCTCTTCACTTACCTGTATTCCTGCCTCGCTTTCAATTCCACCAAGAAGCCTTCTTAACCAATAATCAGGATTTCTTGGATGTGAGCGAAACGAACGAAAATTAGAAAATATTTTTTTAGCAAAATCAAACATAAGCACTCCTGTGCTATTTCATTTTATAAAACTAAAATTTCCCTATTATCATAAACAGATGAGCTATCACTTTCATTTCTTATTACACCATCTAAAGCCATAATTAGAGCCACGATAGCATCAATTCTTTGATTAGATTTACTTTTATCAGGTTTAATATTGCCTGCAGAGTCTTGAGTCATCATTACATTATCAAAATTCCACCTAAGTAAAGGATTGCCACCGTGATTTAATTGCCTGTTTAAAATTAAGGTTTCTAAATATTTTGTTGGAGCATTCAAGGATTGAAATCCTTGCCCTATTGGTATCATGTGCTCGTAACCATCTGCTATTAAATCCTGTACTGTCTTTGTAGCATTCCACCTGTCATAAGCAATAGATTTTACTTGATATTTTTCAAGGCAATCCTTAATTACTGCTTCTATCGTGTTATAATCTACCACGTTCCCCTCAGTAGCTATTACATATCCTTGTTGTTCCCACAAATCGTAATTAACAAAATCAACCTTTATTTTCTCTCTCATTCGCTCTCTTGGAATAAAAGCAAAGGCTAAAACCTTAACCTCATCATCAAAAGGAAATGCAAGTACAAAAGCCGATAAATCAGTCGTAGTTGATAAGTCAAGCCCACCATAACAAACTCTTCCTTTAAGCTCCTCTGGGTTTATCCTATCAGGACAAGCATCCCATTTTTCAATTGGTATCCATCTTGTTTCCTGTTGTGTCCAGATATTTAAATAAAGCCTTTTAAAAGTATTTTGTAAGGCTGGAGTTTGTTTTGCTTTCTCATATAAAGCCCTCATCTCTTCTAAAGAACGAAATTCTCCTAATGCTGGATTTGCCTTAAACCAAACTTTCTCATCTTCCCAATCATCGTTCTCTTCTGCCCCATAAATAACAGGATAAAACGTTGGGTCTTTTATTACTTTATTTTTAACCTTTAAAGCATAATCATGTTGTTCCCAGCAAACTGAATTCTTATCATAACCAGCAGTAGTAATTGCTACAATCAAAGGCTGAGTCCTTGTGCCGCTTGAAGTTGTAAGTACATCCCATAAATCCCTATTAGGCTGAATGTGGAGTTCATCAAAAATAACTCCATGTGCATTAACACCGTGCTTTGTTTTATGCTCTGCAGATAGGACACGATAAAAACTATTAGTGCTATAAACTACTATCCTTTTAGTTGAGTCAATAATTTTACATCTTTTAAGTAATGCTGGTGATTGTCTTATCATTGAAGAAGCCGCATTATATACAAGTGTTGCTTGGTCTCTATCACCAGCTGCTGAGTAGATTTCGCTACCCATTTCGCTATCAGCAAATAAAAGATATAGTGCTATCCCAGCTCCAAGGTTCGTTTTCCCATTTTTTCTCGGCACTTCAATATATACTGTTCGATACTGTCTTGTGCCATCTTCTTTTATAGTTCCAAAGATGTCTCTTATAATCTTTTCCTGCCAAGGCATCAAATTAAAATGGTTACCGTACCATTTGCCATCAGATAGCTTTAATGATTTTATAAAATTAACTGCCCTGTCGGCTTTTTCTTTACTATACATTAGCTAATCCTAAATAATTCCTCAAGTGGGTCTTCCTCGTTAGTATTAGGTAAACTAATCCTTCCACGTGATGATGGTGTTAATCCAAATTCTCCACAAAAAGCTCTTATTTGATTTAAACTATTATTAGCAATTGCAACTTCAGGAAATTGAGCCATATAAATAGAGATAACTTTACCATCTGAATCATAACGTGGTATTTTATAAGTAGTCCCATGTTTTTTTATAAACTCCTCTGCTTTTTTCCATTTAGCAAAAGACTGACAGTAACCAGCAAAAGCTGCCATATCAACTCTTGTAAGTAAACCAAGATTTGCTAATTCAGGAGCAATTCTTTTCCATTCTTTTTTAGCATCATCCATTAACCAATCAGGACATTTAGGAATTATCTGTTTTGGTTGAGGTTCATTTAAATTTAATGGACGCTTGCCAGGATTACCTTCTAATATTTTAAGTTTTGTTGGTTTTGGTTTTGGACTTGCCATAATAATTATCTAATATTTTTTCTTTTAAAGTTTTTGCTATATAATACATTTGTTTAGGCATTACAGAATTTCCAAGTCTTGCCCATTGTTCTCTGAAATTTCCTATCATTTTAAAATCTTCAGGATAAGAACATAAGATTTTCAATTCATTGATAGTTAAATATCTTTTTTCTTGCCAATGCAATAAGCCACTCATTGTTTCTGAAAATAATTTAGTTAATGTATTACAGGGTTTATTTGGATTAACTTTTTTTATATTAAAATATCTTCTCTTATTAAATTTCTTTTCAAATATTTCTGCTAAATCTGAACCTATTCTTATTTGATAATAATATTTATCTATCTCATTTTTAGGATATTTGATTTCTCCTAATTCTTCTAAATCTTTTAAAGTCTCAATAACAGTAATAACTTTATCTAATGGTTCAGGAAATACAGGTTGCATATTTAAATCATTTCTTACACCTATAAAAAATAATCTTTGTCTTGACTGTGGAACTTCATAATATTTTGCATTTAAAAGTTTACATTTAACTTGATAATTTAAAGATTTTAAAGATAAAATGATTTCCTTAAACTTGCCTTTCATTTTACCCTTTACCATTCCTGATACATTTTCCATTACAAAAATCTTAGGTTGCAATTCTTTTATCAAATAAACAAAACTTTTAAATAAATCATTTCTATCATCGTTTACTTGTCTTTTGCCAGCAGTTGAAAATCCTTGACATGGAGGTGAACCATCCAAAATATCAAGTTCTCCAACTTTAATATTACAAAATTCTAAAATTTCACTTGCTTTAATAGTAGTAATATCTCTTTGCCAACAAGGTATTTCAGGAAAATTTAATTTAAAAGTATCAACTGCATTTTTATCAAAATCTATTGCTAAAAGTTCTTTAAAATCTGCCCATTTATAACCTAAACTTGAACCACCACAACCTGCAAAAGTTGATATTATTGTATAATTACCATTCATAGCCGCATTTAGGACATTTATTTTTAACTTCTATATTTTCATCATATTCTTTTTGTTCATCTGGATTAAAAAATTGTGTCATCAACTCTTCTATTTCATTTTCATCAAATCCTGTTATCTCAATATCAAATTCACCTGTATCAAGTTCTTGAAGTAAATCTTTTAACTTAGGTAAATCCCAATCACCTTGTATTTTATTTAAAGCTATATTTAAAGCTTTTTCTTTAGACTTACTTAAATCAACTACTACGCAATCAATATCAGAAAATCCGAGTTCTTTTAAAACTTTTAAACGCTGGTGTCCCCCTATAACTGTACAATCCTTATTTACAATTAGT
>Ga0116192_1001897_pt1 | contig 14334 bp, 6 predicted proteins | sample AD_UKC113_MetaG_FD_89876 | JGI IMG/M metagenome (GOLD analysis project Ga0116192, IMG submission 89876) | Active sludge microbial communities of municipal wastewater-treating anaerobic digesters from Hong Kong - AD_UKC113_MetaG | ecosystem: Engineered > Bioreactor > Anaerobic > Digestate | place... | reverse complement strand
TTTATGGGCCAGGCACCACCCGAGAATCGGCCGATAGTAATGCATGAGGAGCAGAAACGAGCTCAGAAGGCCGCCGATGAGGAACGCCACGAACAGGAAATTGAGGAACAGTCCCTTCTCCGGTCCGAAGGGAAGCCAGTCCCGGGTGAGGAGCAGGGCCACCAAGGCGGCCGCCAGGATACTGCCCGCCCCCTTGAGCCTGCTCTTCCAGGCCTCGGGAATCCAGCGGAGAAACGTCTTGTAAAGGCCGACCAGGAGAACGAAGCCTCCCAGCCATCCATGGACGAACGCCATGAGAAGGATTCCCGCCGGGATCAAGATGGCGGATAAAACCCGGCCGGATGCCTTCTTGTCCCGTTCTCGGAAGAACAGGAGGTGAGCCATGGCGGGAATGACGGTCACGGCCACCACGGCGGAACCCAGGAGGGCAAAGGTCTTGGTCCAGGCCAGGGGTTTGAAGAGCTTCCCTTCGGCCCCATCCAGGGCAAAGACGGGCAGAAAGCTGATGATCGTGGCGGCGGCCGCCGCCAACACCGCTCCTCCCACCTCGCTGGCCCCCCGGAAGATCACCCGGATGCGGCTTTCCCCGGGATCCGCCGCCTGCAGATGTTTCAGGATGTTCTCGCAGATCACGATGCCCATGTCGTCCAGGGTGCCGATGGCGATGGCGATTCCCGCCAGGGACACAATGTTGGCGTCCACTCCGAAAAGCTTCATGCCCAGGAAGCTGAGGAGCACCGCCAGGGGCAGGACCGACGAGATGAGAAGGCTGCTTTCCAGGTGCAGGATCACCAGGAGGATGACCACAATGGCCGTGAGGGTTTCTTGAACGACGGCGTCGCTCAGGGTTCCCAGGGTCTCGTAGATGAGGCCGCTTCGATCGTAGAAAGGCACGATCTCGACCCGGCTCACCGTCCCGTCGGCGAGGACCTTTGAGGGAAGTCCCGCCGAGATCTCCCGGATCTTCTCCTTAACGTTGTTCAAAGTCTCGAGGGGATTGGCCCCCCGGCGGGCCGTCACGACCCCGCCCACGGCCTCGGCGCCCCCGTTGTCCAGGGCGCCGCCCCTTTGGGCGGGCCCGTAATGAACGTAGGCCACGTTGCGGATGAATACCGGAACGTCGTCGGTCACCTTGATGAGGGCGTTTTCCAGGTCCGTCGGCCCCTTCACGAAACCCACGCCCCGGACGATGTACTCGACCTTGTTGATCTCGATGCCGGCGGCTCCCACGTCGAGATTGGAACGGTTGGCCGCCGCCACCACGTCTTCCAACTTGACGTCGAAGATTCGCATGAGGTTGGGGTCCACGTCGATCTGGTATTCGCGGACATAGCCGCCCACGGAGGCCACTTCCGAGACCCCTTCCGCGGAGAGCAGCCCGAAGCGAACGTACCAGTCCTGGAGGGTCCTCAGCTCGTCCAGGTCCCATCCCCCCGCGGGCTTTCCGGACGGACCCCGGCCCTCGAGGGTGTACCACATCACCTGGCCCAGGGCTGTGGCATCGGGCCCCAGGGTCGGCTGCACTCCCTTGGGCAGGGTGTTCGGAGGAAGGCTGCTCAACTTCTCCAGGAGCCGGGAGCGGGACCAGTAGAACTCGATGTCTTCCTTAAAGATCACGTAAACGTTGGAAAACCCGAAGTAGGAATATCCCCGCACGGCCTTGACTCCCGGGAGCCCCAGCAGGGAGGCGGTCAGGGGATAGGTCACCTGGTCCTGGATGTCCCGGGGAGAGCGGCCGGGCCACTCGGTATAGACGATCTGCTGATTTTCGCTGATGTCGGGAATGGCGTCCACGGGGACGGGGTACCGGGGAATGCCCCGAAGCTTCCAGTCGAAGGGAGCGACCACGATCCCGCCCACGATCACGAACAGCGTGAATAGGAGAACGAGGATCTTCCTTTCGAGGCAAAACCAGATGACTCGATGGATCCAGGAGGAGCAAGCAGGGGGTTGGGTCGGGGGACCTCGGTCATCCATGGGACGACCTCAACAGGACGGAAGCGGGCATGACACTACCAGGGACTGCGGGGAGCGGGAGTGGGTTGAGTCGTATCTCCATAGGTCCCCGGCCTTCTTCGCTGGATTTTGGCGCGGGAGGGATGCCTGCCTTCCCCATGGCCCACATCGCTTCCTTCCCCGGCGGCTTTCAGGTCCTGGAGGGAAGTCTCGGATTCGGCCCCGGTCCGCAGGCGGCTCTTGGTTCTCTGGGACCAGTATTCGTCGTGCAGGGCCTGGGAACCGCCCGAAGGCTGGTAGTTCAAGGCCGTATGGCCCCCCTCGAGGCTCATCATGCTCGTTCGGGCCAGGATCTGTACGGCGCTGTCGACCTTGAAACTCCCGTTGACCACCACCTGTTCGCCCTCCTCGAGGCCGTCAAGGACCACGTAATGGTCCCGGGTCTTAGGGCCCAGCAGGATCTCTCGGCCCTCGAAGGCGCCCGGCTCCCCGGGAACCGCCACGTAGGCCACCGCCCGCTTTCCCGTGATGAGGGGAGCGGATGCGGGAATGACCAGGGGAGCGTTTTCCGGCCGATGGGGCTCGTCCCCGGCCACTCGACCTTCCGCCGTCACCTCGGCGTGAACGATGGAACGAACCAGCATGCCGGACTTGAGGCGTCCCCCCGTGTCGGGCAGGATCACCCCGATTTCGAAGGTTCGGGTCTTGGTCTTGAACGCGGGGTTGATATTGACGATATCCCCCTCGAAGGTCTCTCCCGGGTAGGCATCCACCTGGAAGCTCACCTTCTGCCCCAGTCGAATCCAGGGAAAATCCACTTCGTAGGCATCCAGCCTGGCCCAAACATACTTGGGATCCGCCAGGGTGAAGAGGCTGGTTCCCGTGTTGACGTAGCTTCCCTCGGTGGCGTTCACCTCGACCACCTGGCCGTACATGGGAGCGTAAACCGTGGCGATCCCGTTGGGCTCCCCGACCTTCATCAGTTCATCGATATCCCTCTTGGGCATGCCCAGGATGGTGAGCTTGTGGCGCACGGCCTCGACGGTCTGCATGGCCTTCTCGACCTCGGGGGAGCGGTGCTGAGGGTCCTCCTTGCCCTTTCGCTCCTGGACCATGGCGTCCCGGGCAATGTAGGGCTGACCTTCCTGCCACGCCAGAAAGCTGGGGACGAACCTCATGGCTTCCACCAGCTGCTGCTGGGTGTAGTACAGGTCCGAGGAATAAATGGAGAAAAGAGGAGCTCCCCACCGGACAAACTGGCCCGGCCTCTTCACGTAGACCCGATCGATGACTCCGGGCATAAAGGCGGTGACGTAATTGACATGGGCCGGGTCGTATTCGATCTTTCCGTAGAGGCGAATCCGGGCCGACACGTGTTTTCGCTCGACGGGCGCTGTCTGCAGTTCCGCCAGGGCAACGGCTTCGGGGGAAAGCTTCAGGGAGGTTCCGCTGCCCGTCGCTTCCATGGAAGATGCAGGCACCAGTTCCATGCCGCAGACGGGGCAGAGGCCCGAGGCTTCCCGGGGCGGGATGCACATCATGGGACAGAGAAAACTCCGAACCCCGTTCTTCTCTCCGGGATGAACGTGGGGCTTGCCTGCAAGGCGCTGTGCCGGCGGCGCCGTCTCGAGCGGATCCCCGTGGGTCAGGGACCCCAGGGAACGAATTCCGAATCCCACCACGAAGGACAACACCACGGCCACGGCAACCTTATAGCGCGGTGGGCCTGAAAAAAACGTCTCGAACAATTTCTTCATAGTTGACAATCCCGCCTAAACCAAGCGGTTCCTGCCGACGCCGAGGCCCTGCGCTCATTCGACCTTAAGGTTTTCCACCTTGGCGTCCCCGGACACCAGGGTCACAAGGTTCCCGCTCACGACCGTTTTGTTGAGATTTCGAAAGAGAATGTTGTACACCTTGTCGGTCCGGGGCTTGGTGGAAGTGGAGCGCATGCTGCCCAGTCGTGTCATGGATACGGGCAACTTCTTCCCCGTGGCCTGGTCGATGAGGGAGACTTCGGTCTTGCGGGCCATGAAGGGCTTGGCCTTCTCCGCATCCACAACCCGGTAGCGACAATCCACGAAGTGGTCGGAGGCCGTCATGCGCAGGGCAACGATCTGAATGCCCAGGTCCTTTTCGGTGGCGGCACTGGCGGGAGCGACAAGGGTCAGGCAGAAGACGAAGCAATAAAACACTGCCGCCAAAACCGGCAAAGCCGGGATTCCTTTCATGACGCGTAGATTCAAAGGGGCATGAGTCTGCATGGGTACCTCTCTTTCCTCTTGTTGGCGCTATGAACCGGGGGGCCGGAAACTCTTGCTCCCCCGAATCGAAGGGAACGATTCTCACCCGCTGGGGGCGGGCAGGGCATGTTCCTTTTTCCCTCCCCAGTCCATGGAGGCGGAGAAGGACGGACGGCGAAGGTCGGTCAGGCTTGCGGTCCGCGTTGCGCCTTCTACATTCCACAAAAATAGGCGTGGTTCAATGGGGTGCAGACGGTATTTATCGGGTGGTGGGACGGTAGAGGGGGGTGGTGTCGCCTTTCCCGACGGTTCCAACCTGGGGGCGGATTCTCGACGCGGCCATCGAGGCCCAGGGCTGGCGGGAAAAGATTGCGAGAATCGAGCAGGGAAGATCGTCAGGCTGAATTGCAGAGGCTCGAACGGACGGTTTCCTAAACACGGCCAACCCGCCCGTGTACCCTTCCCGTTTCATTCCCGGATCTCCTACGCTCCTGCTTTCTTGGAAACCCTTCGCCCGGGTCGGAAAACGATCGGGATGGAAACGGACGACACGGGCAGGAGATTCCGGTCCGTGTCGGCGGCACGGCAAGATGGGGCGGGCAAGGGCCCCCACTACTGCGAGAAGCTCCTGCCCGTGTCGATCGGTAATGGTTTGCCCCTAGGGCACCGCCACCGTGGCGGATCCTCCGGCGCTGCTGGTGAGCGTAACGCTGTCGGGCTTGGCGGCAACCCCGCTGAAAACCTCACGGTACTCGCCGAAATTGGCCCTGTAAATGAGCTGACCCAGGTCGGCCGGGGTGCCCCCCGTGCTGGTGGAAGCCGAGAGCTCCGCCGTGCCGCCGGGGGCGTTGGACGTCGCCCAAACGCCAAGGCTTTGTCCCGCGGCGTTGTATACCGCCTTGGTGATGGTCACGGTGTCCGTCACCCCGAGAAAGGCGATCATTCCCCCCGGGGTTGGGGCCCCTGCATTGGTCACGTCGAGCCGGGCGTCCATGATGGGAATCCTTCCCGCCGTGGCGGTAAAGATGGCGTCAATGGTCTTTCCCGCCGGGAGCTCGAAGGCGTACTGGCTTCGAGGAAAGTCGTAGGGATTTCCGTCCTCGGCCACGGCATTCAAGTAAGTTCCCAGGAACTGGGGAATGTGGGTGTCGAGGCATGCGCTCACAAACCGGAACAGGATCTTTTGTCCCGGGGTGATGGGATTGATGGACGCGTTGATGGGGTTCAGGGACGCGTCCGGGTACGATTTCCCGTTGATGAGGGAATACTTGGGAGCCCGGTGGGAACTGCTGGGAATGGTTTTCCCGTACCCGTAGTTTCCATCGGCGACGGCCCGCTGGATGACCGGGTCGATTTCGTGGAAAAGCACCACCAGCTGTTTGTCGTAGGCGACCCCCGTGTAGGCCTGGCCGGGAGCCGCATCTTTCACCATGGGGAGCACGAGGCCCATCTGGACCTGCTTGGCCGGGTTGGTGCCGCTCGAGAGAAGGTAGGTCCCCGGTCGGAAGTTATCCCACCGGTAGCTGCCGACCCCGCCCGATCCCGCCGTCTCGTGGCTGAAGGATCGCACCCGGGCCGTGTAGTTCTCCGCCGGTCTCGATCCGGTGTAGGTCACGGTCGTGTGTCCCTCGGTCCAAACGGGGCCGGAGTTGTTGGAGAGCACCTGGCCGAGGATGTGCAAGGAGGTCTCCTCGGGAAGCTGGTTAATGAGGCTTACCGTCACCCGGTTCTGGGCGGGGGGCACCACCAGGGTGGGGCCCGGGACCTTCACCACGTCGTCTCCCGGGGTCGTTGTGCCGTCTTCGTTCGTGGACACCAGGGCATATCCCCAGGCCGGGACCACTACTCCGTCGGCCATGGTGAGGTTCACCGGGGCCGCCCTCAGGTTGAAGGTGATGTCCGCGTGGGCTGCCGGGGCCGAAACGGTCAGGAGAAACAGGGCCAAGATCCAGCCCCGCACTCGATTGTTGCCGGTTTTTCGGTACATCATGGTTTCCTCCCTTCGTCGTCAAGGACGGATTCTAAGGAATCGGAACGTTCGGGTGTTCAATGATCATGAAACTCACCAAACCTCCCGGCCAGATGTCGTTGCTGGTAAGCTCCTTTTCCGTGTGGGAATGCCACATGTAGAAATACCCGGCATTGGCATTCAGGCCCGGATCTCCCGGAGGAAGGTCTCCGCCCGCTCCCAGAAAGGGACTGCCGCTGTAGAAAGGACCGTAAGTCATGGAATCCCGGGTGGGCAGAACCACCGGAAAGGGCTTGCCGTGGTCCGGAGCGTATTCACCCGGCTCCATGGGGTCCCCCGGGGCATGACCGTAGATGTCCCAACCGAGCTTTTCGGCGTTCCAGCTCCAGATGGCGTCGGCGGTCCTTCCGGCGGCGATCTTGTAAGTCACGTCGCTCCAGGCCAGGTCCGCTCCACTCACCCCGGGATTGCTCGAAAACATCCTTCCGTCCTCGGCAATGACCCAGAAGTTGTTCCCGTGAAGGTGCATGGGATGAATGTCTCGACCCCCTCCCACGAGCCGCACCAGGATTTTTTGTCCCGGGTGCATTCTCAGCACGCAGTTGTAAGGCTGGGTGGGGAGCCACTTGGCGAAGGCCGGGCTCATGACGTCGGGCCAGTTTCTGCCGTTGATGAACCAATTGGTGGGAAAATACTTGGTGGTGTCCACGGCCGATGCGGGAGTGAACTCCACCTGGCGGTGAATCCAGGGATCCATTTCCGTGATGAAGTAAAGGTATTCCTGGTCGAAGTACGAATCCGCGTGGTTGTAGGCATGGTGGGCGGGGTCCGGGCCGCCGCCGGGCCGCACGATCAAGGCCCCCACCAGGCCCATTTCCACCTGGAGATCCGGCCGGGTTCCGCTCCGATACAGGTAGGTACCCGGCTCCGTCGCCGTGAATTCATAGATCACCTGGGTGGCTCCGTCGGGCGGGGCCTCCCGGGTGAGGGTCCCCGCCACTCCGCCCCGAGCCGAAACCTGGTGGCCGGGAAAGGTGATGGAGGTGTTTCCCGCCGTGGCGGGAAGGGCGTTTTTGAGCCGCACCATGATCCGGTCCCCCTGACTTACGATGAGGGTCGGGCCGGGGTACTGGACCCGGTTCCCCACGGCATAGCCCCACATTTGAAAGCTGTCCCCGTCGCTGGTGGAGATGTTCCCCTTGCGGGCCACCAGGTTGAAAACCACCGTTCCGTCCGGGTTCTTGGTTCCCGTGATGCCGTCGATGGCGGCCTGGGCGGTGAGGCTCGCGCCCAGGAGCAGGACGGTCATCCAGCCGAAAATCCGGAGTCCTTTCGTTATTGAGAATCGATTCATGGGGATACTCCTCGATGATAGGGTCTTCGCCTAGTTGATCACGACTTCGGTCATGAGTCCGCCGCGCTCCTCATCCCCGTTGGACAGGTTGGTGAGGTCCGAGGCGTAGATGAAGTAGGTTCCCGGAGGAACCCCCGTGGTGTCGATGAGGACGTCGTAGGCCTGCCCGCCCCCGAAATTCAGGACGTTGGCTTCATAGGTCACGTCCACTCCCGCCGGGCTCTTGCGTTGTGCGGCCCCCTGGCCCACCACTTTCATGGGAACCCCCAGGGTGGTGGTGATGGTGTAGAGGTGGGTGGTGGAAACGTTTCCGATGCGAAGAAGAATCGTCTGTCCCGAGGTTGCCGTGACAAGGGAATTGGCCCTCTGTGCCCAGAACCCTTTCTTGTTCAGGATCTTCTTGTCCGGTGTGACTTTGTTGTTGGAGAGGTTGATGGTATCGGGATAGCCGCGGCCGTTGAACATGGGATAGTTGTCATGCATGTCCGCGAAGGGCAGGGGCTGTACCGCCTCATGCTGGATGTGAAAGTTGCTGTCGAAGGCCGTGATCTGCAGGTGAAAATCCTTGTGATAGCCCGTGGACCCGTCGCCGTCGTTATAGGCGAACTTGGTGAAGGTCTTTCCCCCGTAGGTGATGGGTGTGCCGTTCTGGGAAGGATGCACGTGCAGAGTCCCGATCATGCCCATCTGCATATGCTCGGCGGCCTCCACGTGGCAGTGGTAGAAGTAGGTCCCGGGAACCCCGGCGTAGTAGTAGTAGGTGAAGGAGGCCCCCATGTTGGGAGTCGGGGAGGGTTCGGGAAGACCGTCGAACATGGGCGCCGCGTTGGGATACCCGTGCCAGTGAACCGAGTGGGTATCGAAGAGATCCGGTCTCATGGTCATTCCGACGTTGGTGAGGGTCAGGTACAGCTCTTGACCCTCCTGGAGTTCGATGTGGGGAGCGGGAGCCCGGGCCTTGAGGGACTGCCGATTCATGACCCTGCGCAACGGAACCTGCTTGGGGGGAGGCACTTCTCCGAAGCCGAAGGCATAGAGGTCGGTGCCGTCGGCCATCCTGAGATACCCGTCCCCGCCGGAGATGTGCATGCACACGACGTTGGGATTGTAGTCGGGATTCGGGGTCACCCCATCGGGCAGAAACTCGTTGGGCACCATGTCTCCATCCCAGTCGCCGGGGCACTGCACGAAGAGGGCCGCCTGCGAAGGCACCGATCCCAGGCCGAGAAAGAACACCGCCAGGAGCGGGATCATGACCAGTTCCAGCTTTCTCATGGTTTTACTCCTCTTGTTGGTTCCACCCGCCGCAGGGCGGCGGGTGGAAGGTCACAATCGTTGTCGGCCCGGTTGGGCCGATGGTTCTTTGCTCGAACCGGGAATCAGTTGCGCTCGTGCGCCCCGATATCCGGGCGGTTGGAAGGCCGGTTGTTGTTGAAGTAGTCGAACCTCAACGGCGGATAGGTATTCACCACGTTCCCGATCCCGGCTCCCAGGGCGGGGGAGTTGTTGGCATTGATGCGCAGGTCCACGTAGGGAACTCCGGTCCCGGGATTGATGAGACTCAGGGGCCCGAAGCGCACATCGATGAAGTTCCCGCCCTCATCCACGGCCGCCGCCGTCAAGGGCACCGTGTTCTCCGGCTGCACCGGCAACCCGGAAGCGCCGTTGGGGAAGGTGCTGACAAACCGCGGATTTCCCGTGACGTTGTTGTTTCCGGCCGGGATCCCCTGCAAGCTGGTCAGCAGACAGTTTCTGGGGTTCAGGGTGGCGGTTCTTCCCAGGACTCCCAGGTCCCAGGCACTTCCGTTGAGGAGCCCGCCCACGGCGATCCCCTGGGCGTTGGTCACGCTGGGGTCCCAGAAGAAGGCGCGGTTTCGCCAGAGGATGTTATTCTTGAGTTCCGGGTCCGAGAAGCCCTTGCGGTTGAGCGCCAGAAGTTCAGGACTGTGGGCCCGGGACACTACTCCCGCAGGATGTCGCGAGGACGGGAAGAGGACTCCCCGCGGGAAGGCTTCTCCGGCCGTAGCCGTGGTATCGTTGTGAACAATGGTGTTGTGGATGATGCCGGCCTTGAGGGTGTCCTTGAGGATGATCCCGCCGCCGGCCAGACCGGACACGTTGTTGGAAATCATGTTGTTGAACACCTGGACGGTATACCAGTTGTCCTGTTTGCCGGGGTTGTTCAGCACGTCCTGGCCGTTGACGTAGGCCAGTCGAATCCCGCCGCCGTCTCCCGAGCCCGCCAGGTTCCCGTGAATCCGGTTGGAATCGATGAGGACCGATCCCGTCCCTGCCGTCAAACCGCCCGCCGCATTGGGAGGCGGAACCACCCCGGCGATGGAGATCCCACCGCCTTCGGACACCGAGGCCGGCACCTGGTTGAAACACTGGTTGAACAGGACCTTGTTGTCGGCAATTCGGTTGGCCCTTTGGGGATGAGCGCTCAATCCCAGGTGACCGATGCCGCCCCCGCTGCCTACGGCGAAGTTTCCGCACACGTAGTTCTCGGTAACTTCATACCCGGCGCTTCCGGAGAAGAGCCCGATGCCGCCCGCTCCGTCCTGAGCCGTGGAGCCGTTTTGGGTGATGAAATTGTGATGGACCTTCATGTTCCAGTTGTTGGCGTCGATGGGGTTGTCGTCGGCGCCGAAGAGATCGGGATGACCCACACGGATGCCGCCCGCATACAACCCATGGTTGCTGAAGAGCTTGTTGTTGCTGATCTCGAGGGCCCGGGCGTTGCCGTTCACCACGATGGCTCCGCCGATGTCGGAGCCCGTGATGCCGAACCCGTCGATGCGCGGCTTCCGGCTGGGGGTCCACTTTCTCCGATCCGCCAGCACCAGGATTCCCGGCCCTTCGGCGGTATTGAGCAGGCCCGGCTCGTTGTTGGCGGGATCGAAGTTCAAGACCTGTCCCGGCAGCAGGTAATTGGTGCCGGGGGCGGTCACGATGGAGGCGACTTTGTCTCTCCAGGCCTGGAGTTTCTCACCGGGCCTTTTCACCGCATTGATGAGGACCGAGGGGGCGCCGTATCCCTGGAGGTACACATCTTCGTACATGACCACCAACTCGTTGTAGGTCCCCGGTTCCACCAGGATCAGGTCCCCCGGTTTCGCCAGGTCGAGAGCGGCCTGGATGGAGCTCTTGGTATTCACCCACATGGCGGTGTTGCCCTGGGCAAGGGGCCCCATGGTCACGGTGATGCCGTAGACCGTTTGAACCTGGTTGTCTCCCCGGGTAACCATGAGTTGACCGGTGTTGGTGCCCCGAGGGACCTCGACCTCGATCAACCGATTGTTCCACCGGACAATGTCCAGGGTCCGATTGCCCAAAGTGACCGTGCCTCTCGTGCCTCCAAAGCCGAAATCCCGGACAATGGTCTTGGGGCTCCCGGCCGTTCCGTCGTAGGCGGGGTTGGGAACGAGGGTGGGTCCCATGGACCGGATCTGCAACCGTCGCTGGGCCCCGTTGTTGGCGTTCTTGTTGGGAATGTAGGGTCCGCCGCCCCTCCTGCCGCCGGCCCCGTTCAAATTGGGGTTGGTGACGTAAGAGATGACCGGGGTCTTGTCGGGGAACTCACAATCCAGGGGAAACTGCCGCTGCCCGGCAAACGCGGCGATGGGCAGCACGGGAGTATCCAGGTAGGTCGTTGCCCCCGGCATGTACTGGAAGGTGTAGCAGAACTGGCTGTACTGGGAACTGTAGTAGGGGTCGACGATGAATTCGCCCGGGTTGGCCGGATCGGGGATGGGGCCGGGGTCGTTCATGCAGGCCACCACCATGTTGGGGGCCACGCCGCTGGGACTGGGGATGTTCACCGAGTAGGTGCCGGGCAGCAGGGCGTTGAAATTGCCGTACTGGTCGGAGTAGACCCGGGTGATTTCCTTGCCCAGGTAGTCGTAGAACCCGATGGGTACCCAGGAAGGCGCGAACTTTTCCCCGAAGTTCGGGTTGTTGGGATCGAACTCGTTGGCAAGGTCGTTCAGGATCATGCCCACCACGTGGGAGGCAATGGGAGCGTCGGTGAACAGGAAGAAGTCCGCCGCGGCGTTCTTGGCTTCGGACAGGTATACCTTCTTGCGATTGCAGTCGTTGAGGGTCCGACCTGCCAGGGGGGCGGGCTCACCCGGAAAAAGGGACAGCTCGGCGGGCACCACGTAGGTGGGTCCTACGCACTCGGGCAGGCGACTCAAAGCGGCAGGCTTGTAGGTGTCGCCGAAGTCCACGTTCTTGTCCTGGGACCTCACCAGCTTGTATCCGGGGGGCGGAACCACTTCGACGACGTAGATTCCCGGGGCCAGGCCCGAGAAGCCGTATCCTCCGTCGAAGACTCCGGGGCGCACCTGGTTCCAGTTCCTCATGCCGTCGTAGCACTTGGCATTCATGTAGAAAGGATCGTTGGGGTCCCCGGGGCAGCCCGTGGGCCGGTTGGCGTCCCAACTGTCCGTGGTGGTCGAGGTCACGTAGGTTTCGGCCAGGGTGACCGCGTCCACGCTGTAAAGGTTTACGGTCACGTTGGGAATTCCCGGCTGCCAGGTCTCGCCGATTCCGTAGTAAGGATCGTCCTCGGCCCTGGTGGTGTCGTAGAAGACCATTCCGGCAATTCCGCCGGTTTCCCCTTCCGGGTAATCCACCTTCCCCCACTCGATGACGTTGGTCTGGCCCAGGAAGGCCTGGAAAGGCTGGGTCAGGACGGGACCCGTTTCCGTTCGGGACAGGTTGTCACCCGTGTTCGGGTTTGTCACGGGCTGGACCTGCGGAGTCAGGCGGCCGTATCCGGGAAAAGTCTCGACGGCGGTATTCACCGGACCGCCCGCATCCACGACGGCCGTAAGACCCGTGGGCTTCATGTTCAGGAAGTCCACCTCGGCCACCAGCCAATTGAAGAACGGAAACACCTCGGCGAAATGATAGGACCCGTCGGGACCCGTGGTGGCACTCTGGTAGAGGGTCCCGTCCCTCCACCGGATATTGACGGTCCGCTGACTCAAGCCGACCTCGGTGGGATCCGTCGCGAGATCCTGGAACCCGTTCTGGTTCGTGTCGTAGAAGACCTTGCCCATGAGGTGGGCAAACCAGTCGAAGACTGCCACCTTGTTGAGGTTGCACGATCCCCCCCGGACCGGGCCGCAAGTCCCGTCGGGCCAGACGGTGATCAGGGTCGATGCGATGACGACATCCAAAGGTTTGTCCCAGACGACCAATTGCCAGGTGCCCGCCGGAACGCCGCTGATGGTAAAGTTGCTGTTGGCATCACAGGGGCCTGCAAACACGCCCTTGCCCGTCGAGTCGTTCAAGCCGACCCAGGTGTCGGGAAAGAGGGCCCCGGCATTGAATCCGTAGTTGGGAGGCCGGTTCATGTGATCACTCACCACCTGGCCCTGGATGGTGGTCCCCCCCGACAGAATGGCCGTGTCCTTGAAAGGACGCACGAACCCGAAAATGCAGTGATGCCCCGCGGGTCCGAACTCGGTGAAGTAAGAAGGCTCATTGGCCTTGACCCAGGCGTCGATGGTGGGCGAACCTTCGATGGTGCTCGTCTGAACCCAATTCGTGCCCAAGGGGGGAGAGATGGTGACCCCGTACTTGGCCGGAGGAAGGTTCTTGATGAGGGCCAGCCCGTTGGCGTCGGTCATGATGATGCCGTCCCCGACGGCCAGCACGGATCCGTCCGGCTTGTAGGTGGTGCCCAGAGGATTGCCGAAAGCGTCCTGGGTGATGAGTTCCCCGTTGGCTCCGTAACGACCCCCGGCTTCCCGGATGTTCACGATGAAGCCTTCCAGTCCGTGCTCCTGGGGAAGATCCGCCACCCCGTTGATCCGGTTGTTGTCCTCGAAAACAAAGACCGAAATCTGCGCCGTGGGAAGGGGAAGGTTGTTCAGCGAGATGGTGAGGGAAGTCTGGCCGGGTCTTACGAGCCCGCCGCCCATGGTGTGCTTTTCCGGCAGGGAAGGAAGGACGGAGATGAAATAGAACTTGGCCGGATCCAGCCCGCCGACGGTAGCCGTCCCGGCGGCCCCGGTGCCCGTGGACACCACCGGCATGTAGCTCCGGTGAAAGTTAAATGACAAAACGTTCTGATCCGCAAAATTCGGAAAGCCGGGGTTGGCCTCCGGATGAAAGGTGAGGTCTTCCTCCACCGTGTAGCGAAAATCGATGGCCAGGGGCGTTACGCCGTCCTCTCCCACCAACTTCACGGTTACGTTCGCCCCTAGGGCTTGGGCTGCCGGCAGGAATGCCAAAAGCCCCAGGATAAGGGCAAAAGTAAGATGGAGTCTCCATCTTCGGGCCAGAGAGCCGTCCAATCGTGTCTCTTGCCTCATCATTGTCCTCCTCAACATTGGTTGAAACCCGAAATCCAATCCACCCCTGAAAGACTCTTTCTTGAAACCGGTCACGCTCCCTTCTGTTCATGAATCCTTCGTCAAACCCGGTGTCGCGGTTCGCTTGATGGCTCGAACATCCTCTCCAGGAACAGTTGCCGCCCGTTCCGGACCCTCTCCGGGCGGTCGAGGCGCTTTCCCTCTGCCTTGTTCGCTACTTTCCACGAAAACGACAGTCGTTCAATACGGCGCACACCGTATTTGCTGTGGGGTCGGACTGTAGGGGGCGGGAGGGACAGTATGGGGAGTGGGGGGTCGGAGACTGCGTCCGAAGGGTATCACCTTCCCCGCATCATCCGTGCATCGAAGCGGGGCATGCGGATTTGCCGGGGTTTTCGCCGGAGGCCCGGCAGGGTAAAGCGCTTCGTTTCGGGTACCTTGAGACCCTACGGGCGTCCTACACCCGGACAGTAGAGGGGGCCGGGT
>Ga0116192_1001891_pt1 | contig 14345 bp, 14 predicted proteins | sample AD_UKC113_MetaG_FD_89876 | JGI IMG/M metagenome (GOLD analysis project Ga0116192, IMG submission 89876) | Active sludge microbial communities of municipal wastewater-treating anaerobic digesters from Hong Kong - AD_UKC113_MetaG | ecosystem: Engineered > Bioreactor > Anaerobic > Digestate... | reverse complement strand
TGACAATTACTTAAAGCTTTTATTCCTTCATCTGTCACTAATTTACAATAAGAAAGATTAACTGTATGACAATTATTTAAAGCTTTGATACCTTCATCTGACACTAATCTACAATAAGAAAGATCAACTGCATGACACCTTTTTAAAAATGTTATGCCTTTATTTGTCACTAATTTAGATCCTCTGATATCAACATAACGACAATAATGATTATTTAAAACTTTAAGACCTTTGTCTGTGATATCTGAATAACCCAAATCAAAGTTTATAAAATTATAATTTTTAATAATATTTTTTAGCCGTTCATCTACATATCTTTTTAATTTTATCATATGTGGTAATCTTACATTTTTTACTATTTCTCTTAATTCTTTATTTGTATAACTCAAGTTAATCAAATCATTTGGAGATATTTTTTTCAGAATTTCTACAATTATTTCAAGAGGTAACGAAGTAAATGTCATTGATGTTAAATTTTCATAAATATTATTGTTAGTATGCATTCATAAAATAATTTATTCAATTTTATTAATAAACAATGAATCCATTATTTCTCAAAGTTTTTATTCCTTCATCTGTTATTAAACTACATCCAGAAAGCCAAACTCTATGACAATTACTTAAAAACTTTTATTCATTTATCTGTTACTAAATTACAATTAGAAAGATTAACTGTATGACAATTACTTAAAGCTTAAAGTTGGTACATCATAATTTGTTACAAAATTACATAATATTATTAATTTTAACTTATACGGATCATATTTGAATAAGTTAAGCACTCGAATCAAATCATTAATATTTTTGATTAAATAGATATTCCAAATAATTTTTACAAATTTTTCAGTATCATGCTATTTTTTATTAATTTTTGTGACTAAATTATTTAGTTGCGTTGCGAAAGTTTTAGACAAAAAATATTAGTGACATTATTACAAAGTTGTAATTTTAATTTTACACATGAACATAGGACTTGACCCATTGTTTATAATACAATAAAGTTAAATTGAGTTGTTATTTACTTATCATGTATTATTTTACTTTTATGATCTGCAATGCTGTATCATAATGTACTACAATAACTCTATCCATCAATGCATTCACCTAGCAGCATTATAGTATTATCACTAGTAAAATCAAAGAAAATAATTATAAAGTGGTGTTATATGAGAAAATTATTAATATTCAAAATCTAGGTCGTTCACCGCCAACAAGTTTGTATCATAGTCCACGTTTGATAAATTTTGTTGAAATATTTGATAACGATGTTGTTTCTTTTAATAGTCAATATGTAGAATGTGGTAAACTAGAGAAATAATATTAAAGTACATAAGCTTAAAGATGATCATGAATTAATGTTTGACATTAATAAAGAATACTGTGATCTAATTGATCAGTACAATGACTTTATTAACATTCAAAAAAGTAAAAAGATAGAACCTCAAATGACAAAATTCCCTGTAAAATTAATTATGGACAAAACAATAACAATAATCGATAAAGAAAATCAATATGATATAGAATTTACAAATTATAGTAATTTTGATCAAATAAACAACTACTTAAGAGATGAATTAGGACAAGGTAGATTAAGGTATAAAGTTGATTAAAAAAAAAACGTGTCTATTATAACCTATGTATTAAATTAATGATTAATTTTTTAATTAAAGTAATTTTTTCAAATATTTTTTTATGTAATTACCTGATTCTTCTTCATCTTCGTAAAATGTATTATCACATTTTTTACATAATATAATAATAACATTAACTATTAAACAATGCATATTATACAAATATAAAAATGAATAATTGTTAATTATATACTTTAATTCATTGCTATTAAATATAATTTATTAATATGAATAAAAAAATTACAATAACACTTTTTGGAAAAAATGATATCGCAAATAGATACTTGAATTACTTTCACCAACTCACAAATAAACAAATAATTAATAATTCTTTAGAATTAATGGTAGAAACTAATATTGGTAACTATGAAATTGTTTTACATCATATTCAAAATTGTTTTAAAGAAGGAAATAACAGTGATGACGACTATAATGAAGATAATTGTATTTGTGATATTACAAATTATGATGTAAATGAAGAATCTAAATTACTTTTTCAAACGTGTGATTTTGTTATGATAATGTGGCGTCCTGAATTTGTTAAAATGTTGGAAGAAGAAATGAGTTCAGAAAGAGTATGGGTTGGCACTTCTTGCAACTTATGTATGTATGAAGTAATTTGTTCTCATAATTCTGGTGAAAAAACAAGTATCTATGTCGAGGATACTTCGCAATACCATTTAATTCCAGAACAATATAAAAGAGATGAAAATTATAGTGATTGGGATGATGATAATGATGTTAAAATTAATTTGACTCGTAATATTAACATGTTAAAACCAATAGAAGTTGTTATTCAAAAAGTAGAAAAATTATCTTCTAGTATCACAATAAAAAAGGTGATGTAATAAGAATAATACTCGTATAAACAATATATTTGTTATTAATTATTTTATAATATAAGATCAAGTTTCACACTCCAACACCTTCTCAACAAATACAATAAACGCAAAACTAAATCAAATACAAATGAAACTAATCATATTGCAATAACAATCATCATTTTAGGTATTACAATAAATTATACTATTTTTATTGGTCTTGTGCTATTAATTGATCTAAGTGTATATGTAGCAATATGTGTCTTTTGAAACATAACGCAATCAAACATATTAAAACTCGAAATAAAAAATACAGATATTATATTTTATAAAAATTAAATTGCGTCGTAATTCACTTATTTTATTTTTGTACTGATCATTTAAAATGCTTTATTCTTTGACACATTAACTTTTAACTACCAAGTTTTGCGCTACTCCAACAGCATTATCATCACTCCAATTTACTAATTCCATATCCATACTCCTTTTCAACAACATAAATAAAAAAATACCATTTTTTAATGAAATACAATGTTACATAGTTCAGTATTACTATTTAATTGCACATTTGGTTAATCGACCAACATAAATACCTAATTCTTGATTTAGTTTTTCCCGTGTAGCATCTCTCATTTTCAATTTAAGTGTATCAAAAGCTCGTATTTTGTAAATTACAGCACATGATTTAATTAGTTCATCACTCTTTCGATTCTTAATTTCAACAAAATAAAAATCATCTATATTGTCATTTTCTAGCATGTAGTAGATAACACTTCTCACTTTTACTGCAAACTCCATCTCAATACGATTACTGTTTTTAAAAGCATAATGCATAGTAGCAACAATACTCACAATAAAATCCCAATTATGTTGGATAATTTTATATAAATTTTCATTTCGTAAATATGCCATGCATCTTAAAAACACTGCGCATGATTCTGGAAATACATTATCTTTGTCGATCGCATCGTAAGCTAAAACAATTGCATCGTAAAAATATTCCCTAAGTAAATGATACATATTTAAATTTACTGATATTTTAAAAAAGAGCACCATCATAAAATCTTGAACCGTGGCATGTTCTGGATTTTGTAATATTTCAAAAAATTTTACAAGAATATTTAGGATATTTTCATATCTATAACTTATTTTATAAATTTCTTGATTTTTTATCATATGGTCCGCTATAAGCGCTAATGTAGAAAGACGATTATTCGTGTTAATTTTAACATTTTTTTTAATGTAGATTTCTGAAGCCATATTAAGCAAATAGAATTTTTGTCGTTGATTTTTTTCGCAAATTCCATTATAATAGCCATCAGGTGGAACTAAAAACAAATCCATAAAATCTTTTGCGTTAGGACATTTGAAATATTCATTTATCGCTGGTATTTTAATATTATGGTAAATTTGATCCATTTCTTCTTTACTTTTTTCTAATAGTTTGTTCATATTAGTTGTGTGATCATATTTTTGAAACTCGAATATTTTATTACCTGTTACTTCTAATATCATTAAACAATCAAAATATGTCAAACTTTCTTCTAAAAATTCAAACAAATTTTCATGCATGCAACTTAACGGTATTTCCAGAGAATTTGCAAATGTAATCATATTATATACGGTTATAATGTCCTTATTAAATAATCCTACTGAATTAGTTTCGTAATATCCATAACTTAATACTGTGCAAAAACATTTGATTGTTTCTGGATAATATGATCCAAATGTATTCGTTTTTTTCAAGATACTTGCTTGATCTTTACGATATGGTTCACAGTATCGATCAAGAAGACGTTCTAATTTAGTGATTTTTTCTTTGGTAGTAAATGGGTCAATCTGATTTGAGTTTATTAAAAAGTAGATTCTCATGTAGATTTTGTAAAATTTACAGATTGTTAAGGTTCTTGGGTGTTTGTTAATTTTTCATTTTTAAATTGTCAGATAATGCACTACGCTAACTGGATCTATTAATCTATGCAATACATCATATTATCAATTACTGTATAACTTCAAACATTCTAATATCAACACACATAAAATACAATAAAAAAATTTAATATCAATAAAGAATCACATTTTATTATTTGTATGATATTAATAAACCTACTTTTTGATTATTTTTGTTTTGATATGTTATAGTTTATCATTAAATGTTAACGTAAATGCATATTGTATTAATAATAAAATAATTTATTTTTGATTCAATAATGCTTCAAATAATTCGTATGCATATTTATTTACTAATTTTAAATTTTCATTTTATTCTTCATTTTTTTATAATTTTTCTGCAATACTGAAATTTCTTCTTTCAATTTTTTATAATTTTCCTGTGATACTGAATTTTCTTCTTCTACACGATATTCACTACAAATATCTTCATTATCCATGATTCGTGGTGAAAAAAAAATATACAATCTGCAAAATGGGATATTGTATCTAATGATTAAAGGATAATCGCATTTCATTAATATTTCTACAGTATTAGTCATTGTAGTTAATTTTTTAAATGCCATTAAATCATTTAATTCGAATGTACCTTCTGTAGTGCAGTTTTCAATAGAATGTGTTATATTATCGGTGGGAACATATCGTGTTATTTTAATGTCTTCTATAGAGCTAACACTACTCATTGTAAATTTATTTCCTGAACACTTCAACTCAATATGATCAGAAATTTTGTACATTTCTTTACAAGATCTATGAAATCGAGTAGACGACATAACAATATTTGTTCCCATCTCGACCATAGGCACATTTATTGGAGCATCTTTAAGATTTAATAATTCCATGCTACAGAGATGCTTTCCTTCTTCATTTTGTGCAAGAAATTTTAAATTGGTGTCACCATAATCAATATACATTGTTAAACTAGTAATATCCTTTTTAGTAATAATTCTAATAATTCGATTAAATGTATGCAAATTGATACCAATAGATACTTTTTCATTTGCACAATAAAATTTTGTAAAATTTGATGATTCTAATTTTAAATCAACAAAAACTGCTTTCGTATCATTTAATCCAGATATTTTAATAAATCCAGTATTAGTATTCGAAGTAACGTTATTTTCATCAGTTCGACAAAAAATCATATTGATATTCATTAACATTTTTCCCAATGTTTTAAATAATGTTTTAAATACATTGATTTGATCAGTACTAACTTCCAATAATTTCATCATTTATAATAATAATCACAATCACATTTATATACATTTGTTGCGTAATAGATGAAAAATCATTTTTATTTTTGACAACTTTTTGTCGTGACAATAAATAAAAATTATGCAATTTCTCATTGAAATTGTTATGTTATGTCTAGTAAAAAATATTATAAAGATACGTATTATGAAAAAAATAAAAAATAAACGAATAATATTAAATTTCTATTTTACTAAGTAGAAAATTTTTAATTTCACTGTGTATCATTCGCTCAATATAATAATCCTCGCCTTCCTCATCTTCCCAACATTCAATTTCCCCTTTCAAAAATAAAGGTAACTTCTTAATTTTTATATTATTTAACACATACAAAGTGTCTTGAGGGATATTGAAATAAAAATTTTCGTCAAACCATTTATAAAATTTATTTGATAACTCAAAAAACCATTGGGGTTCAAATTTTTTCCATGTACTATATGGAAATGCTAAAAAATTCCATTCCGTCATAAAACATATGGTATAATTATCCTTATTTAACGCATCATCTTCAGTTTTGCATTGAATAAAGTTATCCAACATTCGACAATGATTGCGTCCCCTTCGTTTGCTTTCATCCTTGTCATACACAAAACCCATTGTCCAAACAATTTTATGATAATTGATGTCTTTTGATTTCAAATAATTCAAATAATCCTCAAAATCTGAAATTGACATCATATGCTTTGCATAAAATACTAACATAAAGGTCATTCCAGTCAGCACATTATAACACACTGTATTTTCATTTGACAAATCAAGAGCGTATACTATGCGCTTTACAATATTATTGAGTAAATTACTATCTGGAACAATCATACACATGTTATGTATGCCATATAATGAAATAGAAGTATTACATTTGTCATCTATACGCAAAATATTTTCAATAGTTGAATAATCAAGTTTATCAAGTTTATTAGTTGCGAAATACTCTGACAAAATATACGTTAATGATGGTCCTTCTAACCCGTTATTATTCTGTAAATCATGACCAATGACGTTACCTTTGCAATAATTTATTATTTGACTAATTGTTGCGTTGTCATATTTTACATATATTTTGTTGAAATCAAGTTTTAATTGATTTTCTGTAACATCTTTAAAATATTCAATAAATTTTTTGTCATCAATTAGATAATTTATTTCAATTATTTTTTTAAACATTTTTATTAGTAAACATGATTTTAATTTCTCTAAAATATTTTTTTTTATTACTGTATCATTTTGTTGACACGAATGCACGATTGGAATAATCAATTCATTCAACAATAATTTAAGAATTTCATTGTTAGAATATACGCAGGAAGTACGTACATAAATGCATGAAAAATCTTCAAGAGCGTTAAATATAATATCAATATCATGAGTACTTATTTTTTCGTTCGATTTAATGATTGATATTACAAACCCTAATATCTTTATTGATTTGTTAAGGAAAATTTGTTTGAACAAAGAGATAGAATTATAAAATACTATTTCAAATGGTTTTATTACATCGTAAGAATAAGGAATTGCATTAAAATTAATTTCTTTAAAAAGAAGCTCCATTGTTTTATCAGAATTGTTAAGACTATACGTGCGTTTAAAACTTTCAATATCATCGTTTTTTATTGCATCGTTAAAGCAACATAACATAAAAATTTCTTTAATATTATATTTATCGTCTTTAAACATTTCTATATTTTTAACACATATTTCATTATAATAATGCATTCCAAGCTGATTATTGAATTTAATTGCTAAAAACAGGGTATAATTTATCATATCAAGATTTGATATATCTGAACATGATTGTAATTTTTTTAGTTTGTTCTCAAGAATTGACGTGACATAATCATCTAGTTTTGAATTTTTTTGAATAATAAACTTTTTTTTTAAAATATCTTTGTAATACTCTAAAGCATTAAATATCTGTATGAGCATCATTTCTGGAGTTTGTTTATTCTCAATAGCAAAAGCATTTAAATCAATATTTTTACTCAGTAATTTTAAACATTGATATTTACGACTTATACGTTCTACGATAAAATCTTTATCACTACCATTGTCGACCAAATATGCTAAATTTTCAATTAATTCATAGGATACAAAATTGTTTTTTTTAATTGCTTTCTTTTTTGCATATAAATGATCAAATAATTTTATGTTATTGCTCATTAATGCATATAAAAGATTCATATATTCATCATTAAAAGTCGTACCATAACAATTTTGTTTACTACAGTATTCAATAATGTCATCATATTTGTTTGGCGTCAAATCTCGAAGATTGTTCAAGTGTTGAACAAATACAGGGGATAATGGGTCGTATATAAATTGTTTAAAGTGTTTTGATAACTTTATTAATTCATCTTCTATATTAAAAATAATTATTTCAGGTTTTGTGTCATAAATAGTTATTTTTATATCATCACAAATTTGATCACATTTTAGGATATAATTAATTTGATCAGATGATAAATTTTTTATCACTTTCGTTAATACACCAAAATCACCCAAAAAGTTTAAAAAATTTAAAAAAGATATGATATCATTGTTATTATCAAATAATACTTTACCATCGTAATAATTTATAATAACATCGTTGTCATAATTTATATTTATATTAACCGGTTTATTCTCCACAAAACAAAAATCTGATACTATTCCATTAAAAACATCGTTGTTGTATTTCTTAACATCAAACGGATAATCAACTAAATTATTAAGTGTAATAGCGTGCATTTTTTGTTTAATTTCGAATATGAACGAGACCTTTTAATTGTTATTATTTCAATTTTAATCGTTAAACGGTTACTTTTTTATAATAGTATTAGTAAATTCGCAATGCTTTAACTATTGTACTTTTTGCTACAATTAAATACATGATAGATAATATGATTAATATACCTTTCATAATTTGCACAAGTTCAATTTGACCAAAAATAAGAGTAAAGTAAGCAAACCTATTATTACTTTTGAGCAAGTAAACGAGAATGAATTGGATAAGAAAATATAAAAAGAGAGATATATAAAAAACAAAAGTTAATTGTCAAATTCAAAATTTAAATTTTTAATTCTAAATTTATACAGAAACGATTTGTTTATTAGTTCTATGAAACCTTTACGTATTTCGATGTATTTGTTAACAGTTTCTAATCTTTTCTCTTTGGTTTGAATAGATTTGTTGTAGATGTTTTTACTTTTTGTGTCGTTTGTCTTTATAATTACATATGACATGGTCTGCAAGCTTACTAAATAAATCGTTTCTACATTTGTTGCATGGTAAATTGTAGAAATCTTTGCATGTGATGCAATAGTTTGCAGAATACATTTTGTTTGTGTTATTGTATCTGTATTGAATGGTATAAATATAATTCGAAAATAAATAAGGATCGTTATATATCGATAAATAATTGTAGAAATGTTAAATTGTGATGCATACACCTTTATTAAGTATGAATATAAAAAATAAAAGAAAATATATTAAAAAATAATTAATCACAATACTTGTAATCAAAAAAGAATCCATCTGTTAAAATTAAACAATAATTTATCATAATATTGGAACACATATAACCATCACTTTCATATTTTGGGTATTCAAGTACTGTAATATCGCACCAATTTTGATGATAGTATAAAATATAACCTTTTAAAGCACCGTTATTTGTTAAATCAATAATATTAGCTCCTAAACTACACGGTAAAAATACATTTCCATGAAAACTATTATTTCTTGCTTGAAACACATGTATACCACCTCCAAGTAAATTTCCAATTGTCTCATTAAATTTATTATTATCAATTTCAATAGCTTTTACATTGATCAGGTTATTTATACCACTTGACAAACTATTGTTATTCGCGTAAAATTCCATAAGAGTGTTTATTCCTTTAAATTCTTCAGGTATTTCTCCAAAAAAATTATTATTACTCAGATCTAATGATCTTATTCTAGTATTAACTAATGATTTAGGCAAAGTACCTAATATATTGTTATTGTTGAGTATTAATCTATCTAATTTAGGTGTCGTATTAAAAGTATCAGGTATGCCAACAAGATTATTATTCGCAATGAAAATATCGTAAAGGTTCGAAGACACAATTGTAGGAAAGTTACCACTCAAATTATTATCTGATAGGAATATATTCTTTAATTGTGGACAATTTATTTCAGAAATCGTGCCATACAACATATTTTCCATCAAATTAATATATATCAACACATCGGATTGAAACAATTGATCAGGTAGTTCATCAACAATTAAATTGGTTCCTAAATCAATAACTGCTAATGATTTAAAGTTAAGGAGTTGATTTAAATTTCCAGTGATTGAATTATCATACATATCAATTTTGTTCAGAAATTGTAGTGTGTTATTTAAATCAGGAAAGCCTCCTGATACATTATTTGATACTAATGTTATTTCACTAACTCGATTGTTATCACACTTAATACCATACCAGTTACAACAACTTGTATTCGTTAACCAAAAAGTGTTGTGCTTCCAATTTTCACCATTCATGTTGTCATATATTAATTTCAAACCTGCTAGATCATCTTCTTGACAAATGATATTTGTTTCTGAATATGAATTAGCAACTTCACTATTTGTTATGAATAGACAATTTATCAAAAGAAATGCAAAAATATATTTGAAATGCATTATTTAAAACTTGATGTTAGATAAAATAAGAACAAATGCAAGGGTTCTAAAATTTCATTTTTTATTTTTAGCTTGCTCATACAATAATAATTTGCTCCAACCTCATTATCCAAGATAAATTTGTACAAATGATATCTGTTACCATAATGAAAATTGCTAGTATATTTTTTATCACAAACATGTCCTTCTTTTCCTTTTTTAGCACAAGACATACCTCTAAAATGAACTACAGCTTTATTATCATTGTAGTTACTGTAATTGACTATTTTAAATTTGTATGGATTAAGGTCTTTTGTTGCAATAGCACTTAAGTCGTATAAAGGTGAATGTTTAATATTAGGGTTTATTTTGTTCAATTCAGTTTGTACATTTACGAAGATATCGTATGATAAATTTATTGGTTTAAGATTAGGATTGATTAATATTTCTTTACCATCACAGTGTGCACCAACTCCCAACAATATATCACATATCAAATGATTAATGTACTTTATTTGAATAATACAACGTTTTTGTGATTCTGGTATATCGATTAATTTTATAAGATAGTATTTTTGATTGTCAAAGTTTGATGTGTAATGTATTGTGCTTTGATTTAGGTCAGTATTTATGTGTTGTTTTAAATGTTTTTCGAATAGTGAATTGTTGTAAATAATTAGGCAATTTATTGTGGTAGTGTCATAGCAAAGTGTTTCGGCAATGGTTTTTGTGTGTGTTGTAATTTTGTAATTGTTAGTTTTGAAGTTGATTATGTCGGTGTTGCTTCCACATATATTGGTTATTTTATTGTGTTCATCTTTTTTGACTTGCAGTGATAGGTACCTTAATTTGTTTGTTTTAATGTAATCAAGAAGTTTAGTGCTTTGTTGTATTAGTTTTGTTAGTTGTTCTGTTTCATCATTTGATTCGTTGTCTGATGTGAATTCAAAATCTAGTTTGTTTTGGAATTTAGTAGTTTTGAATTGCGTTGCATTTCTCTTTCGTTGCTTTTTGATTGTTGTAGTTTGTTGTGGCACTTGTGGTTCATCATCTGATTCGTTGTCTGATGTTAATTCAAAATATGTGTTGTTTTGTTTTTTAGTGGTTCTGACTTGCGTAGCATTTCTCTTTTGTTGCTTTTTGTTTGGTATGGTTGGTTGTGGTACTTGTGGTTCATCATCTGATTCAGGTTCAGTGTCGAAATCGAATGAATTATTAGTTTCAGTGTCTGATTCAGAATCGAATTCAAAATCGTTGTTTTCTTGCGAGTTTAGGTTTGAGATAAAGTTTTGCAACCTTGTGTTATCGCTGTCGTCTTCGAACTTGATTATCATGTTCTTGTTATGCGCTCTTTATATCATTATGTATATTAAAGTTCTTTATATACATTTTAATAAATTGTAACGAAAAAATTTAATTCCCTATAATAAAAAGTAAATGTTAACCCTATCGATGCAAGCTTGAGTATAAAATATCATAAAAATGAAAATGAAATATATTATGATATAAATTAAGTATAGAGAAATACAAGATTATTATGCCTAAAAAGGTGTGCACGGTATGCGAATTAGTGTTAGAAATAGAAAACTTTCCAAAACGTAAAGCGATTTGTAAAACGTGTTATAATCAGATAAACAAAGAAAAATACGAAAAAAGGCAAAAACTATTAAAAGAGAAAAAGGAACTTGAAATCAAAGCACAAGCTGTACAAGAGTACGAAGCTATGCAAGAGGAGAATCGTATTCTTAAAGAAAAGTTAGCCGCGATGGAAAAAGATATAGCCGTACAAAGGGTTATTGATAGTGGTGAATATGATAAACTAGTTGAAAATTATAAAAAATGTAAAGAAATATTAGATGGTGTTCAGTTATCAATGCGTAAATACGTCAATACATAGATACGTAATTATTTTTATAAATCACATGTTATCAGTAACCATTTGCGTACTTTCTTCATTATCCACATTATCTTCAGTTTTAGTTTTGGAACATCATTTGCGCCATTCTTCATCTAAACAAACTATACATATCCGTTTTTTATCACCAAATATCAAATATATTAAAGTACATAATTAGAACGTAATTATGTAATTACCCCAATGCTGTACCATAACGCATTACATAAACACAATCGACACACAAACAATTGCGTACCATCCAACAGCATTTGCCCATACATATAACTTAAAGGCGATCCCAAGCAATGCAATACATCACATCTCGTCTTCAAATTGCATAACTCAAACGCCTTATCATTAACACGTTTGCAGACAAGATAAATTATAATGATATTTTTGTTTACCTATTGTTATCAACTTTGTTCAATTATTTTACCAGCTCTAGGTTTTGCAGGTGGTCTTCTTTTTACTCAGCTTAATGATGTTGATTGTAAACAAAAGATAGAACTCGAGTTGATAAATATAATTAATATGAATCATTATGATACTTATTGTTATCAAGATGGAAGTGTTGCTTATGGTGGAAATTTTATTAACAATTTACCACATGGCAAAGGTACAGCTTATACTGAAAGAGGTGATGTGTTATGGTCAGGTAATTTTAATATGGGTATTCCTGATATATGCAAGAATATTGTTTTTTAATTTTTTATTGTGCCAAGACAATTTTTCTTTATTATACTTCAATGCTGTACCATAACGCATAATTTCGATTATATCGCATACCGAAATCGGAATAATAATGAGCTGCTATTAATTCATTCCGACAGGTTTTACCTGATATGACACATGTATAATTGAATTTTTAAGTATTTCTTTTTTAAATTCTGTTTGATTTAATCTTGCTCTTGCTCTCGCATATTGTATAAATTATTTAGCATGAAATACGAATATAATTTATATAATTGTTCATCATAGTATCCAAATTTTAAATATTTGTCGTAAATATCGTCTCTTAAACTTTTATTTTTGTATTCATCCAAATATAACTCCAAATTTTGCATTTGTATTTAAAAGTTTGTATGAAATACATTTATATAATATTATTTATTAGGCAATATTGTATACTTTTTAAATATATTATGAAGAAGTTATCATGTTAACTTTTGTGGAATTTTTTATTTCAAGTTTTAATATGTTGCAGTGGATATATTTTATGAACTATTTTTTTAGCATATAGCATAATACGATGTAGTAAATATATATATTATGGTTGGATACTTAATGGCATTGGTAGCTTATGGCGTACAAGATATATACTCAAGTTCAAATAAAGAAATCGTGTATTTTAAAGTGTGTAATAGAGAAAAATCTACTTCTTCGAAACCAATAAATTTACATATTGATGATAATAGTGTAAAAGTTTGGCGCGATGGTTATCACGAAGTAGTATCACGGTCTGAATATGAATCAATGAAATTGCAGAATGATAATATTATGATTAATCATAATGGTTATTCTGAAGTGCTTTCACGTTTAGAATATATAAAGATGAAAGGAGGATGATAAATAAATTAACTAAAAAATTATGTTACTATGAATTACTTATATTTCTTTTCGAATGATAACAATAATTTCTTTTTTTTGAGACACTACTTTTTCATGATTTAAGTTATAGTACTATGTCTAAAGGTAATAGTAAAATGTAAGAATGCACTGTTGTTGTAATAAGATTTATAACCAATATTGAGCATTTTTGTAATTTACAGATGATTTTATAATTATTAATAGTGTAGTTGAGTAACGATAATTGATGTTTTTGACATTAACTAAATTAAGAGAATTAATATACTATTAACTTTATCTGTTTTTAGTAATTTTTTTACATATGCTATCATTATTTTTAATACTTGTAATTCTTGAATTTCTTACTGTTAAATACGTTGCAGACCAACCTTTTTATTATTTTTGTAATAATAATTTAAAGATTTAATTATGTAATACAATTTTATAATTAATAGATGTACTGATTCATTTTTTATGTTTGATGATAATAAAAAAAAATAATTCAAGTTAATTTCGAACATACAAATTCATTTGAGCAAATTGGACAACATTTTGTCAACATTTTAGTTGAACATTCAAGACATATATTATGATTGTA
>Ga0116192_1001889_pt1 | contig 14355 bp, 10 predicted proteins | sample AD_UKC113_MetaG_FD_89876 | JGI IMG/M metagenome (GOLD analysis project Ga0116192, IMG submission 89876) | Active sludge microbial communities of municipal wastewater-treating anaerobic digesters from Hong Kong - AD_UKC113_MetaG | ecosystem: Engineered > Bioreactor > Anaerobic > Digestate... | reverse complement strand
GCCTTTTGCGGAATTGGAATGTTTCTCGTTGCCGGAATGTACCAGGCCGAGCAGGAAAGTAAAAAACAAATGGTTGAGCTTTCGCATGAAATCAACCAAGCCATGTCGTCTATTGAAAAAAACATTCTAAAAACAGTTGAAATTGGTCGGTTGTTTCAGATGGCGACAACTGTTCCTCGGTCGTCTTTGAACGACCAATCGTCTCTTCTTCTTCATTACAATCAAATTAACCCTCAGGAAAGTATTCCCGGTTTTAAAAATGTGCTGATCGTAAAAAGCGCATCACGTGTACTGTCCAGTGTCCCCGAAGCCGCTCAGGAAATCTTAATAAAAAATGGCTGGCCAGACAAAAACGTATTAAATTCTATGGACGCTGCCGAAAAAACGAGTAGGCCTTCGTGGGCATTTTTCCCCCCGCAAGAGCTTCTGTTTGTCTCATTTAAGTCAGCAACACCAAAAGCCACAGCAATTGTTCTTGGTGTTTCTCCTTATGTTTTTTTTAACAAATCCCTTGCATTTGAGCGAAACACTCCTTTTTCTCTTGTGGTTTCTTATCAAGATCAAGACCAAGACAAAGCGGGGATTATCTATCGCAGCACGCAAAATATTCAGTCGGATGACTTGTTTGCAACAAAAACAATGTATCTGGAAGGCCTTGATTTTCGTTTTCGTTTCTACAAAACACAAACATTTCTTTACTCTCCCTGGCCAACAACGACCGTCTTTATAGGATCTCTGTTTTTCCTTCTTTTGTCGCTCGTCTTATTTCAAACAATGACGACAAAAGAAGAGGCGGAAGCTCGCGCTCAAGAGATCACTAACAGGTTAATTTTGGTCGAAGATAAGTACAAAAAAATTAATGAAGATATTCCGGGTCTTGTCATGATTTTGAATAAAAAAAATGAGATCGTTGAAATTAACAAAGAAGGTCGTTTCCTCGCAGAAAATGGCTTTGGCGGAATTGATTCTTTTGTAAATGGTCAAGAGTTTTCGGATCTTTTTAACTTCGTGATGTCTGGAGCAAAAAACTCACCACCGACGAAGACGATTAAAATAAAAACTCTTGGTGACAACAAATGGGTAAGCTTGTCTTTTTCGGAAATATTGCTTGACAATGAAAAGCATGTTTTGGTTTTGGGGAGCGATATTTCTGAAATTATGCAGATGTCTCAGCAGCTCGACACCCAAAATCAAAAACTGCACTTTTTGGCCGTTCATGATCCGTTGACCAACCTTTTTAATCGCCGAGCTTTTGAAGAAAAAGTTGAAGATTTCGTGTTCAAAAAAACCACTTTTTCGCTTTTGTACGTTGACTTGGATCAATTTAAAATTGTTAACGACACCGCCGGCCACATGGCGGGGGATAGGCTTTTGGCTCAGATATCGACAGTTCTTCGTGAAAAGTCATTCCCGTATTTTGCCGCCAGACTGGGGGGTGATGAGTTTGGTTTTGTCGTATCCGCCCCGCCAGAAATAAGTGAGAAGGTGGCGCAGAAAATTTTATCCGCCTGCCAAGAATTTGTTTTCGAGTGGGACGGGAAAAACTATCAAATAACGGCAAGCATTGGCGTTTCTCATTCCTCAAGTATCGAAGCGTCACTTAACAGGAAGCTCAACAAAGAGGATATGATGTCTTGCGCCGATTCAGCCTGCTATATTTCAAAAAAACAAGGCCGAAACAGAATTCATGTTTTTTCTAATGATCTTGAAAGCTCTCTCCATCGCCAAGAAATGGAGTGGACTGTTCGCGTTCAAGAAGCAATTGCTAACAACAAGCTGGTTCTTTACAAACAAAAAATCAAAAAAATAAATGACAGCTCTTATCCAGAGCACGCCGAAATTTTGGTAAGGCTTTTGGATGATAACGGCAAAATCATTCAAGCGGCAGATTTTATCCCAGCAATTGAAAGGTTCGGTCTTATGCCCATTTTGGACAAATGGGTGATTTCATCAGCTGTTAAGTACCTATCCTCCTGTTCATTGGTTAAAGAAAACCTTTTTTGCCTTAATGTTTCCGGACAAACATTAAGCGACCCTTGTTTCGACGATTACCTTTGTGATTTGGTTAAAGAAAGCGGTATTGACCCCCGCAATATTTGCATAGAGATTACCGAAACAGCGGCAATTAAAAATATTAACCGTTTATCCGATATTATCCCCAAATCAAGAGGGCTTGGAATTCAGGTGGCGCTCGATGATTTTGGTGTGGGTATGTCGTCTTTTTCGTATTTGAAAAAATTTAAAGCTGATTATATAAAAATTGATGGAAGTTTCATACGTGACCTTGATGTCAACCCCATGAGCTCCTCGATTGTGGAAGCAATTGTTAGCCTTGCTCATCAGTTTGGAATGAAGGTGGTGGCCGAATTTGTACCTTCTCAGGCTGTCGAGAAATTGCTTGGTAAGATGGGGGTAGAGTTTGGGCAGGGGTACTTCTACTCCCACCCTGAGCCCCTTTTTGCGACCACGCCCCCGCCCGCCCCCTGATTCCTCGGAGGTACAATTATGAGTCAAAACAAAGAAAGCGTTTTTGTTGTCATTGGCGTGTTGTCTGGGGCGCTGGACGTTACATTCGTCGTGTCCAGTCATCATCAAAATGCTCTTGTTTTGGCGGCTCAAAATTATCGCGAAAAAGGTCGTCCAGAAGCTCTTCTTGCTGGCGTTTTTTCCGAAGAAGAATTTGAGAGGGTCTATAAAAGTTTCAATTTGTGCAAAAAAAGTCTCCCTTCGAGGTGACTTTTTCTTTTGTTTTTGAAAAAATCAGATAGAATAAATCAACCACTCTATGTTGAGATAAAATGAAAGTCGAACAAACCCCCACAGAGATGCTAAAAAAAGCATTCATTGAAAAAAACCCCCAAGAAATGGTGGCGGCTCTGGAAATGGGCGCAAACCCTTACGATAACTCGCAAGGGCCATCGGTTTTTCAGATGATTCTCCTCGGAAACAACAACGAGGCCAACACACCAGCAATGAAAGACGCCGTTCTCCATGTCCTTGATGCCGCTCCCCAAAAAGCAGAAGATTTGGACGTTTTTAGGTCGTGTTATTTGTCGCTTCATCGCGACAACGGCTACGCCTCAATTGTGTCTTCGCAGGGAAATGAAACGGCGTCAAAACGTCAAGAATATCTCCACGATTTAAAAGAAAGTATTAAAAACTCTTCGTCTTTTCAGCTTGTGTCGTCCATTTCCTCTTTTTCGTCCCTAGATGTGGAAGCGGCGCAATCTTTTACTAAAGGTCAGTTTGACGCCGAGCTTGATTTGGCGCGCAATGCCTCAGCCTCCCCGTTGCCCCGCCCTGCCCCCAGTTTTGCTCCTATCAAAAACAACAATCACGAACTAAAAAAAGATCGTCAACCCTCCATGGAGGGCACGTCCTCTCGTCCGCTCTCGGATTTCGACAGCCAGTACTCACTCGCTCCCGATGAAGAAAACATCCATCCCCGCTCGTCCTTTTTGGTAGAAAATGATGCTGAGTCGCTTGCCGAGGATTACTCTTCCGCTAAGATTAGTGCCAATGGTTTCAAACAAAAATGTCTAGAAAAGCGCAAAGTTAAACCTGCGCCACAGTCTCCACTGCTTAAAAATTCTGAAATATAATGAAGCCAAAATTTAAGTAAAAAAAAAGGGTTGCGCAAATAAAAAAATGTGATTGAATGCTCCAGATTGTTTTGGAGTCCTTCAATGAATAAATCAGTCTTGGCGATTTTTTTGCTTGCGTCCCTTACGGGCTGTATGCGCGGTGTATCTTCTGGCCCATCATCCGCCAAAGAAGCGGATGATCTTCAGAAATGGACAGATTCCGTCAAGGCGCAAAAAAGCACCACGAAGCCAGCTCCTCTCCCCACGCTGAGTAAGATTGAAATTTTTTCTTACAAAGCTCAAATGAACCAAGTGATTGATCCAAACCCTGCAAGTGCCAATATGCGTTCTGATATTGATAATGCCGGCATGGCGAGCGCCACTGCTTCTCCTGGGTCTTCTGATAGCACTATAGCTTCCCGCCCTGCCGATCCAGCTTCACCCAATAAACCTTTGTCTCCGGCAGCCACAGCAAGCGCAGCTCCATCAGAAAAAAAATATCTAAGAAATCCATTTGCTATTCCTAATTTCTCTTCAACGGGGAGCAACATTCTGCGCCCCGATCCAGCTCGTCCTCGCCAACCTCTTGAAGCGTTCGCGCTTGATAGTCTTAAAATGATCGGAACAATTGGCGCCTCTAACAAAACTGGACTTGTCATGACATCTGATAAGGTGACGTACCGTGTGGATATTGGTCAGTATATAGGCCAGCAAAACGGAAAAGTTGTTGATGTTGAGCCTGGCAAAATTACATTAGTTGAGCTTGTTCCTGATGGGCAGGGCGGGTGGCTGGAAAGGGAAACGTTTTTGGTTATGGATTAACAAAGCAGCAGAGCAATAAAAGCATTCAAACAAGACCAAGAAACAAAAAAACCAAGAAACAAAAAAACCAAGAAACAAAAAAACCAAGAAACAAAGGGAAGAGGTTGGCTTTTTTTCACAAGACAAATATTGACAAAATCAAAAGGTTCTCTATTTTGTCGACACCGCCAAGAGGAACGAGCATGAAAACAAAACAAACATTTTTAGCAGTTGCTATTTTTATGGCAATTCACGGAACAGCGATTGCCGCACCCCAAGACGCTGCGGTTGCTCAGATTAAATCACAAATCGCTAGCGCCTCGCCGTCATCCGAGACGTCGTCTCTGGGTTTGGTGGCCCCAAAAGACGCTGTCGCCACAGTGACGAATATTGATTTTAAACGTTCTCCCGACGGCGGCGGCCAACTTATAGTTGAATTTGATCGCCCTCTTTCTATTGCAGACGTTAAGCGAGATGACGCGGGAACATTTGTTGTTGTCATGAGCAACACTCAGGTTCCCGCCTCACTTCTCAACCCAATTTATGTTGCGGATTACGGCACCCCTGTAAAAGATATTACTATCGAGAACAACCCTCGCAGTGATTCTGGAATGGCTCAGGCGACAATTCGACTTCACACAAAGAGCGAAACGAAGTTCCCCGCTCTTTATCAAGCTGGAACCAAATACATTTTGGATATTCCCGCTGTTCAAACATCACTTCTGCTCTCGGGTGCAACGACCGACAAACCGAGTCTTTCTGTCTCAGAACCTGTTGAAGCCAAAAATGCTTTTGCTGGTTATGTCCCTGATACGCGTGTCGTGGGATCTGGGCAGAAAGCCATGAGTCAAGCATCGGCTGTCAACATGGCGCGAAACTCTCCCCCAAGCCGCAGCAGCGCTCCTGTGTATTCTGGAAAACCTGTAACATTTAATTTTCAAGATGTCCCCGTTCGCACTGTTTTGCAGCTTATTGCGGAAGAGGCCAAAATTAATATTGTTGCGGCCGACACTGTTGATGGCAACGTGACGTTGAAGCTTGATGCCGTGCCGTGGGATCAGGCTCTTGATACAATTCTGAGAGCGAAAAGTCTTGATAAACGTCGTCAAGGAAGCGTTGTCTGGGTGGCTCCTCAAAAAGAAATAGCCTCGTACGAGCAGGCCAAAGAAGACGCCCGCATTGCTCTCGATAACAGAGCAGATCTAGCCACAGAATACATTCAGATTAACTATCACAATGCTGAAGCTATTTATAAGGCTGTTACAGAGGCGAAAGGCGTTGGTGGTGGAAATGCTAGTGACGCGCCGGCTAGCGAAACAGGTTTCTTGTCTCCTCGCGGCCGTCTCATTGTTGACTCGCGCACAAACACATTGATGATTAGCGATATTCCTCGCAAAATCGAACAATTGAAAGAGCTTGTGCAGGTCATCGACCGCCCCGTTGATCAAGTTCTTATCGAGGCGCGTGTCGTTGTGGCCAGCGAAAATTACGCGCGTGAATTGGGCGGTCGCTTTGGTATCACAGGCGTGACCAATAACGGTCGCAATTTCATAGGTAATAGCATTGAGACAAATAGCGCCAACAATAATGCGTTGGTCAATTCGATTAACAGTGGAAGCAATCCGACTTTCATCAAAAGTCCAATGTCAAACACAGGAGTGATCAACCCGCTTGGTTCAGCAGCTCTCTCGTTCCTTCGTGGTGGCTTTAACTTAGACTTGGAGCTCTCCGCTATGCAGCGCGATGGCAAAGGCGAGGTGGTCTCCAATCCACGCCTCGTTACAACCAACCAACGCGAAGCTGTTATCAGCCAAGGCAAAGAGGTTGGTTATGTTACAATTTCAAACAGCCAAGGAAGTATCCCCACTCCCAACGTTCAATTCAAGGACGTTCTTCTGGAAATGAAAGTGACGCCAACAATTACCAACGATGGTCGGGTTTTCTTGGATATGAATGTTAAAAAGGATGACATTGATGGCTTTACCGACACCTCGATTGGTCAGGTCCCTCAGATTTCAAAACGTCAAATTAACACGGCGGTTTTGGTAGAGGACGGTCAAACAGTTGTTGTTGGTGGCGTGTATGAATTCTCTGACACTAACTCAGTAAGCAAGGTGCCATTCTTGGGCGACGTGCCCTTCCTTGGGAATTTCTTTAAGAAAAAAGGAAAAACAAAAGAGAAAGCCGAACTTTTGATTTTTGTCACCCCCAAGGTGCTGCAAGTATCGCAGCCCGCCAAGATGGTCCAGGCTATTCTCCCTCGCCAAGGCAGCAAATAATTGCAATTGGTAAGTTTTCAAAAGTAAAAGTTAATTTGTAGAGTTAATTTAAAAGAACAACAAAAAAAAAGAAGGCTTAGCCTTCTTTTTTTTTGTTGTGTGGTTAAAAAAATATTAGTAAGGGATGGGGGGTAGCGGAGGAAGAGAGCTCGGTGGAAGGCTTTGTGGCGGGGGTGCGCTTGTTGGGTTAAGGGGTATTCTTCTCTGATTTCCGTCAATGGTTTCCTCGTTGTAATTTATCTCATTTGCTGGTGGGCCATATTTGGGTTTGCTGGCCACCACCACAAGTGTCTTCGCGCCTTTCGGTGCTCCCCGAGCGCTGCCGGAAAAATGCTTAATTCCTCTGTCGTCAGTCCAGTAGTACATCGTTGTTTTAATATTGGATGTTTTGTTGACTACTGTAATGTTTTTGGAGCTTTTGATTTCTTCAACAGTGGTTGAAGTTTGGGCATTTTGGGACTGCTCGCTTGCAAGATTTTTTTCAATAGAAACCCCGTTTTCGTCCATTCGTCCAAAATCGGTTTCTTGAAATGTGGATGAATAATAATCACCGTACCGATCATCGCTGTTCGCTGTTTGCGCAAAAGCCAGAGGAGACGCTGCCATCATCGCGAGAAATAAAGAGGTAGGGAGAAGATTTTTTTTCATAAAATATCTCTTGGTTTTTCGATCGAACATCTTCGCATAAAACTTACTTTTTCTCAAGCTCTCCTTGCAATTCTCTATTCATTAATGTATGATTTTGTCAAATTTTTTAAGGACTTTCTATGTTTTTATCGCGCAATGATCGCCTGCTTGGCCGTTACAAAAAGGAAGTTAAATTAATTCGCGATAAAGCTGTATCTTTTTCAAGCCTCACTGACGAGCAAATAGGAGAAAAGTTTCAAAGTCTCAAAGAAGATTGCACCCAAAAAGGGTTCGTTCATGTTCGTTCTTCGGCTGTTGCTCTTGTTGTTTTGGCTGTTGAAAGATCTTTTGACCTCATTCCTTTTGATGTTCAAATTGTTGGTGCGCTTGCCCTCCTTGACGGTAAGATTGCTCAAATGAAAACAGGCGAAGGAAAAACCCTTACAGCATCTATCGCCGCCCTTGCGCGATCAGTGGAGGGTCGGGGTTCTCATGTCGTCACCGTTAACGAGTATTTGGTAAAAAGAGACAGTGCTCAGACAAGAAAAATTGGTCAGCTTCTTGGTCAAACGGTCGGTTTTGTTTACTCTGGCCAAGACCACGCCGACAAAAAGATTTCGTATTTTTCCGATGTCACCTACGGAACAAACTCTGAGATAGGATTTGATTTTCTTCGCAGCAATATGACGTTGTTAACCGAAGAAGGTTTTATGCGCGACCTTCATTTTGCGATTGTGGACGAAGTCGATTCTATTCTAATTGATGAAGCCCGCACTCCTTTAATTATTTCAGAGCAAAGTCAGACTGACTCTATTCTCTTTTACAAAATAAATGACATAGCCAAGGTTATGGAGAGAGATGTCTCGAAAAATGACGCCAGTTTTTCAGAGGAAGCAAAAAACAAGCTGGAAAGCGTGAAAGAAGGAGGAGCCATCTCTCTGCTTCATTCCAAGCAAGAAGAAAATGGTGATTTTGTTGTGGATGAAAAAAAGAAGTCGGTCCATGTCACGGAAAGGGGATTTGAAACCTACGAAAATTTGTTGAAGAAAAACAATGTGATCTCGGAAGACGACAATTTGTGCGCTGTTCATAACTTAGGTCTTATATATCACTTAGAGGCGGCCATCAAAGCCCATCATCTTTTCCGAAACAATATTGACTACATTATTCGTGACAACAAAGTTTTTATTGTTGATGAATTCACCGGGCGTGTGCTCGAAGGTCGTCGGTGGTCATACGGCATTCATCAGGCTATTGAAGCAAAAGAAGGTCTAGAAGTCGAAGATGAAACAAGGACGGCAGCAAGTATTACACTGCAGAATTTGTTCAGAGAATACAAAATTTTGAGCGGCATGACGGGCACCGCAAAAACAGAAGCAGGGGAGTTTTACAATATTTATGGTCTTGAAGTGGTGGAGATTGCAACCAACAGGCCCATGATCAGAAAAGATTACCATGACGCTGTTTTTCTTTCGCATGAAGGAAAAATTTCAGCTATTTTGGACGACATCATTGAAAAGTTTCAAGAGGGTCGTCCTGTTCTTGTGGGGACCACAACCGTTGAAATGAGTGAGTTTTTATCAGAAGCTCTTACCGCTCAAAAAATACCGCACCAAGTTCTTAATGCGAAACAGCATGAAAAAGAGGCGCATATTATCGCTCAGGCTGGAAAAAGCGGGTCTGTAACAATTGCAACAAATATGGCCGGTCGGGGCACAGACATTATTTTGGGTGGTAGCGTTGAAGAAGAAAGAGAGTTGTCGGAAGACTTGTCCGAGGAAGAAATTAAAAAACGTTGGCAAGAAAACCACGACAACGTTGTTCGCTTGGGTGGCCTCCATGTAATCGGTACAGAGCGCCATGAATCGCGGCGTATCGATGATCAGTTGCGCGGCCGCGCGGGCCGTCAGGGCGATCCAGGTTCGTCCAAGTTCTACATTTCTTTTGACGACGACCTTATGCGCCTTTTTGCTGGGCGCTGGGTCCAAGACACACTGCGTGTTATTGGTATGAAACAAGATCAGGCCATTGATTCTTCTATCGTCACAAAGCAAATTGAAAAAGCGCAGCGCGCTATTGAAAATCAAAATTTTGACATGAGAAAACAGCTTCTTGATTACGATAATGTTTCAAACGAACAACGCCGTCATCTTTACGGCTGGCGTCGCTGGGTAAAACGCCCCGAAAATCAAAAAGAATATGTTAATTCGCTTTTGTTCAGTTGGGTGTCGCGAAAAATTAAGAATTTCTTTGCGCAGAAACCGCTTATTGCGTGGGAGGAGACCGAACTTCATGACGCTCTGAATAAAATGTTTAGCCCCGCATTTGATCTTGATACATCCAATTGTTCTTCTGAAGAGGAAATTGTTGACAAGGCCGTTGAGGGTCTTACGGGATACATTTTGGATAAAGATCCGGAGATGAACAACACAGCCCAAACAATTCTTCATGAAATTGATTTGGGCTGGAGGGAGCACTTGGCTCAGCTCGATTTGTTGAGGAAGGGTATTCATTTGAGAGGATTTGTTCAAAAAGATCCGAAACAGGAATACAAAAAAGAGTCATATTTAATGTTTGAAGCCATGGTTAATCAGGCGGAAGATGATGCTTTTGGTAATATATTGCAAAACAAATGGGTCGTGCTGGCGTCTCGGACAAAACCAAAACGCGCCCCTGTCAAGGTGGTGCGCCGCCCACTTCAACAGCTCTTAAAAGAAGCTCGCGCACTTTATGGCAACCCATCTTATCTTGATCTGTCTTCTTTGTCTCAGGAAGAGAAAAATCCACACCGCAATAGTCTATGTTCTTGTGGATCAGGCAAAAAGTTCAAGCACTGCCATGGAACAATTGGTGGTAGTGCTGATAATAAGTCGCTTTTTAAAGTTCTTTCCGCCAGCCATCCTCATGTCGATTTTCTCTGGGAAGACAAAGATGGATACACAAATTCGTCTTTGTCCGCCACGTCTTGGCCGACGGCTGTATCAAGGAGGCCACCTCCTCCACTCAAAGAGCCTGCTCCAAAAGAGTCGAACGAAGCTATTCCTGTCAAAAAGAAAAAATGGGATCGCGCCCGCCGAAATGTTTAAAAAAAATAATTAAATTTAAAGGTTACATTTGAGCAAGCGTTTCATGATAAACAGTAACGTAGTCTTCCTGCTTTGTTAAATTCTTGTAAGGATTGTAAGAGCGCTCCGTGCAAAGATTGAACAATTTGGGCTCTTGATAGTGTTTTTGCATCATAGCGCACCAATCTTTGGCTTGAACAAAAGCTGTTTGGGGAACAAGCTCATCAGCAAAAAAAAGATATTTTAATTCTTCGCGCTTTTTATCCAAATCTTGAAGGCTTTCAAAAAGTTCTTTTTCGTTTTTTCGTCCCGTTTCATAAGCTGAAATCACTTCGGCCCGCGCATTATTCCAGCCCCAAATAGTTGTGACATCTTTCTGGTAAGACATGGCTCCCTTCCAACCCAAAAGACTAAAAACCCCAGCGCAAACAACAAGAGAAAAGAATGAATGGAGTGCCCGTATTTTTTTTGGTTTTTGAAAGGCGTTTTGCTCGTCCATAATTCGATCAACCAAAAGGACAACAGCAAGAATAAAAACACTTAATAAGTAAATCGTCAGTGCCAAATTCTGGGCGTGCTCCACTCGAATATTTTCCAGTTTAAACGTTGGCGCCTTCTGAAAATAAAGGGCCAAAAAAAGATAGGTCGTTAAACTAAGAAAAAAAACTCCAAAAGGAAGAATTTCCCCTTTCTCTGTTAGCTCCTCCAAAAAAATGCTCGCTCCAACAGCGCATCCCGTCCCCAAGACCAAAAATAACACAGCAAGTGGTCTTTGGGCGGATAAATCAGAATAAACCCACCCCATGGCTAAGGCGAAAAAAATCATAGCCTTTAGCGATACAACAAAGTAAACCCATTTTTTTATTTGCATAAAACACATAAAAACACAAAATATTAACATTTGAAGAACAAAAACTGCATAAATAGAGGCAACTCACAAAAAAATGGTCTGGATTTTTCTTTTTTTTGTCCTAGAATAGAAAAAATAAACTTCATCAGCACGGACACTCTACACACTATGAAAAAAATATTTCTTTTAGCTGGCACGCTGTCTCTTGCATCCCTTGGTGTCTATGTCCTCAGTCCTGTTTTAGCCTCAGCTCCAACCATGTCAGCCTACCCACAAAAAGCCAAGTCACCGACAGCTGACTTACCATTGTCTTTTTCGGGTGACCAGACATCCCCCACTCTCCTGGCTGCCCGCATTAGCGGTCTCGTGTGCGATCTTTGTGTTGATAGAATTGAAAAAGAACTTAATGCGGTGCCTTCTATTGTCTCAGTTAAGGCGTTTCCGCGAGAAGGTGTTGTCTTTATGGGCATCCAGGGAATTCCTGATATTAAAATGGTGAGTTCGACTTTATTAAAAGAGGGATACAACGTCCATGATCTTTTTTTAACCAAAGGCAACTTGGATGATGCGGCAAAAAATCCCACCGAATACGCAAAAAAAATTTGGACGGCCGGCGCCGTCGAACAAAAAAAATTAATGAGCGATCCAAAGAACCTCCAGCCAACTTGCGAAAAGAAAAAAGAGTTCGCCTCGGCGTACTCTAATCCATTTGGCTAATTTCCTTGTCAGCCAGCACCAACGTGCTAAAATAAAGAGAAATCAGGATTTTTCTTATGTCTTCTCTTAATAAAAACGCATCCTATTTTGGATCAATGCTGGCCATGCGTCCTGGTGCCGAAAAAACAGTTTGGCTTAATTTTGTTCATGTTGCGAGCGCTATTGCCCTCGGTCACGACTATGATTTTAAAAATCTTATGGCCGAAGACGCCAGTCCCTTTAAAGAAAATCTTGCGCAGTACGAGGTTTATTTTTACGAAAAAACACAAAAAAAAGAATGGTTGGAGTGGGCTTTTAAAAATGATTTTATGAAATCATCTGTTCCAAACTTCTCCGCCCCTTTGCTTTTTTTCTCCACTCAGCATGGATGTGAAATATCCCTTCTTGCTCGAGAAAAAAATCTTTTTGCCGCATCTCTCGACACATCACTTAACGCCCCAGACGATATAAAAACATACAGTCTTTTTGTGTCAGATATGATGAACAATCATTTCTTCGGCTCAACAAGCTTTACGCCAACCGCCCAGTTCGGCGATTTGCCGTCCCCTATCGTCTCCCTTCTAAGATGCTGGCCTAAGGCAATTTGCAATAGACTTATTCATGGAGAGTGGGATAAAAAAAATTTGGATATAGCGTGCGCTCTTGGTGTCGCAAACAACATAGTTATTCCTTCTGATATTTCTTTTCTTTGCAAAAATAACCAGTCTCTGGAATTTTTGTATTTTAAGGATTTGCAGCGCTCCCTGTCCTGTAAAAGCCCCGCCGCCTTAAAGCTTTGTTTGATTTTATCAAAAGGCGATGACGAAAATACAAATTTTGAGGAGCTAAAAAAAATTATTGGGCCAATCACGCCAAAAGATATCGACACTGCTTCTGGGTTCTTGTGCACAGAAGGGAAGATATCAGCGAACGCGACTGATTTTTTTAATGAGATTATAAAAGACGCCGATGAAAGCTTCCGCCAAAATACTTTTTTGCACATCGTTAAGTTTGCCCCCATTATCGCTGCAAATTTAGCCGACAAAAGCAGCTTCAAGGGTTTGTTCGAAAATGATCCGTCTCAGCTTATTCAGACAATTGATGAGGTGTACAAAATAAAAAATAGCACTGACGCTGTTGATTTCTGGGACTATTACATGCCTCGTGTGTCTTCCGTTCTTGGCGATTTATTGACAAAGAAAGTTGTCGACTATATCGCTCTTCACATGCCTCCTCTAAAAAATCTAATAAAAACATCAAAAAATAATAAAATTGATGCGCAGAAAAAAGATATTTTTTTAGAAGTTTTTTCACTAAATAATGCTTTGTCGCACGAAAACCAGCCAAAATCAAAGCTTAAAATCTAAATTAGACAAAATTTTTTTTTGTGCTCACTTATTCGCACACTACCCAAAATGGCGTTTTTTAGGTAAAAACTTTTCATTGTATTTTGAAAAGCAAAAGCCGCAACGCGCGCAGCAACATTAGATGGTTCTTCGTATGCAAGGTTTTGAAGAAGCGCGCCAGTGTCTTTAAAGTTGGTCAATCCTTTGCTTAATAAGTCGTTCACCATTTCTTCTCGATGGTAAAAAGCGGCCGAGTAGAGAGGGTGGCGTTTGGGAAGGATTATAAGATGAACTGGATATGTTTTCAATATTTCCCTCAGGCCGTTTGGCTTTTCTCGTGAAATTAAAACCCCCAAAATATCCGCATTTTTTTTAGCGTCCTCACAAAATTCCTCGTCGGGCGTTATATATTCTTTCGCTATATGGAGAAAGTTCAAAATAACACCATCGTTTGCATACTTGCAGATTTCCCAATAGAGCTGTCTTTTTTCTTCTCTTTCAAGATATCTTTGATTCAAAAGAGTTTTAAAACACTCGATTGATCCTTGATAAATTGATTGTTGATAAGGAGAGCGCCCCTTATACTCTCCCTCGCGAAGCGACGGAGAGTGAGTTAGAAACAATTCGAGCGCTGTTTTGTCATCTTTTGCGATACAGTATGCCAAAGGAGATGGCGTGTCATATTTTTTCGAGACTTTGCAAAAATATAAGGGCTGGGTTTCTGGGCAGAGCCCGCGCGCCATTAAAAGTTTTAGAAGATCGTAATTTTTGTTTTTTAGAGCAAAATGAATAATATTGCCGTCTTGAAGAAAAATGGTTTCATCCCCTTTTTTGGCTGGGCATTTCCCTTCCTGTGTTCCGATCCACGTCCCAAGCACGCTTGCTCGCCTGTTTTTTAAGCAAAGATCTATTTTTGTAAGTAGTCGGCGGATAGTTTTCATAGCGGCGAAGAATACCATATTACTTAATTTTTATCAAACCAAGACGAATTTAAGGGCAATATCGGGTTTTCATGAAGACTTGACGCCATTTCCAAACGAATAATTCATGTTTGGTGTGTTTTCGTGCCACATATACGCCAAAATTGCTCCACAAATTTGGGCTCTG
>Ga0116192_1001886_pt1 | contig 14360 bp, 11 predicted proteins | sample AD_UKC113_MetaG_FD_89876 | JGI IMG/M metagenome (GOLD analysis project Ga0116192, IMG submission 89876) | Active sludge microbial communities of municipal wastewater-treating anaerobic digesters from Hong Kong - AD_UKC113_MetaG | ecosystem: Engineered > Bioreactor > Anaerobic > Digestate... | reverse complement strand
GAATATAAATTTCAGAATATGAATTGTTATTATTTCTAACTGAATTAACAATGTCAATATCACCAATGTATTTAACAATTCTTTTGTAAGTAGAAGAAGCTTCGTCTTCTTCAGTAAATCTTTTATTAGTGACTAATGGGTCTTTTTCTAAAGAAGATGCATCTCTCCATCTAATTGCTCCAGTTTCTTTTAACCATTTCCAAAAAACTCTTTCAGATACGTTTCTTTTTGTATCTCTCTCATAGGTGTCCATTGAAGTTATGAGAGTTTCTAAGTTTAATGCATAGTTTTGAAAACTTTGAGCCAAATTGATATTTTGATCAACATTAAGACCTTCGATAAGTGCAGACTCTCCTACCGCCATCCATTGGATTTTGTTATCTGTTGCAAGAGTATCAGGAGTTCCTATTTCTGGAATCCTTAATAATGCAAATTTCGAAAAACGTGTTTTATTTGTACCGTTACTAAAAGTCAAATTAATATCTTCTATTGAACTTTGAAAAGAATAAAAAATACCCTTATTTGTTTGTATCGGCTTAATAAATGGAGCGATAGCCATTATGGTGTTGTCATATTTTTCTCTGCTATAATAATTAATCTAGGCTGAGAACTAAATGTTATTTTCGCAAAAGTTATATTAGATTTCAATGCAACAGGTTTAAATTGAATTGGTGTACCTAATGTTCCTGGTGTATTATCTTGTATTGCTAATGTAGAATAAGGAATTAAATCAATTGGAACGTCTAACCCTGCATAAGTCGTTGTTACGTTAGTAGAACCACTAGCAATTCTATATAAGAATAGAGTTAATTCTGTCCCGTCTACTGGGGGAGTAGATGCATGAATTTTAACTGTTATCTTAATGCCATTAATTAATGGATTAAATGCACCTGCACTATAAGTAGTAGCATCAGTCAATAATTCTAAATAAGAATGTTTTCTTGAAGAATTAGTTAAAGTGATTTCTCCTTCAGCATAATTCGTGCCTGTGTTGTAAGTCAATTGAACTTGAACAGTTTGTGGAATATAAGCAGGACTTTGAGTCATAGTAACTTTTCCCTGTAGGGTAGAAGTTCCACTTGCTATTAAATCTACTAAATTGACTGTTCCACTTGCACTAATATCTGCCGCAGAAAAATCAATATTAGAGATTAAATGATCTACTGTAAAAACTGATTCATTAGATGAATCTAATTCAAGTGATGCTACTTGACTGCCTACTGATGTCTGAAATAGCAATGATCCGGCTTTTAGAACAATATTTTCCGTTCTGACTAATGCTATAGGATTATCTGTTCCTATTTTTTTATTAGCTATATCAATTTCAAAATTGTTGATTAAATCTTCAAAATTACTTTGAATTTCAACGAAATTTGTATTTACTTTTACGAACGCATCTGGTACGAAGTCAGTTTGTAAAATTTCTTCTATTTGTAAGTTTAATTCAGAAAATGCCATTTGCTATTTAGAAACTTTTTTTTATTTATTTAGGATTTTAACTTTACGCGAGTTTAATAAACTTTCAACTTCTTTAATATAATCCTCCCTTTCTACAACTCTAATGATATTAGTGCTTTCTCCGCTATGTATTCCATAGTTAATATCTTCTACTTCTACATTTAATGAAAATACTCCTGTTTCAGGAAATCTATAAACGAAATATGAAACTCCTCTAATCTTAATTATTTTAACTCGATTATTAGGATCAGTGTCATCATATAATGTCCATACAACTCTATTTTTACCTTTAATATTATTGATTATGAAAAATACAGGTAAAAATTTAGGTACAACGAAAGAATTATCGCTTACTTTTATATTAGAAAGTGATAAAGTGTTTTCATCTAATAACACAGGTAAAAAACCTATTTGCTTATTATTATCGTATTTGATATATCCTTTATCATCCCAATATGCTAAACTTTGAACTGCACCAGAAACGATATCCTTAAATGGTGCATTTAACATCATAGTTTCAACATCAAAATTAGGAAAACGCTGTTCTAATATTTTCAAAGTATGCTCAGAATAAATCCAATTAGGCTCATAAAAAGTATACTTTTTATTAGAATTAAAAACGACATTTGATAAATCAATACCGTTACCGACTAATTTATATTCTTTAACATTAGGAAATGATGACATTAGTTATGATCTATTTTTATTCTTACTTTCTTTCTACCTACAGTAGATGGTGTGAATTCTATTTTAAATTCTAAAATTTCATTCATCTTTAAAATTTCATCTGTTATTTCGGTGATATTAGTACCAGATTCATTTTTAAGTTGATAATCAGCTATATCATCTCCGATTAAAGTCAATACATGAACATACAAATCACCCTCACCAATGTTCTTTAAAATAAATGTCTTTTCATCAGAATCACCTAATTCAACTGAACCGAAAGATACATCATAATCTCCGAATGGATTATTTAAAACTGAAAATCCTGTGCTAATGTCTCCGATCATCAACTCTAATTCTGGCTTCTTTATTATATATGTAACTTTTCCGGTTGCGACTCTATCGAGAATATCATCAACTACTTTATAACGATAACTATCTACCCCGACATAGTTTAAATCTGGTGTAAATTCAATGTCATAATCATTAGGACCTTGAACCAAATTAGGGTCTGAAGTTTGTCCGTCTGGGTAAACAATTTCATAAGCATATACGTTATCATTACTAGCCAAATCTCTTAAATCAATACTATGACTAATATTTCTAGGGATAATAATAGTCGTACTATTTGCATATAAACCTGCAGGATCGATAGTAATATCATGGCTAATAGTATCAGTTAAAGGAGAACCTGAAACTATTACTGTGAAAACTAAAGTCACTGTATATGTTCCAGCATTAGGAAAAATATACGATGGATATTTTAAAGTAGATGTTCCTATTCCATCTCCGAAATCCCAATCAAAGGCAGGAGTAAAAATCGGATCAGCTGGTGAAACTACTGGATAAAAAAATACTTGAGTTACTCCGGCTACAATATCAATAGTAGGAGAATAATAAAAATCAGCGTTAGCCTCTGCTACATATACAACCAATGGCTTAGTTACACTCATATAACCTAAATCAGTTAGTGCAGTAAAAGTAACATAATACGGTGCTGTAACGGTACTAGGTGCTAAATATGTATGAGATGGATTATTCGAAGTATCACTATTACCATCTCCGAAATCCCATAACCAATCACTCGTTGTTAACGGCGAAGTATCTGTAAAAGCTATCGATGTTCCAACAATAGTAGGTAAACTATAATCAAAATCAATAAAATTATCTATTGTTTCAACGATTACAGTCATAGTATAAGTCTGAACACAATATCCATTAGAAAGATATCTTGTTACATGATAACTTCCGACAGCTCCGAATTTCCAGAATGCATATAACTGTGGACCTGCCTGATTTGCAGTATTTCCATATTCAGAATAAGCAAAATTATATAAACCTGCAGCAGAAGAACCATCACTCTTAGTTATAACGATACCAGCGTTCGTAATATTAACAAAGTTATTAGATGAATCTTTCATCCAAAACGGGACGTTAATTGGAACTGTTATCGTTGGACCAGGAGTAGCACTAGTCATACCAGGTCTAATGATTCCAAATTCAGGGTCCTGCGGATCAGAAATATTTGCAAATATAATTTTTTGATCTGAAGAAACACCGTCACTTACTGCTAATCTCAAACTAAATACACCAGCTGCAGGGAAAGTATAAACTAATGGATAAGGCGGTGTTTGTGCCAATATGCCAGAAGATAAATCAGATAAAACAACCGCACTTCCGCCGTAAATATTAGTAAATCTATTATCAGCTGGAGTTCCTCCACCAACTAATAATGGAGATATGGTCTTAGGTATTCCTGTACAAGCTCCGGTGTTCCATGATGTAGCTATCTGAAGTTTGATTCTAGGAATAATCCATGACCCTGGGGTCGTTGTTATAATATGAGTAGATAATAATGCATCCCAGAAAGTAATTTCGTCAGGGTCACCTGAATTCAATTTAGTGTCAAAAGGAACAAATATATTCTGTTGTACTCCGCCTGTATTGTTTCCTATACTCTTTAACACTACTAGGAATTTATTTCTAGCAGCAGAAGGGGTTAATGGGTTTGTACTACTACTTGGATTAACGTATCCGATAACTACGTAAGAACTACCTACTGATTTTAAATCAGATGTTATATTCAATGGATCAGTACCTGCTCCATCATGATGAAATGCAGTATTAGATTTAACTGTACTTTGAACAATATCTAAAATATAATCTCCGCCTGCACTACTCAAAATTGAATTGTTATTAATTAATTCACTTGCATTAATATTAACTTTAGATTTTAAGGTAACGATAAATGGTGCAATTGATATTCTTGAAATTAAGAATGCTTTATACGTAGCTGAAGTACTTAAAACGCCAGAAGTATAACCAGAAACTGGAGTACCTTGTATTGTATTGTTTACTTTATTAATTCCAAAAACAGCGTTAGCATAACCTATGTGTGAATAGAAATTATCTAAACCAGTATAAGTATTTTCAATAGAAGTTCCAAAAAAAGTTGACGCAACATCAGGTAAACTATCGTCTCCTAATGTATTTGAATTCATCCACCAGCCAAAATCAGTTTGATCAAAACTATCGATTGTTGCATTTCTAGCAGGTCTACCGTTATCTAATGTAAAATTTCTCCAACTAGGATATTGATAATTAAATGATAGTTGACCTTGTAGGTTTCCATCAGTAACATATCTAGGAAAATATGTCGGATTTTGATATGAAAGATAACTTAAAACGTTTGCCGCCGCTATTGGAGTACACCAACCTTTATATGTTGATACATTTGATATAGTTGGTGTTAATCCAGACGAATTATATTGTTGTAATGTATTCCATCCACAGACTTTATCTGTCACTAAGTGAACATCTGGTATATCTCCAACTAATAAAATCAGAGTGTATGTATCTGAATATGGAAATGGACCTCCATGTGCAGCACTAGGGTCTTCTGAACCAGAAATAGTAAGAAGTATTGTATAAACTCCTCCTGGGATAGAAGCAGTGTTTATTGTTTTTAAAGTAGTATCGACTCCAGAAACACTATGAATTATTGAACCATTTAATTTGAATTCAATTAAAGTTGTAGTGTGTGGCCAAGTAAAAGCAGGTGAAGCTGCAAACAAAGCACTGATAGTGACACTTTGACCAGGATCAATTCTAACTTTTGTTGGAGTACTTAAAAGTGGATCAGTAGTTATAATTTGAGCTGATGGGCCCGAAGTAGTCACAACTGTTCCTATATATGCAGTAATAACGCTCATTACTTTTTCTTATTTTTATAATATGACTTCATAAACATTATGAAGCTGTTTAGAATGAAATTTTGCCTGAGCATGTAAATATGTTACAGTTTCAGTTTCAACAATAGACCACGTATAATCTGATATCCCAGGAATACCTATTACATTTAATTGAGCTAACAATTCTTCATCTGTACTAAATGATGTTATTAAAAGGGAATCATAATTTCCTATTTTAATAGCTGCTCCGACAACAATAGTGCTATAATCTATATTAAATCCATTTTGAAAATCCGATTGATAACTTAAATCATATAATTTAGAATGAAATAAATCTCCAATAGTTGCACCTTCGTAATCAGAAACTTTCGGTGAAAATGTTCCTTCTCCAGTTCCCCAATATCTTTTATACGGATGTGAACTTGCACTATATACTTCAAACACTCCATCTTCTCTCTCTATTTCTACTTCTAACATGTTTATATTAAATCCGTATCTGTTAGAATAAGTTGACCAGTCTAATAATTTTTTATCCACGTCTATTGTTTGAACATCCGACGTATTATCTAACACTATTGTTCTAGGATTAAATATGTAAGAACCGTCTAAATCTTTAATCATTATATTATGAAGATTTCCGATAGAATATTCAAATTTATCTGGTAATCTAGTTACACCTAATAATACTGGTTTAAAAGGTTCTACTGTAATAGTTTTAAATTTAATACTAACTCCACCGAATACATCATATAATCTACATTCTACTAAATAATCTCCTACTGATGGTAAAATGTGTGGTAATTTATGAACTAATGAAACTGGTCCACGATACTCAAAATAATATGGGTTGCTACCAGTCTTTCTTATTTTCCAGGCAACTTCATAATAATTTGCATATTTAACTTCTCCTACTTTAATAATATTTTGACCCATATTTTCGATAGTAACACCATCTAAGTCTTCTAATGTATAGTCAGGTAAATATGCTTCTAATACAATCGGACACCCAATTTTGTTATTAGGTTCGTCATAGGATTCCCAATCAGGTCTTTTTCCTAATTCTGTAAATCCGATTAAATTATGAGCATTATAAAAGTCTTGTATATCTTCTATTAAACTTAAAATGTTGTCTTGATTATATAGTTTAGTATTATCAAACGGATCAATAACGAAATCAGTAAATGATTTATATGGGAAGAAATCATTCTCTTTTTTAGCAAATAATGATTTAACGTCTAATATTGAAAGAAATCTAGTTTTTAAATCAGGTGTATAAATTCTTAAATCTAAATGTTTAGATATTTCTAATTCTTCAATATCAGTTCTATCTGTCCAATATCTTAAATTATATTTTTGAAAGAAAATAAATTCACCGATAATATCCTTAATTTTGATATTCAAAGGTAATATTTCTCTCTTTAATTTTTTAGAAAGTTTATTTAATTTAAAGAAAATTTCATCTACACTAAAATCAGTAGTCTTTTCTATTTCTGGAATACCATCGTCATCATATTCACCTGTTGTTCTAGTGAATTCGTAAACTAAGGCTAACATCGATGTTTTCTTAAATTGATTATTGAATTTTATTTGATTATTAAAATCTAAAAAATTAATGTCATCTATTACTCCATCATCAAGAAAATCAGTTATATCGACTAATCCCATTTTATTATAATATTCAGAATTAGGGTTTATGTTTTTCCAGTATTCCTTAGCTCTCAAAACATCCTTATAACCCATGATATTAATGAAATTAGCTAAAGCTTTGTATGTTCCGACATAAGGGAATATTTGATCTTTAGAAACTAATAATTCCTTTCTAATTTTATTAAGCTGTTTATAATCAGGTAAACCTTCTTTAATATCATAATCCTTTAAAATTAGAGCATCTTCTTTATTAAATTTAATACCGAAATTTTGACCCCAAACCTTTAAACGTTCATCTTCTTCTTCGCCTTCTCCATAAAATTCTAAAGTTAAAAATTTAGTGGTTGTGCTACCTGAAACATAAAATCCTTCTAAAATTCTAGTGTAACCTTTTTCTTCTGAAGGGTTAAATGCAATGTTTACTTGTAAAGGAATAGACAAATCTAAAGGTGCTGAATTTGCAATCAATAAGAAACCGTGAGTCGTTGATTCTCCTCCTGTTATTTCAAAAGATAATCTGTATATAGAATATATTGCTGTATTATTAAATGCTACTGCTTTAAATTCTAAAGTGTATTCTCCATCATCTAAACTATTGAAAGTTAACTGATTTTCATAAATAAAATTAACTTCATCTGGTGCACCAGCGAAAAGAGAATTAGACCATAAACTATATTCTATTCCCCATTCAGGTGTAATATAATCAAATGTAATTGTTACATTTGACCCTGATGTATTTGCAATTATATTATTCATCTCTGGAACATAAGCTGAACTTAAGTTTGAATAATCTGAGAAGTTGTATTGTGATCGATTTGTTTTTTGAATAAATTGATTATTTGTACCTGATTCTCTAACCACATCATACATGAAAAATTCATTTTCATAATCTAATTCTACCCATTTAAAATAAATGTAATCGTTAGGATTTAATTTAGGAAATGTGTAAGTTAAATCGTCTACATAAGAGGCTTTTGTTCTTGGGTTTTCTATATCAATATCTGGTGGTAATTCAGCATTAGATTCTAACATGAATAGATTAATTGAATCAAATAAACTTACAGAAGTAGCAGAAAGCCACTCCTTCCCTTCCCAATAACCTAGAGTTGAATTATATTGAAAATTATAATTCTCTCCGAATTTATCGAAAAATTCAAGATTTAAAATATTCATTATGAGGTGAGACTATTTACTGTTATTTATCGGGCTATTCTTTTGAAGCTTATTTAAGATTTTTTGTGTAGCAATTGATCTTAATTCATCCTCAGATAAATGAGGTCTATTTTTCTTAGAATACCAATACTAAAATTTATTCTACTTTCGATAGTATGAATTTTTCCTTTATTTGATTTTCCTAAACCTAATGATTTAGTAAGGTACATTTGTGCCTCAGATAGTATAGATTTCGGAATCACCTGAGGTAGAAAGGGATATTATTTCAACTTTTTCTTCTTTACCGATATGCTTGTAAATTCTTTTGTATTCCTTAGCATATCCGTTTTTAGCAACTTGAGTAAAATATGCAAACGCATTATTTGATTTAGTTTCATCGAAATTTTTCCAATAACGTATTAAATCTAATAAAGCAGATTGAATACAATCCTCTCTATCTAATGGATTTGAAAATTTAAGTTTTTGAATAGCTCTATTAGCTAAGATAATAAAGTAATTAACTGCTGCATTTGAAAGTTCATCTGCACTTTTACATTTAACTATCTCTGCTGTGAATTCTTTATTGTTAATATAATACTTAGAAGATTTTCCTCTAACGATAGGTTCCATAGGTTTTGGTATTTTTATGTCATAATACTTTTGAATTTGACGATAGGTAAAAAACTATCGACCATATCCATTATCGGAGATTTGACTTCTTTTCCGTTGAAAATATCATCTTTATTTTCTGAGATGAATTTATATAATGAAGAATTTCTTACTTCTGGAATAATAGGATCACTTATAAATTTGTTAAAGATTTCTACTTTTCCACAATTACCTTTTTCACCAATTGCTTTTTTTAATTCAGATGGTGAAAAAACAAACATTGTTTCAAGATTTCCTCTAACAATTTCTCTAAATAAATGATTTTTTAATATTCCAGTAGCTTGAGCTATGTCAATTAATGAATTTCCTGCTGATCCATAAGAATATCCTTCGATCCCTATAATACAAGGGTCATCTTTCACATACTCTTTTAATCGTGCTACTAATTTTGATACTACGTCTAATTGGTTGTTTAACTTATTTCTCTCAGTTAAATGATAATGATCAGTCTTACTTTCTTTAGAAAAAATATCTATAACTTCTAATGTCGGATCGTTAAATGAATCAATTACTCTTCTAAACTTTTGGGTTAAATTTCCGTTAATAACAGATATCCATCTAAATTCTTTAAAATCTTTAGAAATACAAATAGATCCAAAATTAACAGAAAAATCTATGCCTATATAAAACAATTACATATTATTTATTTTAGATTAACGCTTCGAATGAAACTAATTTCTTATAGCGATTATAGATATTTAGTTTCATTCAGAAACAAAAAATGAAACTTTTTTTAAAACCGATGTATAGTATAAAACCTCCTACTTAGTCGACAATAGTCTCTTAGTTACTTAGACCTTAGATACTAAGAACTGTTATCTGTTAGGGGCTTTTTTATAAAGCCCCACACAAGGCCCTCCGGTAGTGTCATCTATTGTCGACTATAGTCTAACTAAGTAGCAAAAAATTCAAATCGAAATGGATATTTTATTTACAAATTAATGGAGCACTTTAGTCCTAAAACTGTATTAATTGTAACAACAGTCATTGCTATTATTTCTATCTCAATAACATTACTTGTTTTTTCTTAATTGGTATAATTACTTTATGTGGACGAAATATAATATTGATAACTTCATTTTCATGGATATCGAAACTACTACTCAAACTGAGAAGTATAAAGACCTTCCTGGAAATATGCCAAAACATTGGGAAGAACGCTGTGATTATCTTCGATCAATGAAGAATCACCCAGAAAACGAAAAAATGACAAATCAGCAATTATACGAGGCTAAAGGTCCTCTACATGCTGAATATGGAAAAATTATCTGTTTATCTTTTGGAAAATTTATGTTCCCTAAAGATATTGATGCTAATGTTATTCCTGAACTACAATATAAAGCATTAACAGATGCTGATGAATCTAACATCATAGTTTTATTTTTTGCAGGTTTAAAGAAAATGCTAAGCAAAACAAGCCACACTAAAGTAGTAGGACATAATATTCGAAGATTTGATATTCCATTTTTAATGAAAAGATCAGTCATTAACAATATTCCTATTCCTGATCAAATTAATCCGTACATGGCAAAGCCTTGGGAATTATCTGTAATTGATTCATGTGAAGCTTGGGGCTTCGGTGCATGGCAAGAATCATTTACTTCTCTTGATGTTTTATCAGAAGTACTCGGAATACCTTCACCTAAAACAGATATGGACGGTAGTCAAGTTTATAATACATTTTGGAAAAAGAAAGATATTAAGAAAATAGCTGACTATTGTAACCAGGACATCATTGCGCAGGCAAAAGTAACACTTCGACTTGCAAACTACACCGAATCTCAGGCCAACTTAATCAATTGTATTGAAAAACTATAGCTTTTTACGTGATATAATCATATACGTAAAAATATTATTGAAATGGCAAAAATTTTATTATTTGAAAAAGAGTCTTTAACTAAAATTAAAGCAGGTGTAGAGAAAATAGGAAGTGCAGTTGGTGTTACAATGGGTCCTAATGGTAAAAATGTTATCATATCTCGAAATAATGCATTAGCTGTAACAAAAGATGGAGTTACAGTAGCAAGTGAAATTCAGTTAGAAGATCCAATCGAAGCTGTTGGAGCTGAATTAATCAAACAAATCTCTCGTAAGACTGCAATTGAAGCAGGCGATGGTACAACAACTTCAACTGTACTAGCATCATCAATATTCCTTTACGGTTTAGATCAATTGGACAAAGGTATTAATCCTATTGAAATGAAAGTAGGAATGGAATTACAAGTTAAGAAAATTGTTTCCAAACTTAAAAAGATTTCAATTCCAATTAAAGTAGGAGATACTAAAACAATTAAAAACATTGCTAGTATTTCAGCTAATAACGATTCTGTTATAGGTGAACTAATAGCAGATGCATTTAGTGCTATTGGATTTAATGGAGTTATTTCAGTAAGAGAAAGTAAAACTGCTGAAACTTTTATTGAAATAGCAGACGGTTTACAATTTGATCAAGGGTATGTCTCTCCTTTCTTCATAATGAACGAAAAGTCTAAAGTAGAATTCGAAAAACCTTTAATTTTCATTTATGATGGTAAAATCAATACATTTAATGAAATTTTTAAATTATTAGAATATGCTTCTAATACAAAATCACCTATTGTTTTTATATGTGATGGTATTGATGCAGAAGCATTAAATGCAATTTTAGTTAATTGTATGAAAGCTAATTTAAAAGCGTGTGTGGTAAAAGCCCCAGCATACGGAGAACAAAGATTTAATATGTTACTTGATATTGCAACAGTAATAGGTGGTGGAGTTATTAGTGAAAAAGATGGAGTACACATATCTGAAGTTATTACACCTGAACAAATATTAAAGTACAAAGGGTCTTGTGATAAAATTGAAATAGATTCAAAATCTACAACGATCATAGGTGGTAAAGGTTCAGCTCAAGATATTGAAATAAGAGTTAATCAAATTAGAGAAGCAGCTAATTCTGAACAAAATACATCAAATCAATTAATTTTACAAGAAAGAGCAGCTAGATTATCAGATGGAGTAGCGATTCTTAAAGTTGGAGCAAATTCTGAATTAGAGCTTAAAGAAAAATTAGAGCGTATAGATGATTCTTTAAGTGCTACTCGAGCAGCGATAGCAGAGGGTTATATTCCAGGCGGCGGTAGTATTCTTTATGATCTATCAAAGAAATTAAAAACTACTTCAAAAAATCCTAATATTCAAGCAGGTATCGATGTTATTAATAATGCATGTCGAATACCTTTGAAAATTATAGCGAATAATTCAGGTAAAACTTTGGAATATGTTGAAGGCATATTAAAGAAAGGATATGGATATAACGCTAAGACTGATAAAGTTGAAAAATTGATAAAGTCAGGAGTAATTGATCCTGTTAAAGTAACAAGGTGTTCTCTTGAAAATGCATTATCAGTAGCATCATTAATGTTAACTACAGGTTGTATGATGGTACAGACTACAGAAAATGCATTAACTTATAATCCTAACTTATAAAAATCAAAATTCTCATGGAAATTTTAAATTACGTAAATTTTTTTAAAGAAAAAGAACCTGTAGGTATAGTCAGATACATGGAATATACATTTGATGATGAGCTTGTTTCAGATAACGGATATAAACAATTAAAGTTAAAGATGAATTATAAGCCATTTGAAATGATTAAAACTGACATTAAAATAAATATTACACCAGATAATGAAAAATATTTTAATGTTTCTAATATTGATGGTAATGCAATGATTAGCGGAGTTCTTAGAAATGAATTAAGACATCGAATAACTAAAGAGATAATTACCAAGATAAATTTTCACGCTAAAACATTTATACCTAAAGTAAATTGGTTTAATAGGATTTTAAATAAAATCTATAAAAGAGAAAATACTTTAGTTTTACCTAATGATTTTAAAGAGCAAGTAAATCTCATATTTAAAACAATAATGATGGAGTTAAATGGAATTTTTAAAGCAACTAAAATTATAACTAAGCCATTTATTATTACAAGTCCTAGAATAGCTACATTATTACAAGATCATCATGCTTTTCATTTACCTATTGATAATCAACAAAATTACTATCAAACAAATTCACAAGTTTACGTAATTGGTAAAATAGCTAATATAACTATTTTAGTAGATTCATCTCAGATTGAAAATTATTTGATTGTTGGATTAGGTTCAGATCAATTAGGTGGAATTTATTATGTTTATGATAAATCTCTAGTAGATGATAAATTAGAATTAGATGTTATTAATAGAGATGGTTCTAATACGGTAATATTAAAACATTCTTATGCTATCGTTGAAGCTAATAGCGAGCATCGTTATTCTAAGATTAATTTAAGTTATTGTAAACCACCTTTTAAACAGAGAGCATTAAAATTTCTTAGAAAATGGAAGCTTTTCAATTCAGACGAGACGAAAAACATAACTATGTCATACCCATCAGTTTAACTAAGGAATTTGATGAACTTGTGACTGAGATTTATGATAGTGAAGAAGATTATGATAAGTATGAAAAATTAATCGAAAATTTCAGTTTAAAGTTTAATAAGTATATGTATGGTGGTAGTGTTACTCAATTAACATTTTACTTACCGAACAAATAAAAAAGAGGGTATTAACCCTCTTTTTTTTTATTTTCATAGTTGTTATTAAAATCCGATCCAAACGCCTTTTGCTGCTTGTTCTACTGTCGTATTCCAAGCTATTTCACTAGGTCTATATAACCAAGCAAACAATAGAGCTGCAATAAGGAAAAATAATAAAATTTGAGAAAAATTCCCAGTTTTTTGATAATTTTTGATCATTTGAAAAATCGCTAAACCTACGACACCGGTTATTAAAAATCCCCATACTAAATATGATGTTAAACCAAAACAGTGTGAGAACGCTACTAATAATCCTACAGGGTCTTGAGGATCAACTCCTTTTTCACAACTTGTAAAAAACAACATAGCGAAAACTAATAAAGAAAAGAACTTTAAATGTTTCATCTGGATTATTTTATTTTAATTATTTATCTAGTGTGTAATTTTAAATATTTTCTTTGTTATTAAAAAGTGTATTAAATAACTATATGAATGAATTAGAGACATTATTAGATCAAATTAAGTGCGAAATGGAAGAATCTCCATTATTTACACAAGAAGATATTAACAACCTAGATCTGTGTTTTTCTAATATACCTGACATAACTTCATCTACTTATAGTTTAGAAGACGATGACTCTCAAATAAATGCTCAGAAGAATGCAATTAGTTGTATAGCTGAAGTTGAAAAGATAACAAATGAAGCTAAATTAAATTTTGATTCTTCTCTTAAATATAAAGTCACTATTTCTAAATTAGAAGAAATATTTGACAATCTTAGCATTGTTCATGAATATTATAAAACAAGATTTAATAAACTTACAGCTTTCATTAAATCACCAAATACTGTTAAAACAGTCGATGTATCTAAAATCAATTTAGTATCATTAATAAGCCAATACTCAACAAACATATATTCATATTCCTTTGCTCCTGTGAATGTTACGATGAATAAGAATAAACCTTCATTTAATTTAAACATTCCTTTTTTAAATGTAATAGAATACAAGGATTAT
>Ga0116192_1001881_pt1 | contig 14375 bp, 12 predicted proteins | sample AD_UKC113_MetaG_FD_89876 | JGI IMG/M metagenome (GOLD analysis project Ga0116192, IMG submission 89876) | Active sludge microbial communities of municipal wastewater-treating anaerobic digesters from Hong Kong - AD_UKC113_MetaG | ecosystem: Engineered > Bioreactor > Anaerobic > Digestate... | reverse complement strand
GGGCATACTTTCAAACGAATGTGCGCTTCAACTTCTGCTCTAAAATGAGTGAGAATATCCCGAATTGGTGCGCCAGCGGTTTGACCCAGACCACAATTCGAAAGTTGATAAAGATTATCACTCAACAGCATCAGGTCGTCCAGATCCTGCATCTTCCCGGTTCCTTCAGAGATGTTCGTCAGAATCTCATAAGCGCGTTGGTTGCCAATACGGCATGGGTTGCATTTACCACAAGATTCCTTTCGGAAGAAGTTGAGCAGCACTTTAGCCAGATCAACGACACAAGTATCTTCATCGCAGATCAATAAGGCACCAGAACCAAGGGCAACTCCGGCTTTGGCGAAGGAATCGAAATCCATCGGTGTATCTTGAAGGCTGGCAGGAACGATGGATCCAGAAGATCCGCCTGTTTGAGCCAACTTAAAGTGTTTGCCAGCTTTCATCCCTTTACCATAAATGGCAATCACTTCACGCAGCGTAATGCCCATTGGAACTTCAATTAGACCGGTTACATTTACATTGCCGAGAATTGTGTAAACCTTCGTTCCGGGGCTGGTGGCTGGACCAAAACTACGATACCAATCTGCGCCATTGCGAAGGATGGGGGGCACATTGGCAAGCGTCTCAACGTTATTGACGAGGGTGGGTTTTCCCCACAAGCCGTTCGTGGTTGGATATGGTGGACGGGCACGAGGTTCACCGCGTTTTCCTTCAATGGATTCAATTAATGCGGTTTCTTCTCCGCAGATATAGGCACCGGCGCCACTATGAACATGCAAATCAAAATTAAAATCCTTGCCAAAAATCTTTTCACCCAGAAAACCCATTTCTCGTGCCTGCGCGATGGCTTTTTTAACCCGCTCCTGAGCCAGGTTGTATTCACCGCGAATGTACAGGTATCCTTCATCCGCGCCTACAGCATATCCAGCAATAATCAGGGCTTCGATTATCGAATGTGGATCGCCTTCCAGGATTAGTCGGTCTTTAAAAGTTCCGGGTTCGCTTTCATCAGCATTACATATGACGTATTTTTTTGTTCCTGGCGCTTTTTTTACGAACCGCCACTTGGTGCCAGTTGGAAAACCTGCACCACCACGACCGCGTAACCCGGATTTTTCGAGAGTAGAAAAAACCTCTTCAGGTGTCATTTCGGTGATGACCCTGGCTAACGCCTGGTAGCCATCATGGATGATGTAATCTTCGATGGAATCCGGATCAATGATGCCAGCTCGTTCGAGAACGATTCGCTGTTCTGCCGGAAGGGTGCCTTTTCGCGTAGTTAACCAGGCAATCTTGCCCGAAAGTTCTTTGATTGGCGCCTGTAGATCTGCAGCGATTCTACCTTTGTAGAGGTGCTCTTCGACTAAATGATGGACTTGATCTTTGTGCACGGGTCCATAAATTACGGCTTCAGGGTAAACAATGACCAGTGGAGCAGCATCATGCCTGCCAATATCACCTACCATTGAAAGAGAAATCTCATTTTCAAGACCAAAAGTAGTGATCTCACTTTGAAGGGCTTGAAATACTTCGTTGGCGCCTTTGGCAATACTTTCAGAATCACTGGAGACCAGGACCATTGAACGGTAAGCTTTCATGTTTTGTCTCCTCCTTAGTGATACTTTTGCAGGATGAATGGGACCTGGGATGGATCGACATTTCCATAAATGTCATCATCTACCAGCATGACCGGACCGACAGCACACACACCCAGGCAACTCGTGGTGAGGAGAGTCCATAAACCATCTTCTGTGGTTTCATCCTCATGAATCTTCAGAAAATCCTGAATGGCTTGCCATACTTCACGTCCACCAGCTACATGGCAGGGGGCACTCTCACAGAACTGAATGACGTGTTTTCCCCGAGGTTTGGTGGAAAACATGCGGTAGAAACTGGCAACGGAAAAGAGCTGACTGCGTGGAACCCGTAATAATCGGCTTACTTCGTCGAGCGCTTCACCAGGAATGTAACCAATCTCACGGTTGATATCATTCAAAATCGGAATTAATTCTTCTTGAGATGCTCCATGCCTGTTAATCGCAGCTTCTACTGCTGCGATCACAGCCTTACCATCTTTCTCGTTCACTGCCATGTACTTCCTCCTCCAGATAGAATAGATTCGTAGTAGCAGATTTGAAGCGATTAAGTCTTATTTGATCACGATGGCATTGAAATTACATACTTGCATGCAAATGCCACAACGGATGCAAACATCCGGATCAATCACATGAGTCATGCGGCGCTCTCCAGAAATGGCATTTGCCGGGCAGTTACGGGCGCAAACGGTACATCCGGTGCATACGCCATCAATTATTTCGTAGCGGATGAGCGCTTTGCAAACTTTTGCCGGACAGCGTTTTTCAAAAATATGCGCCTCATATTCCTCACGGAAATGTTTGAGGGTGGAGATGACTGGTGTTGGTGCGCCTTGACCTAGACCACAGAGGCTGTCTTCTTTAATTTGGCCACAGAGATATTCAAGAGTTTCAATATCGTCAGGCTGTCCTTTCCCATTGCAAATTCGCTCAAGGATTTCCAGAATCCGACGAGTGCCTACCCGACAGGGTGTGCATTTTCCACAACTTTCGTCTTGGGTAAAGTCCATGAAGAATCTGGCGATATCCACCATGCAGGTTTCGTCATCCATAATCACCAGACCACCTGAACCCATCATGGAACCGGCTTGCGTAAGCGCTTCGTAATCTACTGGAAGATCAAGATAGGATTCCGGCAGACATCCACCCATTGGTCCACCGGTTTGGATGGCTTTGAAACCTTTATCATCTTTTATACCGCCGCCAACGTCGTAAACAATCTCACGAAGGGTCAATCCGAATGGGATTTCAATCAGACCAGTATGTTTAACATCCCCTGCCAGGGCAAATGTTTTGGTGCCTTTAGATTTTTCGGTGCCCATGCTGGCATACCAGTCTGCACCGCGAAAAATAATTTGCGGGATATTCGCGTAGGTTTCGACATTGTTGATGTTGGAGGGTTTGCCAAAAAGTCCTTTGACAGCCGGGAAGGGTGGACGCGGACGGGGTTCACCGCGCTGACCTTCAATAGAACCCATGAGGGCAGTCTCTTCGCCACAAACGAAGGCTCCAGCACCCATGCGCACTTCAAGATCAAAGCTGAAATCTGTGCCCAGAATGTTCTTGCCAAGCAAACCGAAGTTGCGTGCCTGTTGAATGGCAATCCGTAAGGTTCTGACGGCGATGGGATACTCCGCACGGCAGTAAATGTAGCCCTGGTTAGCGCCAATAGCATACGCACCAATGATCATACCCTCGATCACGGAGTGGGGATCACCTTCAAGAACACGGCGGTTCATAAACGCGCCAGGATCACCTTCATCCGCGTTGCAAATGACGTATTTCGGGGTATCTTTGCTGGCGCGGCAAAATTGCCATTTCTTGCCAGTCGGAAAACCAGCTCCTCCACGCCCCCGTAAACCTGACTTTAACACTTCGTCAATGACCTGTTCGGGGGTTAATTCTGAGAGCACTCTGCCTAAGGCTTGATATCCATCTTCAGCAATATAGTCTTCAATATTTTCAGGGTCAATTTTTCCACAATTTCTGAGCACAACCCGAATTTCTTTCAAGGTTGGGGCACTTAATTCTTCATCGCTGAAAACCTTTTCCTGGGCGACAAATTTTTGAGCCACGCGCCCTTTTAGGAAATGTTCTTCAACGAGATATGCCATATCATCTGGAGTCAGGTTGCTATAATGAACACCTTCAGGATAAACCATGATTTCAGGACCATGATCGCATCCGCCAATACGAGAGGTTTCCAACACCTGTACTTCGTCGATGAGACCCTGTGCTACCAGCTCATCCTGCAGAGCATCCATGACTTCATGGGCACCCTTATTCAAACAAGCGGGATCTACACAAACCAATACATGAGAGCGATAATACTTCATAACAATCAGCCTTTATTTCTTGATTAGATATTGATGACGTTGCTGGTGACTACCTTACCCTCAACCACATGTTCTTTCATAATCTTTCGGGCGACCTCGGGTGTCACTTTGCCATAGGTAACTTTCGGTTGTTCCCCAACGACAACCTGGACGATGGGTTCTTTCTCGCACATCCCAATGCAACCTGTTTGGGTCACGATGATACCGCTGATACCATCCTTTTCAATGGTTTCGAGAATTGCTTTCATTGCGTCCCGAGCACCTGCCGCAATTCCACAGGTTCCCATACCGACGATAACCTGTACGGCACCAGAAGTTGCTTTCAATTCGCGTTTCTTTAAAGCTTCTTCGCGGGCTTTTTTTAGATCTTCAAGGCTTTTGATGGTTGTCATTTTTATCTCCTAATTTAGGATAGTTACTGAATCGGGGGTAAATTGAGGGTTAGTCTCCAGAATTGTGGCTTCAATCATTTGCCGAATACAGTTGATGATACCTGGTTCGGTCATCGGTACATCCCCTAATTCTTGTTTTATAAGTTGATCATCAAAGGTCGATGTTTTACCATTGAACCCATATTCAAAAATCCAGTGAACTTTCGGGTTGGTTACGACCAGATGCAGGATGGTGGACACTAAATCACCAATGGGCATGCGGTCAATATGGCTGCGCTGGAAATTGACCATCAACCGGGTTCCTTTGCCTACTGTGGACTGAATCTCCAGACCTCCATTACAGGATTCAGCCGCAAGTTTGAGCAGTGGAATTCCCAGACCTACTTTGCGGGTTGTCCGGCTGGTGACAAACGGATCAGTGACCTGACTTACCATTTGTGGGCTCATCCCTCGACCATTATCTTCAACAATCATTTGTAAAAGATCTTTCCTGCTATCTTCAAAGATGGATATTTTGATTTGGCTTGCTCCAGCAGCCAGACTGTTTTCGACGATGTCAAGCAGATGAAGCGAAAGTTCTCTCACAAGTTATTCAATACCTTCCTGAATGGGTTTAAGAACCTGGGGTAGTTTATTTGGACGAACACGACCCATCACATTCTCATCAACCACTACAACCGGCGCTTGAGAACAGGCACCTACACAGCGGCAAACCTCAAAGGTGATGTTGCCATCTTTGGTGGTCTGACCCGGCTCAACCCCCAACAATTGTTTGGTCTTTTCGATCAATGCCGGGGTGCCGCCAACATAACAGGCAGTTCCCATGCAGAACTTAACCGTATGCCTTCCACGGGGTGTGGTGGTGAAAAAGGAATAAAAAGAAACGACTCCATGAACTCTCGAATAGGGAACGTGAAGTCGCTCGGCAACGTATTCTTGCATTGGCTCACTGATAAATCCGATAGCCGACTGCAGTTCATTCAACACGACCATCGTCGCGCCAGGTATTTCTTTGTATTGTTCGATGATAGTGTCAATTACCGCTTTTTTATCGGGGATACCGAGTGGCTCGTTCTTGGGGTAAGTTCTGGTCACAGAAGTAGCGGTCATAGAAACTCCATTTAGACAAAAATATTTGCAGGCGTAATTCCCACGCTGATTAGTGTATCCAGTTCAGAGTGAACAGGTAATTACCAAATGTCATCAATAGCGATGCTACATATCCGATGTGAAAAGATACTTATATATTTTACTGTAAAAATATTATTCAAGGACTTCAAATCCTCTTTCGTTCTGACCCTTCAATGCCATGGAAATCTCCAGGATGCTGGGTTCTAAAATATGGAAAATCAATGTGCCTAAAAACTCCTCCAGGCGGTGAACATCGCCATTCTGAATAATTGGCAGGCTTCCAATTCCGGGGATTTGCACTCTAGCCTGGGCAGGGGTGATATGCCGGGAAATCTCAACAGCTGGAAAGGGAATATCCGGTGGAATAAAACCCAAGTTTTCGATTAATCCAAAAGCTTTGCGGTTGATATGAGCGGGGATAAACAGACCACCCATTTCAGTTACCCGTTCAAAAGCCTGATTCAAAGACATTGAGGAGGACGTAATCAATAATCGTTCTTCAGAACGTAGGAATTCTCCAGTTTCATCTACCACAAATTGCTCGCCAAAGTGTTCAGGTTGATTATTGATATCCGGCAAGGTTTTGTTAACGAGATCCTGAAAATAATTAATTTGTTCAAGAGAATCAAAAAGGCACAAGGAGTGGACTTCCTCTTTTGTTTGAAGTTCCATTCCTGGAAGAACCACCAAATCTGTCCCCAGAGCTGCTTTTTTAACCGCCACGTAATTGGCACTGGAATTGTGATCAGTTATGGCGATCAAATGGATGCCGCGTTCAAGAGCGGTTTCAACTATGAGAGGGGGAATTAATTCGACCTCCGCACAGGGAGATAAAACCGTATGAACGTGGAGGTCAGCCCGAAAAGTTTGCAAGTCTGGTTCTTATTGAAATAAAGATTAATTAATCACGCAAACCGAGTTCCCATAATCGACCAGCCAGCTGGTAGGTATTCAACCGAGTACTTAACAAGATGACATTCTCTTCGTTTGCCTTGTCGATGGTTGCGGATTCTGGTTGAGCCCCTTCAGTGATTATGATGGCGCTTAGATCAAGGAGAGTGGCGACAGCAACAATATTCCCATGAGCCTGTAGAGTGATCCACACAGACCGTTTTGTCGCCCCTGCCATAACGCAACTGAGCAAATCGGAGGCATAAGCTGTGGTGGGAATGATTTGGGAATAATCGGTTGGTTTAGTGAGAGGCTTGAGTTCTAGTGCTTGGATCAATTCTTGAAGGGTCATCTTTTCTCCTTTTAGCAGGGGTTAATTGCCTTCACCGACTGAATCCTCATCTGAAAGGAAGATCTTAAGCCTTAAGATCGTACCTTGCCCAAAGACAGATTCAAGGCGCATGGAATCTACACAACGTTGAATATTTACCAGACCCATTCCAGCGCCAAAACCAAGTTCTCGTACATTTTCGGATGCTGTGGAATAGCCGGGTTTCATGGCTAATGCAATATCTCGAATCCCTGGTCCATCATCGGTAATATTAATTGAAATTTGTTTCGGTTCAATCTCTACACGGATCAATCCACCATTGGTTGTATGGATGATCAAATTCATTTCAGCTTCATACACAGCAATACCAGCTCGCCGGGCAATTTGAGGACTGGCGCCCAGTCTGAGCAGGGCTCGCTTTATTGCTGAGGAAGCGGCTCCACCGTGATTGAAATCTCCCTGTTTGATTGTGTAACGAAGGATGAGGCTTGAGCGATCACTCTCAATGTCCTCAAATAGGTGGCTGGCACGGTATCGCCGAACTTCCTCCTCTTGATAGACACGCTGCATGGCTTTGAGGATCCCGCTGGTAATATCCCCTTTGGTGAGGATTCCCACCAGGTTCCCTGCATCATCAACCACGGGCAAACGACCGTAATGTGAATTTACAAAAAGTTTAAGGGCTTCGATGACGGGTTCATTATTCTTGATCGTCAGAAGCCTGGTGCTCATGTAATTGCGGGTTTGAGCTTCGAGATCTGATTTTTGCAGGCAACGCAGCAGATCCTCGATGCTGACAAGTCCTACAAGCTTGCCATCCTCAAGGACCGGTGCTCCTGAAATTCTCGTCTGGCGAAATAGAACCAGCACCTCACTCATAGGGGTTTCTGGAGAGACCGTTGAGGGATTTGCCGTCATGACCTCTTCAACTTTTATCTCATAGGCAAGCTCTTCAACCCGGGTAATATCTTCCGCTTTCTGGTCAGAGACTAACTTGCCGTGAAATAAAGACTCAGGAGGCATGGTTATTCCTTATTGGGCACCGCAATCACAATCACTTCCATCCACAGGTCTCTCGAGACTCACCATGCCTTGGGCGTATAAGCGTCCACATAGAGCAAACATGCCATAAGGTGAAGAGATTAGAGGGATTTTCTCTTTTTCCGCCAGTTCGAGCGTTTCCACCATTGGTTTTTTCCCGCGAACAATTACAATCGCGGCTACATCAGCCATCACTGATGTTCGCACAACCTGCGGATTACAAAGTCCGGTTAATAGCACTGCTTCGGGCTGGATAGAGGCAAGAACATCACTCATCAGGTCAGCGCCACAACCGCCTTTAATATCACGTGTTAAATCAACGGTCTCGTTGTACAGGTGCCCATCTATAACTTCAATCAACTCTTTAACATTCATATTTTGCCTGTGAAAATATAGTCTTAACAACCTAGATATCATACCTTATCTAAAAACAATACAGCAAGTGGAATTCGTCACTAATACCTGAATGGTAAATCTTCCATATGTTAAAATAGATTTTATTAATAGGATTCAAGGAAGGTCAAAAATGAAATCACAGATTCAGTCAGTAAAGGGAACACGAGAATTTTACCCGGAAGCGATGGCAGTAAGACGCTGGCTGTACCATTTGATTGAGGAAGTCTCCAATTCTTTTGGTTACCTGGAATATGATGGGCCATTTATCGAAAAAATAGACCTTTACGCTGCTAAATCAGGGGAGGAGTTGGTAAAAGAGCAGGCATTTGTCTTTGCTGATCGGGGTGGAGATCTGATTACGCTTCGCCCGGAATTAACTCCCTCTCTCGCACGCATGATCGCAGCCAAGCAAAATGAACTAATTTTCCCTTTACGATGGTGGTCATTTGGTCCGTTCTGGCGTTATGAAAAACCACAAAAGGGGCGGAGCAGAGAATTCTTTCAATGGAATATCGATCTAATTGGCGCCAATTCACCTGAAGCTGATGCAGAAATCATCGGAATATGTGCTACATTGTTGAAAAAAGCCGGTATCAACCCACAGCAGATCCAGATTAAGATTAACCATCGTAAGTTGATCGAGAAAAAGCTCGAAGAGGCGGGCATTCCGCTGACGAAAAAAGTTGATGTCTTTCATCTTATCGACCGGATGGATAAACTCGGGCATGAGGATTGGTTAAAATCTGCCAGTGAAATTGGTTTAGATGACCAACAAATCGCGAAAATCATCATTCTCATCAAAAACCAGGACTTGTGGAAAGAATCGCCTGAACTGGTCAGGATATTTGAAGTGCTCGAATACCTGGGCGTCGGCGAGTATGTCAGTTACGATCCCCGCATCATTCGGGGGCTGGATTATTACACAGGAACAGTTTTTGAAGCCTGGGATGTGGGCGGAGATGGTAGAGCCGTCCTAGGCGGTGGGCATTATGATAACCTTGTGGCAGATGTCGGTGGAAATCCTTTGGCAGGGGTTGGTTTCGCTATGGGGGATGTCATGATTACTCTCCTGATGAAGAAGTATGGATGTCTGCCGGAACTTCACTTACTGGATGACACTGTGCTCGTATCCGTTTTTGATCAACAAACGTTTCCTGCGGCGGCAAGATTTTCATCGTTTTTGCGAAATGAAGGGATTAGGGTCATCTTGTATCCCGAAATCGAGAAACTTCAAAAACAAATTCGTTTCGCTGACCGATCTGGAATTAGACTGGTGATTGTTTTGGGACCGGATGAGGTAGAGAAGGCACAAGTTTCGATCAAGAACTTGAGAGATCACACCCAGGTGAAGCTTCCGCAGGAGATTGCACCGCGCGTGATTAGGGAAATGCTTGCCAGTCAGTAGAGGTTATGATAGAATTTCAGCGTTCCTGGTGGCTGTAGCTCAATGGCAGAGCATCGCACTGTGGATGCGAGGGTTGTGGGTTCGACCCCCATCAGCCACCCAAAGTAAAGACCCTTTTCGGGGTCTTTTTTTAGTTAATTTTGAAAGGGCGTATCGGTTGGATTGATGGCAGGGGGATTCAACCAGTATAAAAAGCCTTTCCCTTTTCTTTTTATAGTCGGCGGTTTATCAATAATCACCAGGATCAGGCTCAAACAGATAAAGAGCGCCCCGATCCACTGGATTAACGTCAAATGCTCACCCAGATAAAATTGAGCGACGACGACGGTGACAATTAATTCTCCTAAACCCAATAGTGCCGTTTGCATGCCGCCCAGGTGTTTGACCCCCATGAACAACGTTATGCGGGATAAAAAGGTAATAATGGCCAGGATGATGAGCGGATACCAGGATAAGTTCGAGGTTGGCAGATGAGGATCCATAAACAAAAAAGCAATACATACAGTAACACTCATGGCAACGAGTGTATAAAATGTCACGGTGGGCGAGGGTACCTCGTACAAGACCCTTTGATTTACCAGGATATGCAGTGAATAAAAAACTGCTGCCAGCAGCATAAATCCTGCGCCAAGAAGATCTACTTTTTCATCTGTGGTATGTAATAAAAGAAAAATGCCTGGCAAAACCAGAACGAGCCGCACAATAGTTATTTTGCTGACTGATTGACGATCAAGAAAGAGCCAGAAGACTAGAAAAAGAGGATAAAAGGAATAAAGCAGTTGACCGATCCCTGCATCTAACCGGGCTAGTGAGGAATAATAGAAAACTGAACCAATGCCATTGATCAAACCGGCGACGAAACAGCCAACCAAACCGAGGGGATGGATATACAGGAACTGCCGTTTAAAAATCAAAATAAAACATAATAGCAACAGGCAGGCGATGGTTGTACGGAATGCAACGACAAAAAAGGGAGAAAAGCCAAAGAGGATTGCCTGTTTGCCGAAAATCGGCGACAGACCAAGGAAAAATGCAGATGCTGACGCCGCGAGAATCCCTTTATCTCGAACCGAAGGCAGTTTCATTTGATCACCGATTTTACTTCGTCCAGCAGTTCCTCACTGACAAAGTCCCCTTTTTGTAATAGAGCTTGGATGCGTCCTTGCAAGCGCATTTTTTCATTCCGCGTCAATTCTTTGGCAGTTATTACGATGATTGGGATATCCCGGGTGGTTTTTTCCTTCTGCAAAATGTCCATCACAGAAAACCCATCCATTTCGGGCATCATTAAATCGAGAATGATCAAATCGGGCAGTTCACGTTGGATCAGTTCAACAGCATGCCTGCCATCTTCTGCCTCAAAAAGTGTGTAATTCCCTTGCGATTGGAGGATTCGTTTCACCAGGCGGCGGACGTTGGGTTCATCATCAACAATAGCAATTCTAGGATAGCGGTCGAGGCTGATGGTATTGAGCGCCGACAGCAAACCCTCCTCAGGATTGCGATCCATGTGATTAACTTGAGCTTCTGCCTGTTTGTCCGTTAAGTCTCCGAGGATGTGACTTTCAACCGGCATTGTATGACCGCTGCAATTCACTACAACGACTTCATGCGAGCGGATCTTTCCGGCGCGGATCTGTTTAATCAAGCCGGCAAATGCCACAGCTGCAGCAGGCTCGACCGATATTCCTTCCATCTTCGCCAGCAAATGCATCGCACGGAATGCTTCTTCATCCGTCACTTTACAAAAGGTGCCGCCGGTATAGTCGAGCATACGTGTGCGTAATTCAGTATAGGTTCTGCCAGGATCACCAGTTGCCAGGGTAGCGATTAGAGTCTGAGGGGATTCGACAGGATCAGCGATGCGTAAACCCTTTTCCCAAGCGTCAACCATTGGTGAACAACCTGAGACCTGCACAATTGCCATGTGCGGAATTTGCGAGATCAAGGACATTTGCTTTAATTCTGAAAATCCTTTAATGACCCCAAGCGGACCCATCCCTCCACTCACTGATTGAAAATACCAATCAGGCGCAATCCATGCGCCTGACAAATTCTCACTTTTTTGTGAAGCATAAAGTGCAGGTGAACCAAGCTGTTCACAAATTTCAAACGCCAGTGTTTTCATGCCTTCTACGCATGGAATACTGCGTGAACCGAGATCCAGCGCCAGGTTTCTCGTTTTTGCAAATTGTTCAGCCAGTTGTTTCGCCTGATCGTAGGTTCCAGTGACTTTGACCACTTTAGTTCCATAAATTGCTACTTCGCGCATTTTTTCCGAGGGAACCAGACTGGTTAGAAAAGCCCATAACCGCATACCAGACCTGGCAGCAAAAGCTGAATAGGCAATGGCAACATTTCCTGTTGAGGCGACGACCAATTCGTTTGTGCCGGCATTTCGATAAGATGCAATGGCTACTGCTGCCTGACGGTCCTTAAAGGAGGAGGTGGGATTTTGTCTTTCATCTTTTATATAAATGTTTGGATTTCCCAACATTGAACCAAGGTTTACCGCGTGCAGCAGTGGCGTTCCGCCTTCACCCAATTGTAAAGAAGCGGGAGGCGGTTCGACTGGTAGAAGTTCTTGATAGCGCCATAAGTTGAACGGTCGAGATACGAGACCGGATTGGAAAGTCTTCATAGCACTAGCGAAATCGTAGAGCGCCTCCCGCCAAAGAGACCCGCAGCGCGAACATGCCGGGGTCAGTTGGTTAAATATTTCATTGTGCCCGCAATCCAGGCACTTTGCTACCACAGGAACAGACATTACGGCACCAGATGGGTTGGTCGAATACGATTCAGCGCTTCTTGTAAATTGAGCAACAGATCGTTCTTGTCAATCGTCCATTTGGAGAAAATCTGGTCGACATACTCTCCGAGTTTCTGCATTTGGTCTGGCTCCAATTCAGAACCAGTGATGATGATGACGGGGATCTGTTTGAGGCGCGGTTCAGATTTAAACTTTTCGAGCAGTTCAAATCCATTAATGTCACCGAGCATTAGATCCATAATGATGACATCCGGTGTAAATTCATTGAGCAATTTAAGAGCAGAAATACCACCATCTGCTAGAACGGGAAGATAATTACCCTCTTCCTCGATCATTTTTTGGAGAAGCCTTAAATATTGTGGGTCATCATCGATCACTAGCACATCATGGACGCCACCCTCACGGTTCAACCTTTTAATGGCATTGGCAAGATCATCATGCAAGAAAGGTTTTACCAAATAATCGGATGCCCCCAGACTGAATCCTTTTTCCTCCTCTTCCAAGATGGAACAGATCATCACAGGGATATCTTTGGTTTCTTCGTTTCTCTTAAGTTCATTCAATACTTGCCAGCCATCCTTGTTCGGCATCATGATGTCCAGCGTGATGGCAAAAGGTTTGATTTCAATCGCTTTTTCAACAGATTGCATGGGGTCTGTTAATGGAATAACCTCAAAGCCATAAGGTTTTAGAAAACGCTCATACAGGGTGATTACCTGAGGATCGTCGTCGATCGAGAGGATGACATGGTCTCCATGAATAATATTTTCGAAGGGTGTTGTTTCTGGTTCCTCTGGTACAGGCAGGGTGAAATAGAAAGTACTTCCTTTTCCGACTTCGCTGCTCAGCAAACCTATCCTTCCGCCATGGAGTTCAATAAGGGAGCGACAGATGGATAGTCCAAGACCTGTTCCTCCGGTACGGCGGGTTGGTGAATCATCCACCTGTGAGAAGCGTTGGAAGAGTTTGTTTTGATCTTCGGGGGCGATCCCAATGCCCGTATCGGTTACTGTGACTAAAACCTCGTTCTTGCTCTGGTCATTTGAATGTAATGAGGCTTCAATGGTAATTCTGCCTTTTTCTGTAAATTTGATGGCATTGGCGATCAGGTTGGTCAAAACCTGGTTGATCCGTAGTTCATCGCCTTTGACCATTGGAAGATCCGGTTGAACGTTTGTAACCAGTTCAATGGGCTTATCTTTTATCAAACCCTCTGCAGTGGAAAGGGAACTTTTAACAACTTCGTTTAAATTAACATCATCAATTTGCAATTCCATCTTGCCGGCTTCAATTTTGGAAAGATCGAGAATTTCATTGATCATTCCCAATAGATGCATACCTGAATTATAGATAGCGGTGATGTCCTGTTCCTGGGTATCGTTAATGGGACCATCAATGCCTTTAAGGATGACCCGGGAAAAACCGATTACCGAATTGAGAGGAGTCCGCAGTTCATGCGACATATTTGCCAGGAATTGACTCTTAACCCGGTCCAGTTCCTTCATTTCCTCAACAGTTTGCTGAGAGATTTCATAGGCATTCGCGTTTTCAATGGCGACAGAAATCTGGTCCGCCAATGTGGTAAAGAGGGCAATATCGTCTTCGGTGAAAGCATCTGACTGCTTGGACTGGACGTCCAGTGCGCCGATAATGGCATCTCCTAATTTGAGCGGAAGAGCCATTTCTGACCGGGTTTCCGGCAAATCGGGGTTATTAAAGAATACAGCGTCCTCACCAACGTCGGTGGCAATGCGGGGTTCACCTGTACCAGTCACGTAGCCCACAATACCCACCTGACCTACCCGAAGCTTATGCTGGCGTTCCAACATCCTTTTACCACCAGGAGAATTCGCCGCCCGCAGGACTGCATATTCTCCAGTTTCATCCAGGAGGAAAATACCGGCATGATAGAATCCGAACCGATCGCTAACCAGGCGGGTAACAAGATCAAGAAGGTTATCTACTTCACGGGTGGAGACAATACTGCGCGCGACATCAGCCACTGTTTGCAGCTGACGTGAACGGAATTGAAGGGCTTCGTTTTGTGCTGCCAGCTGCCTGGTTCTCTCACGTACACGATTTTCAAG
>Ga0116192_1001872_pt1 | contig 14428 bp, 12 predicted proteins | sample AD_UKC113_MetaG_FD_89876 | JGI IMG/M metagenome (GOLD analysis project Ga0116192, IMG submission 89876) | Active sludge microbial communities of municipal wastewater-treating anaerobic digesters from Hong Kong - AD_UKC113_MetaG | ecosystem: Engineered > Bioreactor > Anaerobic > Digestate... | reverse complement strand
GAATACCTCGGAACACTCTGCTCCGTCAAGTTTTTCAAACTTTCCTGCGCAACCGGTTCACGAGGGGGCGGATATGTCCTATATCCTTCATGGTGTAAAAAGTCAAAAAAACAGTTGCAATAAAATCAAAATATGAGAAGTTGGCGTCTCGTTAACAAAAGGCATTCCCATGAGTGAAACCTCTTCCCTTGGTCCTGTCTGGGACATGTACCAGCAAAAAGAAAAACCTGACGAAAACGACGTAATAAATACGTTGCGAGGTCTTCGCGCATCTCCTTCCGATTTGGACAGAGTAAAGTTAGCGCAGTGGGCGTCCCTGGCTGAGCACCAAGATGTTCTTTTTGAGTACGCCTTAAGCGATGCTGGGCAACAAGCTGCGCATTTGGCGTTTACGGCAATTATGGCCAACACATCATTTTGGTCAAACCCAGATAATTACGAACCGCGTTTTGCGTGGCGTCGTCTTTTGGAAAAATGGCCAAACTGGAAAAATGAATGTTTGAACGAGCTTTTTTCGGGCGCAAGCTTAATTGATTGTCTTTTGCGCGCCGGCGTAGGAAACACAAACCCCCAGTCGTCGCGTACCCTTATCCACCTTCTTTTGCCTGCCGTTTGGGATGCTCCGGAAGAGTTTTTAAAAGCTCCTCATCCCCTCTGCCCATCGCGCTCGCGACTGAATGTTTGGTTTTTTCTTTGGATGGCTTCCGCGTCCGATCAAAAACGACTTGAACAAGCGGCAAAATTTCTATCCCTCGGAGCCAACCCGAACGAAACACTGCCAAGCACACGTGGGGAAATGAGTGTGTGCACGGCTGTTTTGGCCGCGGGCGTAAAAGATCAAAATGCTCCATATCTTTTTGACGGGATTGATTGTTTTTTCGGACATCAAGAGTGGGTAATTGATTTAAGTAAATCATCTTGGGTGGTTTTTGTACCTCAAACAAAAGTGGTCAAAAAAGACGAAAAAATATTTGACTCACCATTCGAAAATCTCTGGCCGGCGCTTAATCTTTTAAAAGCATTTGGGGCCAATTTGGGAGAAGCAAAAAATTTGGCGCCGTGGCATCATTTGGGATTATCACTGATTGCGACACTTAACAGGCAGGGAGGATTCACGTCAAACGATCTTGAGCCTTTTTTGGATATGCTTCAAGACCTCGGTGTTCGTTTTGACTTGGTTGCCCCAAACGGCGACGGAATTGTTGAAGCACTTCTGGCGGGCTTTTGCGAAGAAGGTCTTTTTTGCCCACTCAGAAGTCTCGATCAATTTGAAGAAAACGTCTGGCTCGATAAACCAGGGTACAGTCCGGTTGGACGTATACTGGAAAAAGCTCCAGTGATGTTTTTTAAAAATTACCCAAAATGCGCAAGACATCTTTTAAGAAAAGCCTTGGGCCACACTTTAGATCATACTTTAAGTCCCGATGCGGGTAAAAATAACACGCAAGAGCTTGCGCCATACGAAAAAGTTTTTTTTGATTACGTTGAGAAAACTCCTCAAAGCGAACTTACAAAAATCGCCGTTAGGGTTGCTCTTTGGTACGCTAACGCCCCCTTCTATTCTCAACACCTTACTAATGATCTTTTATTTAAAGCCCACAAAATTGTTCATTCCAAAGATGTGTTGTCCGGTGATCTTATTCTAGCTGCCCAAAAAATATGCGAGTGTCTCCCCGGATTTTTAACCACAAAGTCTTCTCCCTCTGAACCTTTCCACTGGGAAGTCGCCCATCATGAAGAGGAAGGTGAAGATGAAGAAAATACAATAAAACAAAGCGAAAAAATTGAAGACGTTTACTTTGAGATTTTTACGGAAGAAAACCGCGCGTCTCTTTTAAAATGGATCGAAAACCGAAAAGATATCGAAGTTCTTAAGTTGTGGAAAAAGCGTTTTGAAAAGACATCGACTTCCTCCGAGTTTATATCCGGAACACGCCGCCTTGCTCCAGCCGCCCCTGCACTAGCGGGTATGGAAAATCTTTTGGCCGCGTTTCCGCATTTTGAAGACGTCACCCAAAAGCTTATGGATCATCTGGCGCTTGCGATGACCGGCGACGGCGCGTTTTTCATTCCGCCTCTTCTCATGGTCGGTCCTCCTGGTACTGGGAAAACATTTTTCTTTCAACAACTCGCGCGTCTTGTGGCCACGCACTATCATATTTTAAACATGGAAAGCGTGACGGCTGGGTTTTTGATTGTGGGCCTTGAGGCCAACTGGAACGGTGGCGCCCCTGGCGCGCTCTTTGACGCAATCATTGAAGGACAGACGGCCAACCCTATTTTGCTTTTGGACGAAATCGACAAATGCGGTGGCAGTCAAAATTATTCTGTAGACAACGTTCTTCTCTCGCTTCTGGAGCCCCACAGCGCCTCCCAGTTTAAAGACAGATGCATACCTATCCCGCTCGACGCCCGTCGCGTAAGCTTCGTCGCAACAGCAAACGACTTAAGTTCTGTTTCGCTCCCCCTCTTAAGCCGCTTTGAGGTGGCCCATGTCACAAACCCCGATTTCCACGCCCGCTCCACTATGGCGTTTTATATCTATCAAGCGCTCCGAGCCCAAAACCCATGGGGTGGGGCGTTTGATGATGAATTGCCGGAAGACACGATCGAAACACTCGCACGCCCAAGCGGCGCTACACGCGATCTTCGCAAAAATCTGACGTCAGCCTTTGCATCCGCGGCCCGCGCCGGCCGCCGGTGCATTTTACCAAAAGACATCCCGCCCACACCCGAAGCTGTCAGACCTTTTTGGGATTTGGCTCTTCCGGACACTCGACCAGCCCGAACACCCACCCAGTCCGACATGTCTAAAAATATGTCCGAACACGAGGAAGCAGTATGAACACCGACACCCCACTTCCCCTCGGCGCTCGCCCAGCTCTTGGCGCCCGCCGCGTGCTCGAAAGTCTTCTGTCTCACAAAAACGCAGGGCTGCTTGGTACACCTATCTCGTACAGCGAAGCTCTCGCGACTGTATGGACTCATCGCGCACTTGCGGCGTGGGTAAGAGAAGCCGCGCGCTTAGGCCTTTCGCCCCGCGCCCCAGAAGTCTTCGCCCAAGCAACCGATCTCCCCTTGCTTGTCTCGGAAGATTTTGTGTGGACTTGGGAAAAAGATCGTCCGTGGGCGTCTCAGAATTATGACATTCCGCGTCACGTTATGAGCGAATACCGCGCGTGCCTCGAAAGCGATTTCCCATCAAGTGCTTACGAGACGAACACTCCAGCAAAAAAAGCGGTGTGGACGGAATATCTTTCCAAAGCACCTCCCGAGGAATTCGCCAAACTGTTGGATCAAAGCGCCAATCTTTGGGAGCTCTGGGCCGAAAGTGCTGTTTTTTTAAAGAGTTTTGAGGTTTCCTGTAATCACACAAATAATCTCTACAAAAACAACCAATACGCCACCTCAATTGGAGCACTTGGCCACGCAGCAGGCCTCTCCCCCGAGCAGGCATTTATATTTTCAAAAATTGAAACGTTTTGGAGAAATTGTTCGCACCTTGAAAAATCGATGAATTTTTTAATCAGTGAGTGCGGATCGTCGCCTCATCGTCTTTTTAGTTCTCTCGCCACCGGGCTTGGTTGCAAAAAAGACGATCTTACGAAACTTTTCTCTTCGTCGTCTCCTTTGGTTCGTGAAGAATTTTATGTGGGCTTGCAAGTCAAAAACCAAGATCTTGTTTTGCCGAGCGAAAATCCTGTTAGCCTTTCCTCTCTTTTGGGTGCGTGGCAAGGGAAAAGTTGGACAACCGCCAGCGCAAAGTTGTCAGAGGCGGCTGGCAACATGGCCGAATGTTTCCTTAAAAAAACCAACCAAGAAAAAAACAGCATCGAGCCAAACATCGCCTTTGACGACTGGGGGTTTATCGGCACCGAGTTTCATCAAATTCAGATGTCTATAAAGGTGGCCTGCCCCACTATTCTTGTTGCAGGGCCTCACGGATCCGGCAAAACAAAAATAATAGGTGATTTGGTCAACTCCTCAGGAAAGCTTGGTTTTACGGTTCCCAAGACAGAGAAAAAATTATCAAATCTTGACCTTCGTCTCGCGTGCTGGTCGGCGTCTCTCATAGAAAACGCTGTCCTTGTTTTTGATGATGGAGAACATATTTTTGAGGACAAAGACGCCAAAGTGTTCTTGGAAAACCCCAAAAATCCCGTCTTGGTGTCGTCAAGCGACCCAGCCCGATTAAGCACAGAAGCGCGCGCCCGCTTTTCACGCACGCTTATTTTAAGCGAAATGCCTCTAAGCGCCCGTCTGAAGCTGGCGTCCAAATCGTTTTCGGATCCTGCGCTCGCTCTTCGTGTGGCAAGGTCCCTCAGGATGCCTCGCGCCATCATAGACGCGGCCGCGTGGTGCCGAATAACCAATTCGTTTGACTGGCAAACAGTGCAGTCTCGTCATCACGCGTCCGAGAAAGTCGCCTCTTCAACACTCTACGGCAGCCAAGACGATTTTTCCTTAGAACCCCCCGACACACTCAAAAATCTTCCACCCATGAGAGGGAACGCCACGCTGGTTGAACTGGGTAATCGTTTAGCACGTGCTTTTGAATCCCCCTCAGAATATGAAGCGCTCGGCGTCAAACCTCCCAAAGGGGCAATTGTCGTGGGGCCTCCGGGAACCGGAAAGACACTTTTCGCGCGACATCTCGCGCACCGGTTGCAAGTGTCAGTGATCGCGCCAGATCCTGCCCTCTTCAAGAAAAATCCAGAAAAAATCAATGCTCTCTTTGAGTTTGCCCGCCGCCAGTCGCCTTGTATTGTTTTAATGGATGAAGCGGCCGCGTTAATTAATCCTTTTTCCGATGCCATCCCGCCTCTTTTAACAGAGATCGACGGTGTTGAAGCCCTAGAGGGCGTTTTGGTTATTATGACAACCAACTCGTCGTTTATCCATGAAGCGCTCACGCGGTCCGGCCGCTTAAGCGAAGTCCGTGAAGTGTTTCTTCCTCACAAAAAAGAACGCGAAGACATCTGGCGCGCCTATCTGCAAAACAAACCGTTGTCGTTTTCTATTGAGGATACGCTCTCGGTGCTTGCTCGCCAAAGCCGCGGCATGACGGGAGCGGATATCGCCGAAACAATAAGGCGCGCCGGCTCCGAAGCGGCCGCCATGGGCGAAACAAGTTTGTCCTCCTCGCGCCTTATCAGCGCCTGCGACGATGTTCGGTGGGCAGCCCCAAGTGGTCAAGATCCTGTCTCAGAACAAGAGCGTTGGAAAACAGCAGTTCACGAAGCAGGCCACGCTCTTTTGGCTTGGCGGGGAGGTCTCGAAGTGCAACGCATGACCGCACGCGCCCGTGGCGGCGCTCTTGGGATGGTTGCTTGGGACGTTCCAGAGCGCACCTACGATTGTTCAAGACAGCGTATTCATAATATCACTCAAATGATGCTGGGTGGTATTGCGGCCGAAGAAGCTCTTTTTGGTGCTTACGGTTCAGGAGGAAGTGCGGATATTGAAGCTGTCGAGCGCGTGATCAAATCAGCGATTACAAAAAAAGGCCTCGGCTCCCTTGGCCCCATCGCAGCTGGTCCAGGATTTTTATGGAGCGACACCCGCCGCCGCCAAGTTGAACTTGAATCGGAAAACTGGGCACGTGTTGCGTTTTTGGGCGCAAAAAATTGGCTAAAAGCCCATAAAGAGTTGGTTGAAAAACTTGCGCGCACTCTTCTCGAAGAACTTGATTTGTCGGGAGACGATCTTGCCCCATTCTTCGAAGAGATAAGTTTGGTGACAAAAACAGAGACATGGGATGAGCCTCCTGCTATTGTTTTGAGCGCTGAAACAAACAACCCAAAAGCATCACAAAGCCAACATCTGGAACAAAAAAACGATCAACCAAGAGTCCTGCATCAGTCTCCGTCCGATTAGCAAAAAATTTTTTATTTATTTTGTAATTCTGTTAAAATAAATAAACAAATACCAAACACTGGATCATTATGAACACAGAAGAACTTCTCGCCTCTCTTGGTTGGCCTGTATCCGAAAATCAAGCCAAAGGCACGCTTGTCTGGCAGGGCGCCATGAAAGATATAGACAATCTTCCACCAACAGCCTCTCTTGTTGTGACACCCAAAGCCATCCGTGCCAAAGTTCTCAACATAGACGCCTCAAAAAACATTGAACCACACTTTGAGGCGGAATGGGATATTTCGGGAGAAAGGCCGGTACTTAAAAAGCACGTCCTCTCTGGTGTTGATTTAATTGACAACCAATCAGCCGAACCCGCCACTTCGTTTGCCTCGCTCGTGCTTCTCGTGAACGCCACGAGGCCCAAAATCGATATTATGGGGTACCGGAACAAGGTGTCAGGAGTCTTGGATCAAGGCATCCCGAAATCCACCTCAAAACTCTCCGACTAATGCCTCTCTCGCTCACCAACACACTTGATTTGTTAAAAGAAAGAGGGTTCTCCCCGGGCGACCGCGCGTTTTTGGCAAAAGAGTGGATGACGTTTTCTGTGCATTTCAGAGGAAATCGGGATCCCCTGCACTTCACGGAGTACCACAAAGAACGGGAAGTGTTTTCCGAAAAAATCCAAGAGGTCATACGGGGTCTAAAAAGCCCAGAACAGCTTTCGTACAGCAGTGACAGATACGCAAAACAAAGACTTCATGCGTTTGCTAAAAGTGTGGGCAGGGATCTCTCCGAGCAAGCCCAAAAATTGGAGTTTTTAAAGCCGCGCTCCGATGATTATCGTAGCAAGCGTTTCGGAGAAGCATTTCTCGATGATATTTTAGATGTTTTGTCCGAATCGAACGACTACCAAACATTTCAAGAGATGGACATGGACGAAGACGACCTTTTGGTCTTTCTTGCGAAAAAATCCCCACAAATATCAAAAGATTTTCCATCCCCCGAAGGTCTGTCTCTCGAAAAATCTCACGAAATTCTCGATCAGGTTCTCGAAAAAACAAACATTCCTCTCTGCTCTCTTGACGCCATGACGGCCGAAAATCCTGCCGCGTGTTATGCTCTTGCCAAAAGCATTGAGCGCTCCGGTATGTCGTTTGAAGCGCTTGGTGTCAAAGAGTTTGGGCTTGGTCTTGTGCATCTCAATGTCAATTTGCCTTACGCCGAGGGATACAGTGGAGAGATGAGCTCTTCTTATCAGGCCACCGAAAAAACCCCTGTATCAACCCCTACTGTCTCTTTATCCAATCGATGCGGATGGGAATATGACGAGGTCATCATCCATGAAATGCTGCACGCTCACGATGCTTTATTAAATGCCGTGAATGAAAAGCGTCCTGCCAGCTCGATTCTTTTATCGGACATCGCCGCCGCCAACAAAAGTAGAAAAAACTCTTTTTCCGCGCGGCGATCCATCGGCAAAAGAGGCCCCATTTTGGATGCATGGATTAGCCTTGCGGTCGAAATCGATAACCTGACGTCGGAGCACACTCTCGAAACCAAAGTTAAAATGGCCCGCGCCGGCATTGCCGAAAGATGGTCGTCCATGGGGCTTGATAAAGCCTCACTCTCCGAAGTCATTTCCCAATGGGAAGACGCCCCCGAAATCCCCACAAAAGACAAAACGCTTCATAAAAATCTGGTTAGCTTATTTTCCGGCACCCCGTTCGCTCCATCCGCCGATTTTCGCGCAAGCGCAATCATGGCCGAGTGCAAGCTGCTTCGCGAACTCAAAGACGACCCAAAACCTGTCTTTGTCTCGTTTACAGAGCAATTCGATAGACTTGGTTCAGTCAGCAGTCAAGCCGCCAGTTACGGCAAGGGGTATTTTGAAGATCTCGCGGAAAAAATGGCGCGGAGCATTCAATCCACTCTCGACACGCTGCCCGGATCACAACAAAAAGACAACCCCTACGAAAAGCGCTGGCTCGTGTACGCCGATCAGTCCCTCTCGCCAAAAATCACAGAATGCTGGAAAGAGTTTTTCGCAAAACCCTGCGTCCAAGAAGCCTACGATGTTTTGAGAGAAACAGCGCCAAACTTTGGAAATTTAAAAGACCGCATCGAGCTGATGCGCCAGAAAAAAGAAAAAGCGTCAAGTGTTCAAAACTTAGAGCATTCAACCAAAACTCCGTCACTCACAAGATAAATACCAAGACGCCGGAAACTCATTCATGCCGCCACCGTCAATCGCCGGCAGGCAGTCCGTAAGATATCGGAATTCATGACTTTCGTTCTGCCTCGCCCTCTCCCTGTTTTGCTGACGCTTTAATAGGTTCGCCTTTTGCGTACACGTCAAACTTCCAATCGTCCAAAATTATAACAAAAGAGGATCTTCTGTCGCCTACCGCAATCCAAAATCTCGTCGGCGTCGGGTATCTTACGGGTTGCGACATCCCAAGCCCGACTTTTGAAACATTTGCCGATTTCTTCCTTTCAAACACCGAAAGAGCTGTCACGGTGCTAAGAAAAACCTCAAGCAAGCCGGTCGTTGATTTTTGTTTGGCAAACGAAAGAATTGCTTTGTCAATTTTAAAATCGTCCACCGTTGAAAATTTCCTTGGCCTTATTGATTTGCCCGAAGTGAAAGCTTGGCGATCATCCTCGGGAGAAAACGCGGGCGAAGTGTTTGTTAAAAGAGGAACTGTCTGCGGTCTGGCGCCTTTAATGGCGATGTTTAAATCTTGCCCCGAGTGGTTTGATAGCGGCGAGATTATCAAAACAGTCAAAGAAAACGGCATGCGCGACAAAGCTTTTGCGGCGTTTGAAAAGCAAACAATAATGAGGACGCTCAAAAAAGACGACGCCATTAAAAGTGTGATGGTCAAAAACTCAAAAACACCAAAGAGACGGCTTTAAAGAAAATCCCCGCCAAAAAAGCGCATTTCGAGAGACTCTCTTTTCTGCTAAAATAAAAAAAGAAACCAAATTGGCTTAAAAAATGCTCTCACAAAAAAACGACTTTCTGCTTCTTGATGCAACACTTAATCACGCCAGCGACCCCTCCCCGGAAAATTGGGCCGCTCTCATGGCCAGTATGAAAAAATCCCACCCACTCAAAACATCGTTTTACGCGTCAAATTTGCTTCAATCGGGCGAAAGAATGCCGATGTCTCCTCTCGAGCTTTCCATTTTGTTTGGATCCATCGAAAGCGTCACGGGATTTATTCGGGCGGCAAAAGTTCATCCGGATTTTAAAAATATCGAAGATTGTGTTCTCGCCAACCTGATGAACTGCTGGGAAAAAGGAACAGAATACCGTTCACAAAACTACGTGTACGGACAGGGTCGCATGTCGAGCGATTTCTACGATCGCCACTACGGCGCCCCCTGCCACTTGGGAACAGTTGAGTTTTGTCTTTTATCAAAAAAATGGTGCTACGAACAAAACGAGCAAACAGTGGACAGTTTTTGGAAGGAGCTAACAAGTGTGTGCAACATAAAAAACGAGCACAAGGATTATATTTTTAACATGTTTCGAAACAATCTTGATGAGCGCGATCTTCGTTCACGTGGGGTCTTTGTTTCGGGTCTTCTGAAACGTCTTCCCTCCGGTTGGTTCAAAGAAAAATCAGGGTTTCTTAAAGAAACACAAAAAATTCTTGATCTGGCGCGGCGTATAAGTGAAAACCACGACAACAACACAGAAAAGTGCAGAGTGTTTGCGGCCTGTCTTGACAAAAAAGTCTTAACAAGCAGTCTCGCCTCCCAAAAAATTCCTGCTGGCGTCCGCGAAACTGCACATGGGAAAAGGATGTAAAAATGGATCCATCAAAAAAATTCACTCTCGAAGGACCAGGGGGGTTCTACCTGTCCACCGAAAAAGGTCTCTTGGGCGGATATAGGCCGAAAAAAATCTTCGGAGAGCTTGACTGCAAATCCGCGCAGCGCGCGCTTGACCGCGGCGGCTACAAAAAGCACCGTGTCTTTTTAAAGATCAAGAGACAGCCGAAGCGTGCGGATACCGACCGTGCGCCAAGTGCATGCCGGAGCATTATTTAAAATGGAAAGAAGGCGCAAGTCAGCCTGATAAGTCAAAAAAGCCAAAACCTTAAATTGGTGGGGTGTTTTAGGTATCAAAAAAATTACTGACCTGGGCTGGTGTGTTTTTACCAGAGAGACCTTCAATGATTTCCTCTATTCCCAAGTAAACCTTGGTGGGCATTTTTTGCATGGGATAAAATCGTTCAACAATCGAAAAGGCTTCATCTGCGTTTTTAATTTGAAGAAGTTTGGCGGGGTTTTCAATATCAGAAAAATCATGCGAACCATCCACACCTTCCGGTCTCATGGACATACACTTCATAGAAAAAAGATATTCAGCGGACGGCACAAAAATACGCACGCCGCCATCCTCGTTGGTCATATCATCAAATTGATCCAAGATTTCGTTATGAGAGATAAAGCCTTTGACGCCGTCATTAAGCCAGTCGAGTGACCAATTCATTTCCTCGGCCACAATTTCCGAAGCCTCTCTTAAAAAATCTTTATCTTGGTTTTTGTTGATAGTAACATCAACATCCTTCGTAATATCTCTCATATCGAAAGCCAGAGAAAGCGCCGCTCCTCCGTAAATAGCAATATCCAAAAGAATGTGCCTCTCTTTGGCTAAATTACTTATCTTGGTAATTCCAAGCAAAATGTCATGTTTTGTTAAAAAAATATTTTTGTCTGTCATTTGGAAATCCAATTGTCTTTATGGGGGCGAGAAAGAACATCCATGTCAACAAAAATCATGCGTCGCCGAAAAGCCGAAGGGCTTCGAGCCAGCAAATAGGCTTTGTGGCTTTGAAGTGGGGAGCCAAAGTGGGGATAACGCAAAACATATTGATTATCATTGGTCCAGTCAGGAATGAGCAGTTTATTTTTCCGCGCCAAATGCTCGGCGGTTGCAGCCAAATATGCCCCTGCAATAGGGTTTTCCAAACGATCTGGCTCTTGCAAGATCATCTGTTGTTTTTTCTCATGACTTGCTTTATCGAACTCATCAATAAACTCTCGCAAAAAAGCATCAAAGTGTCCATCTTTTGCCAAGACGGACACGTCCTTTAAACTCTGGGGGCGCTGTTTTGTGTTCATGGTCTTATAGTAGAAGTCTTAAGCGCACAAAGCAAGTGTTAAAATATCGTTGCGTCTCAGTTATGTCCCAAAAATCGCATTGATCTATCCTGCAGATGCCATCGACATCGTCTCCGCCATATCTTTTGACTTACACGATGGATAAGATAGAATAAAAAATCGGTACAAGAAAAAATGCCCCTATGCGCGAAGATCTTTTTAAAAAAGCCAAAAAAGCCTTCGCTCTGGGTCCAAAAGATCTCTTGGCGCGCAAAGCGGTAACGAGTGCGCTTATTGCGCTCTCGCTTTTCTCGTCCCCGGCCATCGCCTCAGACGCCCCAGAAAAAAGCCAGCCGTCCCAAATTGTCCTAAAAAACGCGCCCATTGCGCCATCCGTTTTTTTTAATCCATGGCAAGAACACGACGCAGCCAAAGAATTTGTGCTCCCAAATGGCCTCATCGACAGCGCGACTTTGACAGGTCGCTGGTGGGACGCGGAAATGGATATTGAGACGGTGATGGAGCTGCAAAGTGTTTTGGTCTTAACCCAAAGCCCCGTAATCACAACAAGCGCCCCGGCAGAAAAAGCCGCGCGGGAATTGTCGGAAAAAACCAAAGCCATTTTTAACGTGAAGACCCCCGCGGAAGCCGCCATTTTTCTGAAAGACAATGGCCTCACGGCACTCCTTCACCTGGGCCTTTTGTCCCAAGCCTCCGTGCTCACCAATTCCAAAATTCTCGAAACAAATGGTTTTGAAGTTTTTTCTGACGCGTTTTTGCGTCACAAGAGATACGCAAGCGAAAATATTCGCGCCCGCCCAGAAGATCTGGGGAAAGATGTTAAAGAGGCGCAAAAAAACTTGGAGCGCCTCGCCGGCGACTTGGGCCTTCGCACACTCCGTGTTCCGCTTCCTTATTGGACAGACAAAGAGGCCCTCACCAAAGTCGCAAAAGAGATGACAGAAGAAGCGAAAAACATCACACGCCTCACGGGCCTCCCCGCGCAGTCGTTTGGCCTTTACGGACGCGTCGACCTCACAGTCGGCGCCCCGTTTGACGATATCCAAGGCTTTGCCGAGATGAGCGGTGGATCAGTTTCTATTCAGTCCCACATGAAAGATTACGCGCACGAGTGGTACCACGGTTTTGTTGCGGCCACAGCTCTTTTGGAGGGCGAAATTCCAAAAGAAAGTCCCTTGGTTTTTCTTGTAAGATATCCCCAAAAAGATGTTCGCCTCGCCCAGAAAGATATTTTAAATACGACGTCGGTAGGCTCGTTTTTGACGCGGATGGACGACTTTGCGGAAAAAGCTATTCGTTCAGGCAACAAAAACCCCATGGACACAGAGTACTACAAAAGCACCCACGAGCAGATGGCGTATTTGTTTGAGGCCTCCGTTCAGGCACTTATTCCCGTGTCAGAAAAAACCGAGATCGAGCGGGACCAAGTGGTTTACAGCCCCCGCCCCACAAAAGACGAAGCCTTATCAATCGTGTCTATCTGGCAAAATCTTTTTCAAAAAGTAAGCACTGGGGAACCCCTTCATGAAACACAAGTGCCTTTTTTGTCGGCAAACACTCTAAAAAAATCAAAGACAGCGGATGTCCCGCCGCAACAAACCCGGCCGCAACAAAAAATGAAATTTTTGTAACATGAAAAAACTCCAAGAACAAATTCAAGATGATTTTCTCAACGCTTGCACAAAAGGCGACATCGTTCTTTTGAAAAATGTGTTGCCTTTTGTCGATTTTGAAGACAGCGGTTTAATCGGTCTGATGTTTGCGTCGCGGAAAGGCTTTTTGGACATTGTGAAAGAAATTGTTCCTTTTGTAAAAGTTGGACAAGAAAAAAGTGTTTGCTTGCAACTTGCGGCCAAATACGGCCACGCGGAAATTGTCAAAGAGCTTCTGCCCCATTCAAACGCCAAAGAAAAACGCTCCGCCGCCTTTCGTTTCGCCTTCATCAACGGCCACCACGACGTCGTAAATATTCTTTGGGATGTCTCGGATATTCAAGACGTCATGGAGTGTTTTGAAGAAACTGGCTTTTCACGGTCGTTGTATCAAGAGATCGAGGCGCGCTTTCAGGCAGAAAAAAGCAAAAACAATTTAAAGGCCGGCTTGATTGGTCCGAAAAACAAAACCTCCAAAAAACATTTAAAGATGTAACCGTGATTTCAAATCCAATGCTTCCAAGTCCAACCGCGACTGAAACCGAGAAGGAGTTCAAAAACGCGGTGTCCTCGAAAAATCTGTCGGCCGCGCTTGATATTGTTCTTGCGGGTTTTGACGTCAACAGTTTCGACCAACTTTTGATAAAAAGTTGTATGGAGCAAAACAACAGCAAAATCTTAAAAAACCTCTTAGACAACAAAGACATAAACCCAAAAATTTTCTACCCGACAAAAGGTCTCCCTTTAACAAACGCGGTCGGCCGCCGCCAAAGCAGAATTTTGAGCCAAGTCATCGGATGCGAAAATATTCGAAAACAAGTCCCACTCAAAGAATGGGCTATAATACTTCTTGTGGTGCATCCGGAAAAAGACAAACAAAATCTTGCCAAGATGGTTTTTTCGGATCTCATGAAGCACAGTCAGCTGGAAGAGGTTGTCTGGTTAGCAAACCAAAAATTCCCAAAGTTTAAATTCCTAAAAAACTTTTTCGAAAACCTGTCCGAAAAAGAACAAGAAACCGCAAAAAACTATTTAATCAGCCAACACAAAAATTCTCTTTCAAACAAAGAATGGCTCAATGCTTTGGAATACGTTATCGAAAGTCCTTACATAAAAATTCATATGGAGCGTTTCATGAGTTGCCAACTCAGTGGAAGAAACGGCGTCTTTAAAAGAGAAACGCCCCCGTCAAAAATGTAGTTTTTGCAATTATACGCGCGCCAAAAATGGCTTTATTTTTGGTCCCTTGTCGTTGCTTTATGCAAAAAAGAGCGATCGCCATCGACCAAAAATCCCGAAAGAGCGCTTCGCCCGAGAAGCATCGAAAAAAGCATGTTTTTCCTATCGGCCAGATTGATTTCAATAAGACGGGAAACTCCGCCAAACTCCACAGCCGCGCTCACAAAAGGCCGAAGCAATTTGTGTCCGCCTGAATCAGAAACCATTCGTTCGTCCAAAAAGGGAAGCAGCCCGTGAACAACCAGATCGCTTGATCGTTTTGGTTTGATGTCAAACGCCACAAAAGGCGCACCCCGCTCAATTGTTCGCCACTGTCTTTCCACATGAAGAGAACTTGTGCGGGCACCGGTATCAACTTTTGCTCGGAGAACGGTGTTTGAGATGTCCGGAAAGAGAACAAGTTCGCGCCATCCCAAAATCATCAAGTTTTCTGTGGTGCTCAAAGAGATCATTTGTCAGTCCGTCTTTTGCGCTCGCCCGCGCTGGATTTTTTCGTGGTGTTCTTGGAGGGTTTTTGTTTTTCCGTGCCGCCCGCCCCG
>Ga0116192_1001867_pt1 | contig 14457 bp, 8 predicted proteins | sample AD_UKC113_MetaG_FD_89876 | JGI IMG/M metagenome (GOLD analysis project Ga0116192, IMG submission 89876) | Active sludge microbial communities of municipal wastewater-treating anaerobic digesters from Hong Kong - AD_UKC113_MetaG | ecosystem: Engineered > Bioreactor > Anaerobic > Digestate | place... | reverse complement strand
TTTTATTAATGAATCAAGTACCAACAATATTATATTTCCTATTAAAATTACATGTTCTTTTAAATCATATTTACTTATTGATTTGAATCGTAATAATTTGCTTTTGTTAAAATATTCAATAGCTTTTAAATCGTTTTGCGTTGGTGTGTCTCCAATATCAATATAATCCATTAAAAAATTTTTCCAACTTTCTTTATTTGTAAAACCTTCTTGTTTAATAATTTGAAAATTTGCTGCCTTTAAATCGATAGATATGAAAAAACATTTGTCATTTTCAATATTATAAATATCTGAACCACTATTATTTTTATTAAATTCATATATTTCTTCACGTGACATTTTTAAATAAGGAGATTCTAAAATAGCAATTGGTGTTGTTTTCCAATTCTTATAATTTTCAGATTTTACAATATCATCTATAATATTATTTTCTATTGCATAATGTCTAGCTAGATATTCTTTTTCTCCACCAAAAAATAAAAGTACAGCTTGCAATAATTCTATCCAATTATCTATTTCAACATAAGGTCTTATTTTTGTAATTACGTCTTGAGTTATATTTTTAGCATCAATTCTAATTCCACTGTAAGCTGTAAACATTTTTTTTGTTTTAAAATTTAATTTATCAAAACTAATTTCAAATATCGTTTTTGAAACGTAAAATGTATATACCGTACTTATACCATATGCAAAAAAAAATATAGATGGAAACAATGATTTTAAACATCTTATGTCTCTTCTTAATTCGGCAGATACATATAAAGTAATATTATCTTCGTCTTGGTTATTAACAAATTGTGTCAATATGTTTTTAAGTATATCGATTTTTCTAATTGGTTTACTTATTTCCATAATTTATATTTGATTTTTTTGATTGTATGTAATATTAACAGATTCAATGTAATCTTTACTAATATTTATATGTTTTAGTAAAAATAAATAAATCAATTTTTGTTATGTTATGTCAAAAAATATACGATAGTTTTAATACATTTTGGTATGACTTGTGAAGGTTAAAAAAATATATTAATAAATAATAACACTTAATATTATCTTAACAGATAATAATACATAAAAAATATTCATAACCATACATTAACATCCAAACTCTTTTCTTAACTTGAAATATTTTTTTCGTTTTTGTAGTTGCATTTGTTACACAAATCAAACATTGTTTTTTAATTACTGTTAATATTTTTGTTTTGCTTATTAATTCATCCTAAAATTATTTGATAATTTATCGTAGATAAATTAAAGTTTTAATACTCCGGTATCAATATTGATTTTTTATTGATAGTTAATTTATGCTGACTCTAGGTGAGCCACAATAAAAAATATAATTTTTTTTTACAATCAACTAAATAAATTTTTAAGCCAATTTATACAACAACATGACGTATTAGATTCATAACCTTGCATTTTTATAACAATCATATTTGGATTATTTAGATATGGTTTTTTTTCTTTGCATTTTTTTGTTAATATAGTATATCCTTTGAACACTTTATCTCCTATGGCATCTTCATACATATAAATCATACAATTTTGCATAAAAGGTAACTTTCGGTTATATTTTGATTTGATTATTAGTTTTTTTAGGTTTCGCGGAGGATTTTTAATAATACCATTGAAGTTAGCACCAACTGAAAGCTCTTCAATGTTTGGCGGGAGATCTGTTAAATTACGCGTAAACTTATAACCAAGATATAAAAATGTAAGTGATTTTGGTAAATTCTTTTTGTTTAGGTTATGATTAAAATTTGATCCAAATATTATTCCAACAACACCATCAGGTATTTGTCCAGGTAAGATTTTAGCATTATGTCTGTTGGAAATTTTAATATATTTGTAAATTTGTTGTGTGTTCTTTAATTGTTCTATATTATCTATTATTTTATACTCAATTTTAGCAGCTTGTGCCAATCCATTTGAATAATTTAAACTGTTGGTTTCACTCATTGAATTTTTTATTATTTATTAATAGCTCATTCAGAGTCAACATATAACTTTTTATTTTTTATTCATTTTTTTATTCATTTTTTGCTATATTTGCTTTTTATTTTTACGTAATATTGCCTTAGGACAAATATCAAAAGTTGATATTAATATTAATTCATAGTATTGCTACTATTTGTAATAGGAATAAAATAATTTTTTATTTGACAATGCATTTTATGGCATTTTGAAAACTTTACATGGTTCACACATGTAAACATAATTTTGTGTCATCATTACATATCTTCTCAATTGTTTTTCTGTTTCAAATGAAAAAGATTTTTTATTATTTTTAATAACTGAAAATATTGTATTAACATATTTATCATGTAAATATTTAAATAATTTTGTATTATATAGAGAACACAATTCCAAACAATAATTATCTAAAACTAATCCTTTTTTAGCAACGGTTTCTTCATATTTTTTAATAGTACAGCTTATCATTTTTTTTCTTAAATCATATTGTGGACCTGTAAAACAATCGATATATTGTTTTATATTACCAGATGTATAAAATGCATAAAATGTTTCTTCATCAAAAGTAATTCCTAAAACACTAGAAACTTCATTATCTATCAAGTTATTATAACATAATTTTCTTTTTGTTTCAGTAGAATGCATAAATTTTGTGTCTAGTGGTTCAGACAGATAGTTTACTAATATCACTAAAAGTTTTCTGTAACAACGATTTATTTCATATTTATTATTTGCACATGGTAGTTCACCATTAAATTTTTCGAGGGCTTCATTACTTGGCATTAAGCAAAAAAAATGTGATTCTACCACATTATTACCTTTATAAATATTAATATCCACAAAATTTTCAATATATAATTTAATTATGTAATTTGTGATAGTAATTTTGTAGTTAAAGAAATTCAATAAAATTATTGGGTCAATATTATGGATTTTCAAATAAGAAATCAAGTGGTTTTGTGTTGGCATGAAAAATTGCAAAATATAGCGGATATTTTTATTATTTGTTACTTGCAAAGCATTATTATAAATTATTTCACTATCGAAAAAATGTTTGATTACGTCCATTAAATTAATACTCGTTTTCGTTGTGTTATTATTTGTTAATATATTAAATAAATTCTCAGGACAATCATCTTTTTCTATTTTAGCATTGTCGTCATAAATATTTTCACAATTAGCGATAAAGATAGTTGATAAAAAGGATTTATCAAATTTTTCTTTAGGCAAAGAAGCCAAATAGTAGTAAATTGAAATTATTACATGTCCAATTATTTTTTTAATATTTTGTGAAATTTCAATACATATATTTTTCGATCCCTTGTTGAAAATAACAAAAACTATGTTAGGATAAGTTACCTTAAAATTTAATAAATTTCTGGTTAAAAATTTACCAATTTTACGTGATATGTCAGGATGAGTAGATATTAAGGTGCTAATACTTTCAGAGTCTAAAGATTGAAAAAATACTGCAACGATAAATGTTGTAAATATCACAGATTCATATTTTAATATCGACTTCGTAATATCAAATAATTTTAGTGCAATATCAAGAGATGCAAAAGTAATAGCGTTTTTTTTATTTATGAAAGAATTGTGATTTTCATATTCTGAACACAATATTTTAGATATATTATCTGTTTCTTTTCGGTAGCAATCGTCAAAAGTTCTATATATTCAGCATACAAACCAAAATGTAATATAACATTTATAGATAATATGTTGCATAATGTAATAATTGGTGATATTTTGAAAACATCGAACATTTTATTTATAAAATTTTTTCCTTCATAAAATATTGCATTTTTTATACTCGCAAAAATACAAGCACAATTATCTTGACAGCGTACTTTGTTATCATCAAAATAATTATTTGTGCTCCAACTTTTAGTTTTTATATCATTAAAATGAACATAAAAATACTTTAACATACAAATAGAATCATAATAAATCGTGTCATTCGCATTTTTATTTACGTCATTATGGTTCGGAAAAAAAAGTTTATAATCCATAACAAATGAATGTGGAATATGAGAAGTATAACACACAGGTATTATCGTGTTATGTGGAATTTGAATATAATTTGATTTGATTGATTGTGCGATACTAATATTCATAATTGTTGAACAAATTTTATAAATTGGAGTGTCAACTGCTGTCATATGATCATAATTTACAATATCTCGTCGTATATTTTCACTTGCCGAAAAGTTAAATATTCTAATTAATATTTCGCTAATTAAATTCTGTAATTCAATATTATGTTGTGAGTAACGAATTTTTTTTAATATATTGTCTAGCAAATTTTGGAATTTTGGAAGAAAATCGTCAGTAATTGGTTCATATTGTAATTCTTTTGCAATATTAATCAAATTAGGGAAAGAATCTAATTGTGCTCTAGTTTTAATATATATAGTCATCTGAAAATATTTACAAAGTAATACATTTTTTATCATAAATATTTTAAAAAATCATTTTTTATTTGGTGCCTCATTTAAAGTCTACATTCAAAAATTGTTTTCTTCACATGTTCGTGCATGTGTCAATAAATCTTTAAACTAACTATTAACACACTAAAATGTTATTCTAAAGATTGTGCAAAATATGATGTGGATAAACATATATAAATTTTTTAAAAAAACGAATGTAGATAAATAAATAAAAAACTAAAAGTGATATATATTGATTCAAAATAAGCTAATAATAAACATAACCTAATAAATCATTACGCACTTTTATATAGATTAAGTATATTTTTAAAAATTAAAATTGACATTTTTTTTACAAAGGACATTAAACTATGAAATACATATTATTCATACGATAATAACTATGCGAGAGAATATGGATGAAAATACTAGAATAATAAAAAAAAAAGAAAATTTAGTTAGGACCACTTTGGGTAAAATGTATCCAGCATTTACAGAATTATGCAAAGAAAATGCAAATGTCCATCAAAAACACTTATTACCATTTTTCATTATCCATATAGTCAATGCAAGACATATTCTAAAAAAATGGGATAAAAAATTTAAAATTTATAAAAATTATAATCCAGAAAAATTAAAGAATGTACCAAATATGTTGTTTCAAGATTACACAATTAAAGGAGGGGAATTGGTTTTAATTGTAGTAAAATTATGGGAAAAGTTTAACGAACATAATTTCATAGCAAAAAATAAAATGTATAATGAAACTTATGAAAACGTTTTAAAATTTCTAGAAACAAACAATATTGGCACTCGTTTATTCACAAAAGATGTAGAAATTATTGATTGGTATAATAACATTTGTGAATATTATTCATATAATACTTGTAGTACTCTTACAAGTGCTTTAACGCAATGTAGTTTGTACCCATGTAGCATTAAATTAATGATGAAATACAATAAAGCTTTATCATTTTATGATGTTAATAGATTTATTACTGTTATTTTACAACATAAAATATTACATAAAATTACTATCGGTATGTTAACGATTACTAATGGAAATCCATCACTTGCAACCATTAAAAATTTTCGCTTATGGTTTACCAAAATGATTAAAACATGCCGAAATTTAATTATAAATTCAAATGTTGGTTACGCAAGTATTTGCCGAGAAATGATGCAATGTTGTGTATTATCTATTAATAAATGCGTCAATTTAACTAACAAGTTACATGATTATACTAAAATTCATACTTTATACGATAGGGCAAACTATTTAAAGAATATTCATAGAGAAATGTCAGCCAATATTATACTAGCAAATACTTATTTGATATTGATTTTAATAATATCGTATCAAGAACCAGAACATGTCAAAGGATTAAATACAATAGTTTCTTTAGGAAGAGAATATGGAACCTACTGTACAAATGGACTACAAACATTTTGTACTTTATTTTCTGATTTTATTAATCGTATGACAAATACCGCTACTAAACCAAGAATTATTTGCGAAGAAAATTCAATAGCCGCATCTGTTAAATTATCCCTACGAATTCTAAGAATTTATTTTGGTGTTTATGCAATAAATAAACCTAAGCTACCAAATTATCTCGAAAATTATACTATTGATAGAAGTATTGTTTTACGTATTTTATACGCTAAAATGAAAGCAAAAAATAAAAAATCTACGCCTACATATTAGATAACTTTAATTTACAAATGATAAATAAAGCGGTTACATCTTAAATTTGTTGTTTGTTTTTTACAATTAACTGGGATTTTTTTATTAAAATTGAATTAATTAACTGTTCATGATTCTTATTTATTATAAATATACAATGCTATCTCAGCAAAACATGTTTTTTGAAGAAATAGAACAGGAGGAACTAAATTTAGAAGAACTTGTGTTATGTAAAAACCGTCAAGAGCAACAAACACAACCAGAATTAAAATCAGAATCAGATTCTGATTTTGAATCTGAATCCGAATCTGAATCTGAATCTGAATCTGAATCTGAATCTGAATCTGAATCTGAAGAAATAGAAAAAGAAGAAACGGAAGAAGAGCAACAAAACCAAACGACAAAAGGTTTTTGGTCTTCATTATCTCAATTAAATACGCGTTTACTGACCTTTATAGGAATAATAATACCTGAGAAAGAAGAATTAAGAAAATATTTAGGAAACGTAGTAGATTACGAATTGAAATTCCTATTCAGTAATAATTCTAATTGTAAATATTCGAAAAACATATTTCATTTTGATAATCATGAAAAATTTACATATTTACAAAAATTAGTTTTGTTAACAACAAAATATCCTAAAATAAACGATTATTTGAGAGAAAGAGTACAGTTTATGAATGATTTAGAAACCCCACACGAATGTATAAGTATATATTCGTATGATGATAATCAAAATTTTTATTTGAAAGGTCATTTGAAACATTATTCCAAACTTACAGCACTACACATAGCATGTCTTTTTGCTGGTACATATGTGACTCAGGAAACAATAGGAATTTTAATTGAGGCTGGTAGTAATATTGATGCTGTAGATAGTAAAGGTTTTAATTCTTTGTACATGGTTGTAAATCGCTTAAGAGGTGCTGAAAATTCATTAGTTTACCCGAATGTAGTTCGAACTTTATTGGGTGCAGGTATCAATACTGATAATGTTGATAAATATCAGATGACAATATTACACCATTTAATCATTAATATGAAAACACCAGAAGACATGATAGTATTCAATATGATAATGGAAACAAAACCTTGCGTTAATATATTTGATTATGATGGTTTTACACCATTACATCTTATTTCGATGATTGCCAATTATAATAAATATGGATTAAGGCCGTTAAATACTATAAATAAAATTCGGGCTCTAAACCCTTTGAAACTCAAGTTTGAAACTTGTAAAGACCCACTACATGAATTAAATTCTTATGGATTATGTACTGACTTGGGTTTTGTGGATTTTTGTGATAGTTCATTGTTTAATTCAGTGAAAAACCAGTCATTACATAAATTAAATTTTTTCGATAGTATCGCAATATTAGACGCTTTACTTGAGTGTGGTGCTGATGTTAATGCATGTGATAATTTTGGATCTACACCTTTGCATTATGCAGCTGCCTTTGCAGGTAGTTTAAGTAGCATTGATATAGTTCAAAAACTTTTAAATAAAAGTAAAGATTGTTGGTATTTATATCGTAACTCCTTAGGTTATACACCATTACATTGTGCTGCATTGTTTTCTAAAATATTTGGAAGTGATGAAGCTGTAAAAATTTTAAGCATTATGCCAAATTGTATTGATATTAAAGATTTACAAGGTTTTACAGCACTAATGTATGCATCAGCTTATTCAAATACAATAAGTACATTCGAAACAGTTCAAATACTTGTGAATAATGGCTCTAATGTTAATACTAAAAAACGAAAAAGTATTACCCCTTTATTTTTAACATTAAATAGTAAATATAGTGATATAAAAACTATTGATTTTTTAATTGAACACGGAGCAGATTTGATGCACATATTTATTAAAAATATACTTTGGTGTGATACGCTGACTAAAAAAATAGCATTCGCGAATTGTATTGAAATAAAAGGGTTAGATTTTTTACAAAAATGTGATTATGACAAGTTAGATAATGATATTAAGGAAATAATTGATGATATGATTGATATTGCTGTATCTAAAATTATAAAGAAAGGTGAATGCTTATTATGTTTTGATGAATCTTTAGTTATTTGTTGTAAACATAATCATGAAATATGTGGTAATTGTTTTCAAAAAAAACATGAAAATAGATTTTGTATGGTTTGTGGCTATTTGTTTATGCATTCGTCTTAATTTTATTTTTGTTCTTAAAATATTTTAATCGTCATTAGATATTATATATTTCGTGGCATTATCAAGCATATTTACAACCATATCCATACTAATACGATTTTCTTGAGTAACAAATATTTTATGCATAATACTTTTCATATATTTAGGTATATTACTTTCATTAACGGCATATTTACAACTTTCAAAATAGGCGCTTAATTTATCATCATAAAATCCTGAAGGCAAATAGTGATTACAGTAAATCGCATAAATCATTGAACCAAAACACCATACATCATTTGCGTACAAATTATATGGCATCTGCCTACGAAGTTCAGGTGATGCATAACATTCAGTGCCACAATATGCTGATTGCGTGATCATATTATCATCAATTACAAATTTGCTGAAAGCAAAATCTATAATTGTGATTTCCGGTTTATCTGTTTCAATATGCAAAAGTATATTTTCTGGTTTAATGTCTTTATGTGCTATCTTATTATTGTGTAAAACAAGTATTGCTTTTGCTATTTTGCAAATGATTTGATGTGCTTGAATTGGATGATTTTCAAAAGAAAAAATATGGTTAATCCAATATTCTAAATCATGACCTGGTTTACGTTCAATATAATGTACATGGGGTTTAGAACCAGATTTTTGTACTTTATAGGCAATTGATCTGGGTGTGTTAAGATCTTTATCATGAATATGAGTGCTAATATAATCAAGCATTGTTATTTCATTTATAAGTTCTTTAGAACCAAGTTTCGTATTTGGATAATATTTTATTACCACATTTTCAATACAAAATATTTTTTTATTTTTCTTTTTTTTAGTGTCATTTTGTGTATCTAATGGTATCTTCATAGTAAATTTTACAGTCGCAAAGGTCACGTATTTACATACGCGTTTTTGTAGTATTTTACTTTTGGAATAAGAAAATACAAAATTAGACAGGTTTATGGTTTCGGATGTTGATTCTGTTGTTTGATCCATGGTTATATTGACATTATTTATTGGTTTTTGATATTAATATTTATTCAACCATAATAGTTTCATTTTTTACAAAATAAAAAAAAGAGATTTGTATTAGTTTGTATCACTTAACAAAAGATTCTCAAGTTAAATACATCAATAATCGTAATACAAATATTTAATATGAATTAAATTCATTTCATTTCATTTCATTTGTTATTTTTTATTGTTATTTTTGTTTATTTTTTGGTTTTGATTTATTTTTTGTTTTCGTTCTTGTACTTCCTTTAAAGTTAAATATTTTGTTTTATATTTGTAATATTTATGTTTAAAACCGCCTTTAGAAGTTGACATATTATTGTCAATGTTTAAATTGCTTTTGGCATTGGAGTCGTTATCATTGTTACTGTTATTTAAAACTAAAATATGATGTAATCTTGATACTTTTTTTTGTGCATCATTAAATCCATTCCTTAATTTTACAAGTTCTGGAACATCAACCTCCATAAAATTTTTACTCTCAACCACATTAAATCCAATAGTTTTAAATTTATCTGTTAAATAATTTAAATCTACTATATATTCGATTGATCCACTTTCCACACCATAAACACCTTTGAAATAAATCATAATTTGTTTATAATCATCTGTATCATCTTCTCCTGGAAACTCAAATGCAGCATATAATGGTTCATCACCCAAAAATATTTCATATCTTCCTTTATTCTTCATTTCTTTCATTAATTTTGTACCATCAATACATGATATAATAATTGTAGTATTTGGCGTTATAACTCCTGACAAATTATTAAGTAAAATATCTAGAGTTTTTAACATATAATGAATAGTAAATTTAAAGAGGATTGACTTATATGGAGCATTATTGTTAACTGGTGTATATGTTTCATTATTAAGCCAATTTTCATCTCCGATCCCTTCGATAAAATTTAACTTCATATGTTTAACACGTTGTTGATATCTTTCCAAACCAGATTTAATAGATTCTGTACTTGGCTCAATTGCGACCAAATGATTAAATCCCATTTTTTCGTAAAATTCAACTTGCCTCAAAGGCCCTGCTCCAATATCTAGCAACTTCTCTTTATCAAAATAATGATTAATATAATAATTCATTGTTTGTGTGTGATATGCAATAATTTCATTTGTGAATCTATTTCTTAAAGGTCTTGATTCATAAATTTCAAATGCCTTATCTCGGCATTTATAAATTTTATTTTTAAGTTCGTCATATGTCATATCAATATTATGCAATTCCTTCAGATTTTGCTTAATTTTTTTTATTTTTTTATCAATGTACTTATCGTCAAAAACAGAAATAACACCCTCTCTAATAGATAAATTTGGAAAACAAATTTTTGTTTTATAATCGTTAAACTTTTCAAGCATTATTAAGTCAACATAAGAAGATGTATACACATGTTTTTGAATACGTTTTACAGTTAATTCTAAGCTAATAAATTTTATTCCCATAAAGTGAAAATGGTGTTCAGGATTAGCAATTACATCAAATATATTATTTGCATTATCTAACATTGGCCACCCTTTAGTGAACCAATCAAACAAATAATTTTTTACCTTGTCAGTAGCAGTTTTTTCAATATGATCCTTAAATATTAAATGTGCATCATAATTTTTGTTAATTTTTATTTTTTTTTTTAAAGTTTCGATGTTATTATAATTATTTCCAACAGCTACATACATCAAATCAACATCATTTGTATAAACTGTACCTAATACAGTCAGAACACATCTACTAAATACTAAAATTCGTTCTTTTTCATCAATTGTCAAAGTATTATTGTAAAAATTATAAAAATCAAATAATGATTTCAATTCTTTTTGAATATTAGGATCTACACTATTAATATAATCGCAAAGACGATCAATATTTTGATACCTTAAAATATCTAATGATTTAATTCCCAACAATAATGAAATAGATGCATAATTAGATGTAATTTGATAGGCATTTGGCATTGGATTATCACTTATGATGAGAAATTTTATAGTTTCTGCTGGTAACACAAACGGTGTGCATAAATCCATCATCGTTTGACCTTTAATTGCATTAAGTTGAATGAGCAAATTTTGTCTGCTCTTTTCATTCAACGGTAATTCACGGTAACAATAAGTTGAAGTATCTCTATCTGGTAAATTACTAGTCAAGTACATGTATCGTGGTTCATTATTAATTAAGTAAAGTCTTAAAGATTCTAAAAATGGTGCATCATTATAAATTTCATATATTGGTAATTCTTTATTTGATAAACGTTTCAGATAATCTACACATGAAACATAAAAACTTGTACGATATATTGTTTTGTTTAGTGTTATTAATAAATCTTGTACATTCGGTATCATTATCTTATATATGTACGTTATAATAATAAAAATGTTAATATTGAGTAATAGAATATATTATTTTCATTTGTTTTTCGCTTAATTAATTATCTATCTATGATAAAAAAAAATATGTAGAATTAAAATGTGTTTTATGCTCTACATGAATAACATTTACTTGTCCAATTACACAAACAAATCCAACAAAATTCATGTGTGCATCTGAAACATCGCATGTGATTGCATCCTTCATTTTTTTCAATTGGCACTGCACAATTAGGACAAGGTTTTGAATTTTCTAAAATCCATTTATTATTTATTATATCATCTTTTTTGCATTTTAAAAATGTTTCACATGTTAATCCTTCATGAGAAATATCACCATTGTAGTCTACATCACATCTTTTACAATATATTTTTGAACATAAATTACAATATAGGAGATCTTGTGTACCAATTTCAAGATAATTATCACAATCAACGGTTGGACATTTATAATATTTATGCCAATTAGAAACAAGATACTTGTTTAAAGCAGCTTGATATACTATTTTTAGTTCATTTTGATCAAGAATATTACCATCACTTAAAAGTATCGGTGTGCCACAAGAAAGACACTTAATATCATCATTTGCAGAAGAAGAAGATAATGATGATAAAAGTACATGTTTAAAACAATCACGACAATAAGTACATTTGCATGTTCTAAGATTAACCCGTATTTCAACTTCATTGGAACAAAATGCACATAATTTTTCATTGTTAGTTGTAGAATTTGTCTTAATATTATCTTTAGTACTTGACATATTATGTGTCGTTGAAACATGTTCGTTTGTAATTTGGTTTGAATACTCAATAATACGACTAATAATATTGGTTAAAGTTTGATGTGTTTGTTCAACAAGAAATTTAGGACCATTTATTACAATATCATCATAAAGAATTTTAATTTCAGTACCCAATTTAGTTAATTCACGGTAATCGTTTAATATCATCCTTTTTATTAGTGATTTGTTAACTGATAATGGTATAGATTTTTCCATCATTAAATTACGCTCATTTTGAAAATAAGTTTTTATGTTTTGAATTACTACATCTTTGTCATTAGGTAAACCTTTTATTATTATTTTGCCATATGGAATATTAACATCAATGACTACATTAATATTGTGTTTCCAAGTATCAATTATTGTTCTGTTAATATGACGTAACAATGCTCTCGAATAATTTATTACAGAAGGTTTAATTAATTTAATAATATTTCTTCTTGCAATTAAACGATTATTATTTGCGCCTCCTTGAATTTGAATTATATCTTTATCAGCTGGCATAATTATTTTTGGTTTATCATAACGTGAATCAAAAAAAGGTATAATGTATTCTTCTAAAGTTTTATCATTAAGAAACTGCAAATCATAAGTCTTGTAATTTATTACAACATCATTACCAATCATAATTGTAGCACCCGGTATTATATCTCCAGAAAGTAATAATTTACTTGCTTGAATGTCACTTTCAAATTTTATAATAAATTTATGTTTTTTAGTTCCATAATTACTCTCTTTTATTTTTTTATATCCAATAATATCATTATTATCTAAATATTTTATTAATGTTTCTGTTGTCATACTATTTGTTGGATACACAATAATCTCATTAAAATAAGATTTACAACATCTAATAACTGATACACGATTCAAATATGATGATATTATACAACTAATATTACTACAATTTATTTGGCCATGATGTTTGCAAATACCTATTTTTTTAATTATATTTTCTGCTATTTCGAGATCTTCTGTACTATTAAAATACAGTTTAATACAGTTTTTATAATTAATATAATTAACAATATCAACACCAATAATATCTTTAATAATTTCCTTTGTGTTCCATTGTAATGGTGGATCAATTAAAACAAGATGAGTTGTACTATTGTTGTCTAGCAATAATTTTGTTATCTTGAAACCAGATGTTATGTTCGCTTTAATATCTCCGACATAAATTTGTTTTGTATTTGTTTGAGATTTTATAACAGAAGTAGAATGATTTTTTTCATTTGTTTGATTTTGTATTTCATTATGACTAAATTTACATCTATCACCAAACCTACAACTACCACGTATAAAATCCCAACATACGTTGTTAGTTTTTTTTAGCGTTAAATTTGATGTTGTCCTATCCTCAATATTATTATTTTGTGAATTTTTATGTTCTCCAAAAATAAAACGCTTGCGTGTGAAATGTTTGCGATTTATATCTTGATTTTGATCTTTATTTTGTTGATTGTATTTGTCTTGTAATTTTGTGTATTTATGTATGAACTTGCAATTTACATAAGTACAATTTCCAGCGATAAAATCCTTACAAATATTATTATTTTTCATGACTTTTGGATAATATTTAATTTTCTTAAAAATAACATATATAGCAATATAACTTCATTTTTAAAATTCAATATTAAAAAATGAAAATTGATTCTAATTATTGGTTTATATATAAATGTATTATTTAATGATATTTTTGCAATAATGTTGACACATGAGGACGCCACTTTAACTATTAATAATAAAATTAGTTCTGATTTACTAACACTAAAACAAGAACATAATAAATTAAGTATGAAAATTGTTACCAGTAATAATGATATGAAAGTAGAAATAGTACAAAGAATATTTGAAATAGCATGTGTTAATAATGACATTAATTTAATAAATGAAATACTTTATGAAGCAAATGATTTAACAGAAATTATTGAACACATTAACAAAAATTATTATGCTATGATAAATATAAGAATTCATGTTCATATTTTTTTTGCTATTGTATCAACGTCATTAACAAACCACTTATCATGTGAAAGTCGT
>Ga0116192_1001864_pt1 | contig 14464 bp, 10 predicted proteins | sample AD_UKC113_MetaG_FD_89876 | JGI IMG/M metagenome (GOLD analysis project Ga0116192, IMG submission 89876) | Active sludge microbial communities of municipal wastewater-treating anaerobic digesters from Hong Kong - AD_UKC113_MetaG | ecosystem: Engineered > Bioreactor > Anaerobic > Digestate... | reverse complement strand
GTACCGGCTGCGATGGAGGTATTAATACTGTTGATAATACCTTCCCAGCCTAAGTTGACATATTCAATGCGGCAATTGTATTTCTGCTCAATACGTCTTACATTGTCCAGTCTCATCTGAGCAGTCAGGGCATTATTCATACCCGGGTCGTCGTTAATGCTCTTATGAGCACTGGTATAAAAGTAGTCCCACCAGATACCCACTTTGATGGTTCTTCCACCGAAGTCAAAGGCAGGATATCTGTCAGGCTCTGGTTCGGGTGTGGCTGTTGCACTCTGGGTCGGCTCAGGTGTCGCTGTGGCTGTGGGGGTAGTGGTTTCGGTTCCAACCTTCTGAGTGCCTCCGCAGGCTGCCATCAGGAGGAGCATGGACAGCACCAAAAGCATGGATACCAGTTTCTTTGTTCTTACCATAGAAATAACTCCTTTCTTTTATTGATTTGGAGAGCATTGAGAGCCTTAACCAACAATGCCGCTTCGCTCAAGTCCCTCCATAAAATAACGCTGTAAGAAAAGATAGAAGATTAAAATTGGCAAAAGTGCAAGGACAACCCCTGCATAGACATAGAGCTGCGAAATTAAAGGATCCTTGACCCTGTCAACAAAGGAGATGGTGGATTGAATGGTGGACAAACGGAAGGTGAGGTTTTTATCCATGGGCATGGTGAAAAGCTGGACGTAGAACATGTCGTTATATTGCCAAACCATGGAAAATATGCCCACTGTCAGCACCGCAGGCATGGCATTGACCAGCATGATTCTGAAATAGGTATAGAAGGTGCCCGCACCATCAATGAGCGCAGCCTCTTCAATCTCTTTAGGCAGCCCGCGGAAAAACTGTCTGAATATGTAGATATACAAACCGGAGCGCAGGCCCGAGGCAAAGAGTGAGAGGATATACATGGGAGTCTGGGATTGCAGCAGATTAAGCGGCTCACCTCTGAATAGGCTGATGAGGCCCAGAACATCCCAGCTTCTGAAATGCCGGTATAAAGGCAGCATGATGGTATGGGTCGGAAGGATAATGGTAATGACCACACAGGCAAATAAAAGCTTTTTAAACGGAAAATCAAACCGTGCAAAGCCATAGCCTGCCATGGAGGTGATGAAGATTTGGATCAGGGTCACCCCTGCCACATAGATTAAGGAATTGAGCAGGGTTTTAAAGTAGTCAAGCCTCATGGCCGCCAGCTTGTAATTGCCCAGATGGGGCTCTAGGGGGAAGAGAAAGACTGACGGGTTATAAACATCTGTGGGGGAAAAGAAGGAGTTGCTCACAATACTGATAATGGGCCCCAGAATGATAAATGCAATACCCGAAAGAATAACCCCCTTAAAAATGGAGAAAAGCAAGGCCTTCCCTTTGTGCATATACCGCAAGTATTTGTTCATTTTGACATCGTCGTTGACGATGCTTTCCCACTTGGATTTTATCAGATTTGCTTTCAATGCCCTGGCCTCCCTTTGGTCTAGTTATGGTAAAAGGTTTTCTTGGAAATCATCACACAGATAACGGTTAAGACAATGCAGACCATAACGGTGCTCAACACACTCATGGCCGAGCTCAACCCGTAATTGTAGCTTGAAAAAGCTGTCTCATAGGCAATGCGCACCACTTCGCTGTTGACGAAGGAATCCACAATGGTATACACCACATTGGTCAGAATAAGGGGTGATACAATGGGGAAGGTAATCTTCCAAAAGGTTTCATAGGTTGTAGCACCCTCAATTTTTGAAACCTCATAGAGGGCCGGAGATATGGACTGAAGCGCTGCCAGAAAAATGACAATCTGTATGCTGGAGGCCCGAACAATCTCATAAATACGGGAGACCAGACCCTCCACATAATCTATCAGTCTTATAGGAAGCCCCAGATCCAGAAAAACATCAATGATAATATCCATATTCACACCCGATGCCGGGGTCATTTCCTGAACCATGGCAGCAGCACCGCCCTGGATGTTTTGGGTGGCCAGCTCCAGGGTCTGGGCCACTGCTCCCGAGCCCAGTAAAATGGGCAGGAAATAAATAGCACGAACCAGGCCCCTTCCTTTAAAACGAGAGTTGAGAAGAATGGCAATAAAGAGGCTGAAGAAAATGATGAAGGGAACATCAATCAGGATATCCACTAAGGAATTGACCAAAATCTGATTGAAATCCGCATGCTCAAACAAGGCATATCTGAAATTCTCCAAACCGATAAAGGTGGAGGTATAGCCCCCGGTCTCAGCAAACTCGATTCTGCTTAAGGAGAAGCTGACGGTCTGAATAAGACTCCTTAGGTAGAAGACCAGAAAACCGATGAGCCACGGCAGGATAAAAAGCAATCCTGTGATGGAGCGTTTTTGGCTGAGTGTTAGTCCTTTGTTTTTCATTGCGCTATCCCCTCCAGAACATAGCCTCTGGCAGGCAGAGTCCTTCCCCCAAGGCTGACCTCCTCATGATTGGTGTTGATATAAAGAACGCAGCCATTCTCATAGGTGATGCACCGGACGCCCTCTGCGAGAATCCGATGATCCACCATGAGGCTTCCCCGGGTGTGCTTCAGGACCTCATTGGCCTTATGATAGAGTTCTACAGCCTGTTTCAGCCATGTTTCGTAATAGGTGGAATACATATAATTCAAGCCGCTGTATTTCATGTCGCTGGAATTCTCATAAGTTAGGAGGAAGTGGGGCGAAGCCCCCGTCTCAATGAGCTCAAGCAGGATATCCGCTTCATCATAACGGCTGGAGAGGTTCAGGGCCTTGCCTGTATAATCGATGCATCCATGAAGTACCATCTGATAGAAGGGAATTTCCTCGTCCACAATATAAAAGGGATTATGCCCCATGGGGACATTGACAAGGTCGCTGGCATAGGCCCAGGCGTAGTCGTATCCCCCCTGAATCATCAGATGGTCCATGCTTTGCTTTATCTTGTCCATTTGAGCCAGTACAATCTGTTTGGATTCCTGCCGGTTGATTATCTGGCTTCTGCGTTTATCGGAGGCCACCATATCCCCCATATCCCTTAAGGAAACAGCCTTAAGTTCAACCTTTTCCATCCCTTTCAGGAAACGATCCACATGGCGCACCAGGAATTTGGGAGAAAGCACATTATACATGGTCTCATAGTAATTCATGGGGCCAATCCTCAGCGTGGCGGGATTGACCCGTCCCATGGCCACCGACAAGCCTGAATAATACTGGGAATTCTCCAGTCTCCAGTTGTAATGGATACCCTCGGCCTCATAGGTAACCCGTTGAATGGCAACATCTCCATACAGCCTTCCGCCCATGTCCTTAAGCCTTTTATCCAGGCTGTACAGCGCCTTCTTTCCTCCCAGAACCGACTCTACCTTGATCTTGATGGGGACATCGTGGTAATAGCCCCCATTGAACCAGCCCAGGTAATTGACCCTCAGGGCGGAGATCCCCTGGCTATTGAAAGCCTCCACGATCTTTTGGGCCTGATCAAATCGGGTCATGGCATGGACGCCCATATAATTCACACCCAGAATGCTTTTCTGTATTTTGACGCCACCCAGGAGATCCAGATAGAAAGGGATATCCCCTTCCTCTTTACGGGCAGTCAGAATGCCCCTTTCAATAAGCTCGTCCCTGTAGTGATTGGCCATGCCCGAGTAGCTTGCCTCCTCGGGGCCAAGAAAGCTATAGCTGACCTTCAGCTCCAGCTTATAAAGATCCTTCTCAAGGGTTGGCAGATCTGCCGACACGCCCGTAGTCCCAAATACAGAAACCCTTTCATAGCCGCGGACCGAAAAGCTGGGATACACATAGTTGTAGCTGTTAATGCTTCCCGAGACCCGGGCGATAATATTGGCCAGGGTCTCCCCCCCAGTAATCTCGGCAAAAACAGCCCTGTCTCCCTTCTTAATGCCAAAGACAGGGAGCCTGATTTTCTCTGTTTCTTCCACCACCGTAAAGGAAGGGGTGCATTCGTCCAAGCCATAGACATATTGGTTATATTTTTCGTTGGATTTACCGTTGTTGAAATAGATTAAGGAACCCGAACCATTGGGAACAAAGAGATATCCGTCCTCATTGACCCCTCCGGCGCTGAGGAAGCAAAGCAAATCAATGGCTGCCAGCTTTCCGCTTCCCGTCTCAATGATCTGCCCCGTAGGAATGCTGACCTCCAAATGCTGCCCCACCAGCCGATACTCCAAGGGTATGGTAAAGGTGGTGCGTTCCTGGGCCTCACCGCCTGAAACAAGCGCTGCGTCCTCATCGAAATCGGCAATGGTATAGCCCGCCTTCTCAAAAAGCTTATTGAGTTTCTGAAGGCCTACCTTGCTGACCCTGATACCGGCGGTCAGCTCCAGAAAGCCGGGATAGCTTTCCGATTCCATATAACTGCTTTTTATGGTTTTTGCATCTTTATCCTCCAGCCTGCTCAAAACCTTTTCCTCAAGGCGTTCCGGAGAAATAACGGGCGGAACAATGCCCGTGGGATTGATAAGATCCCCTAAAAGGTAGACATAGCGGATGCCGTCCTTCAGCTTCTCTATTTCAAACTGGCCCCGCTCCACGCTGAACTCATAGTTGTTCATGGTGGCCTCGGTCATGGTGATATCGTAATAGGTGAGGGTAAACTGAGAACTTAAGGCCGACTTGTTCCTTCCCGTCGCAATGGCATCCTCGCTTCTGTCGGGCGGATTGGAATAGGTGAGCTGGCCCGAGCGCTTGTCATAGACAGCGATTTCAGTTGTCTCTGGATTGGTGTACAGCTTAAGATAATCATTTTCGGCAGCCAATACCATGCCGGGCACATGCTTGCCCTGGTCCTCAAGGGGCGAAAACGGGGTGCCCTCCTCGTAGGTATAGCCCTTGAGGTATTGCCTGTATGCATTATAAAAGAAGTAGTTTAAGCACAGGTGCAGGCCATAGCCTACCACTGCAGCCAGGACTATCCCTATAATCACCAAACGGATCTTCTTTGCTTTACTCACCCAAACGAACCCCCTAAACCCTGATAATCAATTCGGTGTAAATGCTTCTGAAGAACGAGATAATCTGAGTGACAAGATAGGCCAGAAGCAGAGCGATAAAAATGATCAATATGGCCGCAATAAAGGTCAGAAGCATGGTTAAAAGGGTTTTGCCAAAGCTGTATCCATGGACGGTCATAATACCGATGAGGAGCAATGCAATGAAAAACACAATGGCTACGGCCTTAATCAGGTAATAGATGCTCTCCTCATCTGCCGCAATGAACCAGGACAAAATGGTGGCCGGAATAAAGGTCAAAACCATGGGCAGCATGGAATAGCTGATCACCATAAAAATGTCCTTGAATCGCCCTTCCCCGTTCATCAGACAGGTCACCGACCAATTGGCCACCGAAAAGAGCAGCACGGCAATCCCGACACCCAAAACATCGGTGAGACTGTCAACATATAAGGGATTGAGTTCATTGACCACAAACCCGGCATACTTTCTGTTCAGCGTAAAGGACAGGCCGAACAGGAACACCAGCAGTACCGCAACAATAAGGCTGCCCTTCTCCCTGTGCCTCAGCTCATAGAATCCGTCGAAGGGATGGAAAAGAATATAAAAAGGGAATCGAAGCTTTTCCTTATTCAACGTCAACAGCCTCCTTCTTTCTATGTCTCATAACCGCTGACCTGACCAACAGAGCCAGAACCACCAGAACAAGAAGGGTGAGGATGGTTCCGAGATTTTCCTTTAAAATCTCATCCCTGTATCGCTTGTAGGCTATGGAGTAATATTCCTTGTCCATGCCCAGCTTAAGGTATTCCATGGCTGTTTTGTTTTCTCCGGCCGCCAGATAGGCCTTGCCAATCCCCGAGTAGGCCAGCTCAAAATTGGAATCCCACTGAATGATCTTCTTCCAGAGCTCCACGGCGGAAGCCTCATCCCCCTCAAACCTCAAGGACACGGCCTCATCAATCAGCCTGCCGTATTCGGTGCTTTCAAAGGTGACAATCTCGTTGGTATGGGAATCCAGGACCAGAATCTTCCGATCCTTCATGTCAATGGCGGTGGGATTCTTGAAGGTGCCTGTCTGGCTTCCCTTGCCACCGAATATATAAAGGAGATTTCCTTCATGGTCATAGGTAAAAATGCGTCCGCGGGTCATGTCGAGGATGGAATAGATCCCCTTTCCCCGATACACCACATCAATGATACGGGAGGGCCCGGAGTACTCGCGGCCCAGCCGCCAATAAAGGTCGCCGCTTAAGGAGCCGTCCTTTTTCTTTTTGATAATATCCTGGCCCCGTGGATTGAGCCGTCTTACAGACTGCTTGCCATCAGGGTCGTAATTGGTGGCATAAACAAATCCGTCGGGGGCAATATCCACATTGGTGAACTCGGTAGGAATGAACTTAACCTGTCTCTGCCTTTGCGCCTTGGTGGACAACCGCCGCCATATCTTTTCATAAAGGGTGATGGTTACCTTGATGGTCCCGGTAAATCCTGTAAAATCCCCCTTTTCATCAAAGGCCATAATGCCCTGGAACATGTTTTTGGAAACCACATAGACCCTGTCTGCATAATCCACGGCAACCTTGAGCGGTGCAAACACAAAGTCGTCATCTAAAACCTCCGAGGTCGGGTTCTCAATGATTCTGTGAAGCAAACCCTCTTCCGTCAGGGCAACCACGCGGAAATTGCCGGTATCGGCAATGTAGATCTCATTCCTGTTGGTGACAAAAACGCCGGTGGGCGCGCTGAAGGTATCGACGCTTCCCTGATTTGTAAATTCACTGATGATTCTCTCCACCTTCAGTGAGGCGTCGAGCACGACAATCCGGTTGTTCCCGGTGTCGGCAATATACACCCTGCCATCCTCGGCCACATACAAATCCTGCGGGGATTTAAAGGCGCCCACCCCCAGGCTGTCACCTGAGAGATTGCCCGACGGGACATAGGCGGCAGGGGTATAGTAAACATCTCCCCAATAGTCATAGTTGTAGGTGATATAGGGAATCCCTGCGGCCGCTGAGGCCTCGCAGGAGAGTATGGACAGCACCAATATCACAATTGCAATCAAGTGGAAGATTCTAAGCTTCATGCCTCTCCTCCTAATCCTTCATGCCGGAAGTTGCCATGGTCTCGATAATATTGCTCTGGCAGAGAATGAAAAACAGAATGGGAACAGCGGCAATTATCAGGGTGACCACTGCTGCAGCCCCTTGTCGTGCCGGTCCGCCATTGATGATTTGCTGCAGGGAATACTGAAGGGGCTTAAGCTCTTCATTTCTTAAAAAGGTGCTGCCCGTGTTGCCCCACATCTGCTGGAACTGCAGCACGGCCAGTGTCAGCCAGGCAGGCTTTACATTGGGCATGATAATGGACCAATAGATGCGAAACTCTCCCGCACCGTCCAAAACGGCTGACTCAATCATGGAGTCGGGAAGCTGCTCCATGAACTGCTTCATCAGATAAAGTCCCAGGCCAAAGGCAAAGGATGGCAGAATCAGCGCCAGATAGGTATTGTTGATGCCCAGCTTGGAAATGATGAGGTAGTTCGGAATCTGGGTTACCTGCCAGGTGAACATGATGGACAGCACCACAATATTGAAAAGGAGTTTTCTTCCGGGAAAATCCCGCTTAGCCAGCGGATAGGCGGCCATGGAGGCAATGATGACATGGCCCACAGTTCCCCCTGCAACGATAATAATAGTATTCAGAATATACCGGGTCAGGGGGACCCATGAGTTGGACATGAGCACCACCAGATCCGAGAAATTGTCCATGCTCGGATTCTTGGGAAATAGCATGGGCGGATAGCGGAACAACTCGTCCAGGGGCTTGAAGGCATTACTGATGATTAAGACCAGGGGCGCCGCCATAAACACGCCGCAAATGCCCATAAAGACGAAAAGCATCACATTTCCGGCCATGGACCGGTTCAGGGAATGGTGGGTTAATCTTTTCCTTATCCTCTTTTGCTTCATCACTATTCACCCACCTTTCTGAGAATCCTCTGAGCCAGCTTATTGGTACCCACCATCAGCAGGAACAGGATGGTGGCAATGGCCGAAGCATAGCCCATTTCATAGCGTATGGAACCGGTATCCATAAGATGGGTGACAATGGTAGCACCGGCATAATTGACACTGGGATTGCCCGCCAGATTAATGGACACATCGGCAATGGCAAAGGACTGGGTGATCTGCATGACAGCGCCGAACATCAACTGGGGCCTCATAGAGGGCAGGGTCACATACCAAAGCTCCTGCCATCTGTTCTTAACCCCGTCCACTGCCGCAGCCTCGTAAAGGGAACGATCAATGGTCTGAAGGCCTGCGATAAAGGTCAGAAAACCCGTGCCAAGGCTCAGCCAGAGCTGCACAATGATGAGAAAGAGCATGACATATTTTTCGGTCTTCATCCAGACAATGGGCTGAGTGATGAGGTTCAGATCCATCAGCCAGCCGTTTAAAAGCCCGTAGCGATCGCCCCGGAGAATCAGATTCCATACCAGGTAGGCATTACCCGAAATGGAAGGTGCATAGAAGATGAGAGTCAGGATGGAACGGACTCTGGGCTTAAATTCGTTGATAATCCATGCAAACAGAAGACACATGAAATAGCTGATGGGACCGGTGATAACAGCAAACACCAGGGTATTCTTTATGGCAATCTTAAAGATATCGTCATCCAAAAACAGACGTATGTAATTGTCCCATCCTGTAAACACCGGGGGCTCAAGCACATTGAAGGTGGTAAAGCTCAGAAAGATGGAGGACAATACGGGCAGTACGGTAAACAGGAAGAACAAAATAAAGTAGGGCGCCAGCATCAGATAGCAGGCCTTGTTCCTTCTTATTCGGTTATAGAGCGACCACTCGTAGTTTCTATTGAGCAGGACATCCATCTTTTTCATAGACTAACCCCCGAATCCATCAGCCGTGGGAAGACCGAATTCTTTTCGTTTGAAGGTAATCTCCTCATTGATATAGCGGACATACTCCATCAGGGCTTCCCTGGGCTGCATCTTATGCTTGTCTTCGGCGATAACCACCCGGTAGAAGGCATTGTTGACATTGCGCCATGAGAAATAGCCTCCGGGCACCTGGGGAATGCCCTTCATCCATTCAAACTGACGCATAAGGGTTTGATAGTCCCCGGTGGGCCAGGGCAGCAGATTGAATGCTTCCACATTGGCCGTAGGATAACGGGCAGACGCACCCAAAATAGCCTCCATCTCACGGCCGTACTGCGCCTGAATCTCGGTAGAGGTCCACCATTTCATAAACTCCCAGGCGGCCTCCTTTTCTTTGGTTTGGCTCATCATCACCGTGGCGGTCCCCGTACTGGAAACAGAATGGTCCACTGTACCATCCTCCCTCACCGTCCCGGGCACCATGGCAAAGCCCCACAGGCCCTTGATATCGGGAGCCGAAACCTGCAACTGATTATAGAGGGTGAAGTCGGCTATGATAATGGGGGCCTCCCCCGTCCTGAAGCGCTGATCCACGGGGGCCACTCTGTCCAGCCTGTAATCGGTATAGAACTCACAATATTTCTTAAAGGCGCTGACGGCAATGTCGCTGTCCAGGGCTGAAGCGGTGGCATCCTCATTGTAGTACTCCCCGCCATGCTGGAAGAGAAGGGATGCAAAGACCTGCTCGGCCAACTGAGGAACAATATTCTCAGGGAGCATGCCCAGATCCATTTGATTCTTGCTCAGAACAGAAAGGACGGTCTGCATTTCATCCCAGGTGGTGGGGACCTTGATGCCCAGCTCATCCAGAATATCCTTTCTGTAGAACATCATCAGACAGGTTTCGGTTTCGGGAAGCGCAAAGGTATGGCCATCAAATTCATAGGGCACCAAAGCACTCTGCCTGAACCGGCTTCTCACTTCTCCAATATCGGGGAATTGGGCCAGATCTACCACCGCATTGCGCATGCCGTAGTTCATGGGCAGATCATTGGCCACCTGAATGGCCACATCGGGCCCCTGCCCTGCCAGGGTGGCCTGCAGCAGCGTGGATATGTCCACCAACTGAAGCTTCACATTGATATTGGTTCTGGGTGTAAAGGTCTCGTCTATCAGAGACTTGATCACATTGGCCTGGTCACGGGCTGTCCCCACCCATACGGTGATGGTGGTGACCTTTTGTCCTTCCTCAGCCACGTTGCCAATGGTGTTGTAATCGATAATGAAGGAATAGAACAGGGTCAGGATCATATGTACAATTCTGTCCCAAAGGGAATTCTTAGGCTTGGGCACCTCGGTATCGGGTGAATGGATATAGATGGCATCCAGCGCCAGGGGCTGATCCTGCACCCCTGAAATCCAGTTTCCCAAGGCACTCATATCCATTTTAAAGGCGGGGAGAATCTGGGGGAAACGCTCCACATCCTCTATGAGATATTGGAGCTGATCCAGCATGGTGTTGATGGCCGCCTCACGATCGCTGCCCGCTCCGGCCACGGCCCGAAGCTTTGTTGCAGTTTTGTCCAGCTTTTCTTTGACGCTTTTCAGTTCATCGGTCAGACCCGGTATATTATGGGTTAAGTTGTAATCCCGGTACTTGTCGGGCTCAACACCCGTAATGCGGATGACCTTGCGGTAGATAGCGTTAATATCCTTGACCGCTTCCTGCACACCGCTCACAATCTCAGCAAAATCACCCAGCACCACCTCCATCTTGAGGGTGTGCCTGCCCTGTTCCAGATAGAAACGCATGGTTTGTCCGCTGTCGTCGGTCAGGCTCTCAAGATGCCAATCATTCTTGTAGGTGAAGCCATAGGCATTAAGCTCGTCATAAGGCACCTTATCATCGATCATGATCCTTCTGGAGGTGTAAATGCCCCGGACAAAGTTCTGGCGCGCATGAAGGGTGATATAATAATAACCGCTCTGCTCCACTTCAAAATCCCATTCCAGCCATTGCCCCAAAATACGCCAGTTGCTGTTGCTGCCAATCGTATTGTTCTTCAGTTCCTTGGGACTGTAGGGATAGACTGCAGGAGAGCTTCGATCCTGTGAGGGATAAAGCATCTGAGATGATTTTCTGTCAGCATTCTCGGCCTGGATAATAATAAGCTGACCGGTTGAATCACTGATCCCCTTTGCATCCAATGCCGCTTTTTCCTCAAGATAGGATCCGGCTTCCGAAGAATTGTTCAAAATGATGCGGCGAAGGAGCATGGGCTCACGCCTGGAATACAGGCCAATCCGGTGTTTGCCCTTTGATAAATAGACTGACAGTTTACGGGTCTCATAGCCTTCACTGTCATATAAGTAACTGATCCGCCATTCAGGGGCCTCAATCTGCTGGGGCTTTAAATCATTGCCGCGATTGTCCACATCCCACTGGTCAACAGCATTGACCCAGATTCGGGAGAACTCAACCAATCCAAGCTGGTAATATGGAAGGGCACCATCAATAAAAACAGCTCTTTGAATGGCGGCGCTTTTCCCTTCGATGGGGTAATACTGGACGGCAAGATCATAAAGACCTTCCTCCTGAATTTCCACTTCATATTCAATGAGACCCTGTTCCTGGGTATAAATCGAAACCCCTTCCATACCATCGTAGTCTATGTATGTCTCTACCTGCATGTCCTCTACATGGGTATAGTCCCTGGCCTCAATTACATATTCTTTATTGGGTCTTGCAGCTCCCTGATGCATGGACAGGTAGTCGCTATAGCTTATACCTGTTCTTTCAGATTGACTTATAAGCTCCCTCTCATCCTCCAGAGGAGATGTTGAATCAGCCAATGATGCAGAAACACCAACTATAGCACACTGGGAGCAGAGCGTCAAAAAAAATACAGCCATTGCTTTTTTCCACATTTTCGCTTTACGCTTCAACATAGTCCCCTTCTTTCGGGCAATGGAATAGTGCATTTATTATGCATTAATTTACCTTGTGTGTGCATTATAGCATATGTATATTTCAAAAACAAGTGCGTTAATTGTATATTTGCTATAACTATTTCTGATTTATTCGTTTTATTTATATACAATATGCTTATTGCGCGGAGAATATTATCTAACCCCCCTCTCCATTTCATTGTGCACATTCTAGCGCTTTAATAGTGCATATCTTATTGCATAAACAAATTCCGCGTTATTTTGACCTTAACCCGAAACACGACAGGAGGCCTAGAAGTCCCCCAAAAAGTCCCTATGTTTATTTCTAAAATCAGGTTGGTATTATCAATAATGTATGGTTTGTGGAGAAGATGGCAGATTTTTATGACAAGCAGAAACAACTTTGTCTAGGGGTAGGAGAAGTATAATCGTTATAAACGATTGATTGGGGGTTTCTTTAATGAATACTAAAGCTGACCGAAAAGTCAGAAGCCTGAAGTTTAGGTTCTTTTCCATCTTCGCGCTCTGTATGCTCATTCCTATGCTGGTCGCCCTGTTCACATCCAGTTACTTTTCAGAAAAGTACTATCGGATTCTACCAGTGATGCACTGCTGAATATTGCTGCAGAAAAGAGAAATCAGCTTGAACTGGCCTTCGCCGATATTGAGCGCCATGCCAATTCCGTTGCTATGCAGCCTGCGATTGTGGACATACTCAATCGCGCCATGAACCATAACAGCAATCCCAGCGATGCCGAATTACAAACCCTGTCCAAGATTCTTCAGGATAATTTTGAGCTGGGAGACGGCCTTTTCGAGAATGTCTATGTGATGTATAAGAACAAGGATATTGCTGACGGTATAGGCGGCAAATCTGTTGGATGGGAGAATGAGGAGGTAGGAAGTGCTAAGGCGCTGCTCATTCGTGATGCCAAGGCCTCACCCACAACGGGGCGCCCGGTCATGGCCATTGTAACACCCATCCTGGATAGCGGCAGACATCTGGGCACACTCGCTATGGCCATTGAGCTCAACAATGTATCACAGAAAGTCATCGACAGCAATTCCACAAACAGTGATATCAAAACCTTTATCATCAACTCCGCAGGCCTCGTTATTTCCTCCAACAATCCGGAGTATGTATTGACTCTGAACTTCCAGGATGAAGCCAGCGGTTTAATGGATTTATATCAAACCATCCGGACAAAAGGTTCAGGGGTGGGCTATTTCACACTGGACGGCACCGATTACGTTACAGGCTTCAACGTCAGCGAGAAATATGGCATGTATGTATTAACTTACAAGCCCGTTGCCACCTATGTTAAGCCTGCCAATGACTTAAAGCTCCTGTTGGTCTTCGTGGTGCTGGCCAGCGTACTTATCACATCGGTCATCATCTATGTCATTGCTAATCGACTGACCAAACCCATCCTGGTGGTGGCTGATCGCGCAGAGAAGCTGGCTAAAGGCGATCTGTCCGTGGAGATACCACAGGATCTTGTTAAGAAGAAGGATGAATTGGGCAAGCTGGCAAACGCCTTTGCGCTCATGGTGACCGACCTGAAGAACATTATCTCGAAAATCACAGCGGCCTCAGAACAGGTTGCCAGATCAAGCCAGGGCCTGTATGCATCGGGTGAACAGGTGGGCAAAGCCGCTGAAGATGTAGGCAATACCATCATGGATATTGCTGCAGGCGCTCAAGAGCAATCGGCCCAGATCGATACCGCCCTGTCCAACCTCAGCGATCTGGTCAAGCAGATCCATGAAGTACATTCAAGCACTGAAACCATGGAGAAGACCACCACGCATATCATGAGTGACATTGCCCGCGGCAGCAACTCGGTAACTGAATCAGTCACCAGAATCAACAACCTGAAGGAAGATACCGAAGATGTATCCAAGGTTATTTTCAATCTTGGCAATGCATCCAACCAGATAGGCCAGATAACCGAGGTCATGAGCGGAATTGCCGCTCAGACCAATATGCTGGCGCTCAATGCGGCCATAGAAGCAGCGAGAGCCGGAGAAGCCGGCAGAGGATTCAGCATTGTGGCTTCGCAGATCAGGAAGCTGGCTGAGGAATCAGCAGAGGCCAGCAAGAATATCGCTGATCTGGTGGTAGAAATCAAGAATGGCGTGGACATCGCCGTCAACAAGATGGATGGCAGCTTAAAAGCAGTGAATTCCAGCGTCAGTGCCATTGAAGAAAACGGCGATATTTTCAACCAGGCTGAACAGCTCAGGGAGATTGTGGCCCATGTGGCTCAAAACGTAAGAGTTATGGCTGAAAGCAGCCGTGATTTTGAGCTCACCATGCAGGATATCAGCAAGGCAAGCCATGAGTTCTCCGCTAATTCAGAAACCGTTTCGGCAGCCAGTGAGGAGCAGGTGGCTTTGACCAATGAAATTGTCAGTGCATCAAAGTCAATGGCTGAAATGTCAGAGCAGCTTTCAAGCCTCATTAAAATGTTTAAAATCTCATAACAACTTACAGCAGGAAAGGGCTTGGATGGTTTACACCATCCAAGCCCTCAGACTGAAGACAAAGCTCACTGAAAAGTGGGCTTTTTTTATCTAAAAGAGTAGTTAAGGACATAACAATCATGGTATAATATAAATACATGAAACGCTCATGTAATAAGGATTTCAAGGTG
>Ga0116192_1001859_pt1 | contig 14493 bp, 13 predicted proteins | sample AD_UKC113_MetaG_FD_89876 | JGI IMG/M metagenome (GOLD analysis project Ga0116192, IMG submission 89876) | Active sludge microbial communities of municipal wastewater-treating anaerobic digesters from Hong Kong - AD_UKC113_MetaG | ecosystem: Engineered > Bioreactor > Anaerobic > Digestate... | reverse complement strand
TTCTCATCATACTGATTGCCATTGAGGCCGCTACCGTGAGCCTGACCACTATCTGGTTTGCAGCCGGATCGCTTATGGCTTTTTTCATGGCTCTGTTTGGCCTTGAGCTGTGGGTCCAGGTCCTTGTTTTCCTGGCTGCGTCCACACTTCTTTTGATATTCACAAGACCTATTGCCGTGAAGTACCTGAAGGTGGGGATTACTAAAACCAATCTGGATTCCATCATAGGGGAAAAGGGATTAGTGGTCATGGATATCAAGGAGTTTGCTGTAGGCCAGGTTAAGGTAAAGGGACAGGTCTGGAGCGCTATCAGCAAATCCGGAGAAGCCATCGGCAAGGACGCCGAGGTCATCATTGAGGCCATCGAAGGTGTCAAGCTCATTGTCAGTCACGATCATCAACAAATAGGAGGATAATAGTTATGGAATGGTTGCTTTATGTCTTTATTGCCCTTGTCTTGATTGTGATCATCAGAAACATCAAGGTCATTCCCCAGGCTCATGCCTTTGTCATTGAAAGACTCGGTGCCTACAAGGAAACCTGGGGTGTTGGGCTTAAGTTCAAGATTCCCCTCATCGATAAAATCGCCAACAGGGTATCTTTAAAGGAAAAGGTGCTGGACTTCGCACCCCAGCCTGTTATCACCAAGGATAACGTAACCATGCAGATCGATACTGTTGTTTACTATCAGATTACCGATCCAAAGCTCTATTCCTATGGCGTTGAACGTCCTCTGCTGGCTATAGAAACCCTTACAGCCACAACACTGCGTAATATCATCGGTGAGCTTGAGCTGGACCAGACCCTCACCTCCCGTGATATCATAAATAACAAGATGCGCATTATCCTCGATGAAGCAACCGACCCCTGGGGCATCAAGATCAATCGTGTGGAGGTTAAAAACATCATTCCTCCTGCAGATATCCAGGCTGCCATGGAGAAGCAGATGCGTGCTGAAAGAGAAAGAAGAGAAGCCATCCTGAGGGCCGAGGGTGAAAAGACATCGGCTATCCTGGTAGCAGAGGGCAAGAAGGCCTCCATGATCCTGGAAGCCGAAGCAGAGAAGGAAGCCGCTATCTTAAGAGCAGAGGCTAAGAAGGAAGCACAGGTTCGTGAGGCAGAGGGTGAAGCCGAGGCTATTCTTAAGGTTCAAAATGCTACTGCTGAGGGCTTGAAGATGATCAGAGATGCCAGCGTCAACAAGGAGGTTATTGCCATCAGAAGTCTGGAGGCTTTTGAGAAGGCCGCAGACGGCAAGGCCACCAAGATTATCATCCCTTCCGAGATTCAGAACATGGCTGCATTGGTAACCTCTATCAAGGAGCTTTCCAATAACTGATTCCAGCCAATTTGCAGGTAAGCAAAAGAGGCATCTTAAATCGGTTAAAACCGACTTGAGAAGCCTCTTTTTTATGGATTATGCTATAGCCATATTGCCAGGGTCCAACATATCAGGACAGTCCTCAGGCTCGTCTCAGTGTATGAGATGAAAAAGAGCCATCCCATGGTAAAACCTGAGACAGCACTTCGTATACTGTGATTTGCAACAGGATTGATTAGCGTCACATGTCAATAATATTCACGATGCTAAGTTATAATGAAAGGCTTGAACCCATATGATTTATCAGGTTACTCGTGTCAGGGAAGAGGCGTCTTATGTCAATCTGCCCTCATTGCGGCCAGGATATGGGAAGCAGTCCCTCAGGCAGTCATTTCTGCGGTGAGCGTTATTATGTAGAGATATGCCCCGGCAGGTTTCAATGCTCCATATGCGGCAATATTCAGGATAATACCGGAATATGCGCTCATTGCGGGGCTTTGCTGTATTGCTTTCACGAGCATTGCCCCTGTTGTGGCTGCTGCATTGATGATTGCCATTGCTCCTGCTGCTGTTCTTAAGCGATCTGGTTCTTAACTCTGCCCGGATACCTTTGTGTCAGCTCTACATAGGCCTTGGCTCTCACCAGGGCCTCCTCAATATTGGCGCAGAAATTATCTTTTCCTGCAAGCTCAACGAAGCCATGCTTTTCCAGGACGCTCATAGGCTGCTGCTGGATATGGGTTAAAAGAAGCAGGATCCTGCGCTTTCTGCAGTAGGCATAGGTTTTATACAGCGCATGATAGCCTGTTGCATCCATGAATGGGACATGCTTCATGCGAATGATCATCACACGGGTGGGCTTGATATTGTCCTGAACAGTGCTTGTAAATTTGTCGGCAGCGCCGAAGAAGAAGGGCCCGCGCATCTGGAATATCTGAATGCTGGGATCGATGCCCTCCGGATTATCAAGGCCGATTTCAGGAGATTCTGTCAGCTCTTCCTTCATTGATTCCATGGAGGTGAGATCGGCCATGCGCTTCATGAAGAGGAGTGCAGCCAGGACAATCCCGAACTCAATGGCCACAACCAGGTCGATGATGACCGTTAGGCTAAAGGTCAGAAGCAGGACGAGGATATCGGTTTTGGGGGCCTTGAAGAGATTCTTGAATGCCCGCCATTCACTCATGTTATAGGCCACCACCATCAGGATCGCAGCCAGTGTAGACATGGGTATCATCTTGGCATAGGGCATGAAAAGCATCATGACGGCCAGAACGGTGAGGGAGTGGACGATGCCGGCAACAGGTGTTCTGCCGCCGTTTCTCACATTGGCAGCGGTTCTTGCAATTGCGCCTGTGGCGGGGATGCCGCCGAATAAGGCTGAGAAGATATTGGCTGTACCCTGAGCCACCAGCTCCATATTGGACCGGTGCTTGCCGCCAATCATGCCATCGGCCACCACTGCCGAAAGCAGGGACTCAATGCCTGCGAGGATGGCGATGGTCATGGCCGAGGGCAGCAAATCGGTGATCATTTTCATGTCGAAAGCCGGCAATGAGAAGGTGGGAAGTGCCGCCTTGAGATCGCTGAATCTGTCTCCGATGGTTTCAACCGGAATTCCCAGAAGCTGAACGGCACCGGTGGTGATCAGTATGGCAACCAGTGCTCCAGGTATCTTCTTGTTGATATAGGGCCAGCCGATGATGATTAATATAGCCATAATTCCGATGATGAGACTGTTGATGTTAATGGTGTCGATGGCCTTGGCGTACTCACCGATACGTTCTATGAATTCAGAGGGATTCTTTTCGGTTTGAAGACCTAAGAAATCCTTAATTTGCTGCGAGAATATGACCAGGGCTATACCGCTGGTAAAGCCGGTGGTGATGGGGTAGGGTATGAATTTGATGATGCTGCCCAGCTTCAAAAGGCCCATCAGGATAAGGATAAGTCCCGCAAGGATGGTGGCTACCACTAAGCCGGAGTAGCCCTTTTCCTGAACAATTTTATAGAGGATGACCACGAATGCACCCGTTGGGCCACCAATCTGAACCCTGCTGCCTCCCAGGAAGGAGATGAAGAAGCCGGCTATGATGGCTGTGTAAAGACCCTTTTCGGGAGATACCCCCGAAGCGATGGCTAATGCGATAGAAAGTGGAATGGCGATGATGCCGACGATGAAACCTGCTGTTAAGTCCTTAATAAACTGATCCCTGGTGTAGCCTTCCTTTAAAGTGGTAAAGAGCTTCGGCTTTAGCATAAAATATCCCCCATCGAATAAATAAACACACTCTATAAAACTACACCCTATTGTCCTACATTTATATCGGGAAAGTATACAAAATACATTATGGCTCAGGGAGCAGTTTTAGGCTATTTTTTCTGTACTCGGCCAGCAGGAGATCGACCATCCTGCCATAGCTTTTTACACCATTGGCATCACCGTTCAGCTTGATGTAGGTATCGTTCACGATATCGGCCACTTTTTGTGCGGTTCCCTGGAATTGCTTCCAGTAGGTGCTGCTGTCGGCCAAATCTCTTTTAAGGCCCTCACTGTAGTTTTTAGACAGTGCAAAATAGAGGTCGGGATCCTCGCCATAAAGGGCATTCATGGCATAGATCAATGACATGACTGAAGCCGAGTATTTAAAATCCGGGTCAGGATGTGCCATACAGGTCACCCAGGCAATATAGTTGGCCTCATCCTCTCTTGCAAACCCGCGCTGATGGGCCATTTCATGCATGACGGTGGACGCCAGGTCGAAATCCGGGATATCCACGTCGATGTTGGCCTCTCCCGTGATGCAGGCATAAAGGCCGATGATGTGGGTATGAGACATGAGCCTAGAAAACATAACGGGCTTGGGCCTTCCATAACGGCCGGCGAGGAATGGATATTTCAGTGCGGCATTGTCGAAGCCGATCTGAGTACGGTCAAAAACCGATTGATATCCGCCCGGAACGGTCATGACGCCATTTTCATCCTCGGCTACCTGCGCTCTTAGGGTATTGGTATTGATGATGAGCTGTTCGCACAGGTCGTAGAGCTCGTCAACAGATGAGGGCCTCACATCCAGCCCCGCAAGCTGCGAAAAGGGATATCTCTCATAATTGATATTCCACATGATGGTTTGCATAAAGAACCAGATGGAAAGGATCATCACCGTGTTGACGAGGGTGGGAACGAAGACCTTTGCGCTTTTCCGCTTAATGGCTCTGATTATAAGCACCACAATCCAGACGGGAATAAAGATCACCAGAAGGATCAGGCTTATTTCCCACAAAGACAAAGGGAAAAGCCCTGTAAGCCAGCTTACGGGCTTCATCAAAACAGGGTAAATCCCCTGGGAATAAACATTTTCAACAAAAGAGGGAGAAAACCCGGCAAGCCTTTTGATCAATAAAGCAGCGGGTATGAGGAGAAGCCAGAGAAGCCGCAAGGCGTACCGTTTAGGGGTCTTTTTTTGCATATTGACAGTCCTTTCGCGTGTTTTGGTTATGGGTTATTTGATTAAGCACATGTCTACAGGCAGATGCCGGTCTCCGGTTTATTAAGTCTTATAAGTCTCCCATTATCTGATCTACATGTTCTCCAACAGCTGCTCGCCTTGCGGAGCTTGCAAGCATTACCGGGAGCCTTACGCAACTGCAATTATTATATATCAAACGACAATGTTTATCATAGAGGCTTACGAAAACCTTGATGGAAGGTTTGTAAAAGATTGTATTGAACATATGGATCATACGCCCGACATAAAGTATAATATAGGCAAAGATTTCAACCCTTAACAAGGAGGTATGTTGTTGTGATTGAAAACGTGAGCCATGAGCTGAAAAAGTATCTTCAAGGCAAATCCTTTCTTGCGCCGCTGCTGGGCTTTGACATGATCATTCTCTATGCGTGTGTGGCACTTTATCTTCTTGACATGTTTATTTACTTCTCAGCATTTATATCTTGGCTTCTTACATATGTATTTCTTCTGGGTATAATCCTGTGCCTGGCCAACCTGAACTACAATGCGCTCTTTATTGGTCTGGGTGCAAAGGCGGCCTTTTCGTTGATCCATTTCCTAATAGATCTAATCGGCTCTGGTTATTTCTCACTGTATTGGCTTGCGGATGCAGCACTCTTCGGCTTCTTTGCATATCAGGCCTATTTAAAAACCGTTAAGAAGTAAGCAGCAATTTTACAATGACTTGCTAAAGGAGCTTTTCTCCATGAGTAACCATGAGGGAGCTCCTTTTTACTGCCCTATTGAATGCTTTATGCGTTGGAATCCAGTTGCCAAGCAGCAATAAGACTATCCCCAGAATTGAGGAGGAATCAATACACTCTGCCATAGGCCATCCGCTTAGCGCAGTTCAGGCAGTTCTCTTGTGTGCTGCAATCGGAACATTAGCTAAGATGCGCAGTCCATGCTTTTTTTCTGAAAAACGGTATGCTATAATAAATACCAAACAAAAACAGTAAGCTTTGTTCTATTTGAAGGAAAGGTGAAATCTGTGCCCATTAGAATACCCGACAATCTGCCTGCTGCAGAAACACTCACCAACGAAAATATCTTTATCATGACTGAGGACAGGGCCTCCCATCAGGACATCAGACCCCTGGAGATCGTGATATTGAACCTCATGCCTACAAAGATTGTTACCGAAACCCAGCTCTTAAGGCTTATTGGCAACTCACCCCTACAGGTGAATGTGACGCTGCTTCGCATGCGTTCCCATACCTCAAAAAACACATCGGAGGAGCATCTTGCCACATTCTATAAGACCTTTGACGATATCCGTGAGGAGCGTTTTGACGGCCTCATCATCACCGGCGCGCCCGTTGAGCAGATGGATTTTGAAGAGGTCAACTACTGGGAGGAGCTGAAGGCCATCATGGATTGGAGCAAGCATAATGTCTTCGCCACGCTCCATATCTGCTGGGCCGCTCAGGCCGGGTTATACTACCACTATGGTGTACCCAAATACCCGCTAGCGCAAAAGATGTTCGGTGTATTCCCCCATACTGTGAATATTCGGAATATTAAGCTTTTAAGAGGCTTTGATGATGTTTTCTTTGCACCTCATTCCAGGCACACCGAGATCAAGCGGGAGGACATCGAGAAGGTGCCGGAGCTGATGATCCTTTCGGAGTCTTCCGAGGCCGGTGTCTATATCGTTCAGTCCCGGGATGGACGGCAAACCTTTGTTACCGGTCATTCGGAGTATGATCCGCTGACATTGAAGACAGAATATGACCGGGACATCGGCCGCGGACTTGACATCCAGGTGCCCAGAAATTATTATCCTGATGACGACCCGCAGAAGATGCCTGTGGTCAGATGGAGAGGGCACGCAAACCTGCTGTTCTGCAACTGGCTGAATTACTATGTCTATCAGGAGACACCGTATAATCTCAATGATCTGGAATAGGAGCTTTTAATATATGCTTCATGCATTTTCAAGAACCGAGCTATTGATTGGAAAGGATGCCCTTGAAAAGCTCGGCAAGAGCAAAGTAGCCGTCTTCGGCATCGGAGGCGTTGGCACTTATGTGGTTGAGGGCTTGGTGCGCTCCGGCGTAGGCCGTTTTGTACTGGTGGATGATGATTGCGTCTGCCTGACCAATATCAACCGCCAGCTTCATGCAACACGCAAGACCATCGGCAAGGTGAAGGTTGAAGTCATGAAGGAGCGCATCCTTGAGATCAACCCAAAGGCCGAAGTGGAGGCATATCAAAGATTTTATCTGCCCGAATGCGCTTCAGAGCTTGTGAGGGAGGATTATGACTATATCGTTGACGCAGTGGATACCGTGACAGCCAAGCTGGATTTAATTGTCAACGCCAATAAGCTCAATATCCCCATCATCAGTGCCATGGGTGCCGGCAATAAACTGGATCCCACCCAGTTTGAGGTAACCGATATCTATAAGACCTCGGTTGACCCCTTAGCGCGGGTTATGCGCAGAGAGCTTAAGGAAAGAGGTATCAAGCACCTGAAGGTGGTTTACTCCAAGGAGCCGCCTATAAAGCCTTTGGAGGACGGCATATCCAGCTGCAGCACCGACTGTGTGTGTCCCAAGGGCACCACAAGAACCTGTACCATACGTAATCAAATTCCGGGCAGCATGTCCTTTGTACCTTCGGTGATGGGATTGATCATCGCCGGTGAGGTAGTCAAAGACCTTATAGGCTATCAGAAGCCCTGAAAGCCGTAACAGAGAGATTTCACCGGGTTAAGGATGGGATTGTGAGATGAAAATATCAACTAAGGGAAGATACGGCCTTGAGGCGCTTGTGGCTCTTGCCCTGCATCAGGAGACGGAGCCTGTGAGTCTTAAGAGCATCTCTGAGCGCTGCGGTCTTTCAGAGGCTTATATCCTTCAGATCTTCCTAGTCTTAAGAAGGGCCGGCATTGTTACCAGTACACGGGGAGCCCAGGGCGGATACATGCTTTCGCGGGATCCGTCGCAGATTAATGCCGGTGAGGTATTAGTGGCACTGGAAGGCCCTCTGGTTCCCGTGTCCTGTATTGAGGAAAGCTGTGTTACCTCCTGCGACCGCTGGGAACGCTGTGCCACCCGACTCCTATGGGAGCGGATTGCTCATAAAATCAGGAACCTGACCGAGTCTATAACCCTGGAGGACCTTGTCCGTTCCTACTATGACATCAATCGCAATGTAGGAAGATTAATGGATTACTCCATATGATTACGAAATAACATAGGATGGCCGTCTTTACTTTCGCGCGCCTGTGCAACCGCGCTCCCGGGGTCGGGATGTCTGTGATTTCCTTGTAAGTGGGGTTCATATTAAAGCAAAATAATGCGTTGACAAGTAAACCCATTTGATGTATAGTATAATAAACCTATAGGTTTACTAGTAATTAAACCTCGAAGGAGCGGAGCCATGAAGATATCAACCAAGGGCCGTTATGGCCTCAGAGCTATGGTGGATCTGGCAACCTTCTCCAATGGTGACCATGTGGCCCTGAGCAGCATCGCTGAAAGGCAGGGCATATCCATCAACTATTTGGAGCAGGTCTTTTCGGCTTTAAGAAAAGCCGGCCTGGTGAAAAGCATCAAGGGTGCCCAGGGCGGATATACTTTGGCCGATCGCCCCGCGTCCATTAAGGTGGGCAGTATTCTGAGAGTTCTTGAAGGTGATCTGACGGTCATCGACGGAGATGAGGCTGCACCAAGTGATTCAAGCAGCATTCAGTATTGTCTGAAGATCATGCTTTGGGATAAGATGAACAACTGTCTGAATGACCTGGTGGATGCCATCACCCTGGAGGATCTGGTTAACGACTACAAAAGGCTGAACGGACTGAACGATATCATGTATTATATCTGATTATGAACTAACAAGGGCTGGTCGCAAACTTCGTTTGCTGCTCGCCTAAGCAACCGAGTTCCCGGGCCCCCGCCAGGAATCTGTGATTGCGTGGCGGGTGGGGTTCTTATTATGAAATAACAAGGGCTGGTCGCAAACTTCGTTTGCTGCTCGCCTAAGCAACCGAGTTCCCGGGTCCCCGCCAGGAATCTGTGATTGCGTGGCGGGTGGGGTTCTTATTTTTGTACATGAATCCCGACTAATACGCTAAGAAATAATAAGTATGAGAGTGAGGTAAAGATGATGAGTGAGAAGAAACTGAGATTTGACACACTGCAGGTACACGCAGGGCAGAAGCCCGACCCCACAACCGGCTCAAGAGCGGTTCCCATCTATCAGACCACATCTTATGTTTTCAACAACACAGAGCATGCCGCAAACCTTTTTGCACTGAAGGAATTTGGGAATATCTACACCCGAATTATGAACCCCACCACCGATGTCTTTGAGCAGCGCCTTGCCGCGCTGGAGGGCGGCGTGGGCGCTCTGGGCGTGGCCTCAGGCTCGGCAGCCATTACCTATGCCATCCTGAACATTGCGGGAGCGGGAGATGAGATCGTGTCGGCCAGCACTCTCTATGGCGGGACCTATAACCTTTTTGCGGTGACCCTTCCCAGACTTGGCGTCAAGACGGTATTTGTGAATCCCGATGATCCGGAGAACTTCAGGAAGGCTATAAACGAGAAAACAAAAGCTCTTTATGTAGAAACCATCGGAAATCCCGGAATTAATCTTGTGGATTTGGAGAAAATAGCCGAAATAGCTCATGAAAGCAAAATACCACTGATCGTGGACAACACCTTCGGTACACCTTATCTGATTAAGCCCATTGATTTCGGGGCAGATATCGTGGTGCATTCGGCCACCAAGTTTATCGGCGGCCATGGAACCTCCATCGGCGGTGTGATTGTGGATTCGGGCAAGTTTGACTGGGCAGGCAGCGGCAAATTCCCCGGCCTTACCGAGCCCGACCCCAGCTATCATGGGATTCGCTACACCGAAGCAGTCGGACCCCTTGCCTATATCATCAAAGCGCGGGTTCAGCTCTTAAGAGACACCGGCGCCTGCATCAGCCCGTTCAATGCATTCCTGCTCCTGCAGGGGCTTGAGACCTTGTCGCTGAGAGTGGAAAGGCATGTGTCCAATACAAAGAAGATTGTGGAGTTCTTAAAGAGTCATCCCCGTGTCAGCTGGGTGAGCTATCCTTCGCTTCCTGATAACAAGTATTATCCGCTGGCGCAGAAGTACCTGCCCAAGGGAGCGGGCTCCATCTTCACCTTTGGCATAAAGGGCGGAGTGGAAGCAGGAAAGAAGTTTATTGAAAGCCTTGAGATATTCTCTCTGCTGGCCAACGTGGCCGACGCCAAGTCACTGGTGATCCATCCGGCCAGTACGACACATTCTCAGCTTGGTGAAGAGGATCAGTATGCTGCCGGTGTATCGCCCGATATGGTTCGTGTTTCGGTTGGCATTGAGGATGTGGAGGACCTCATTGAGGATCTGGCTCAGGCCTTGGATAAATCAGCAGTTTAAGAGCGCATAAGGAGATGAAGACCTGTTCATGCATAAGGGAAAGGTGCTCGTGGGAATGAGCGGCGGAGTGGATAGCAGCACTGCGGCAGCCATTCTTCGAGATGAAGGCTACGACGTTTATGGTGCAACCCTGAAGCTATGGGATCCACCGGATGATGAGAAGGTTTATGGGAGAACGTGCTGTTCCCTTGAGGATGTGGAGGATGCCAGAAATTCAGCCTTCAAGCTGGGCATACCCTTTTATGTACTGAACATGAAGGACCTCTTTAAGGAAAAAGTGGTCGATTATTTCGTCAATGCCTATTTCAAGGGAGATACACCCAATCCCTGCATGGCCTGCAATCGGCATATCAAGTTTACAGCCATGCTCAATAAGGCATTGATGCTGGAAATGGACTATATTGCAACAGGGCATTATGCCAGAATTGCCTATGACGAGGCCTCTGGCAGAACCCTTTTGAAAAAAGCCGTGGACCATACAAAGGATCAGAGCTATGTCCTTTATATGCTCACGCAGGAGCAGCTGAAGAGGCTGCTTTTGCCTTTAGGGAGCTATAAAAAGTCTCAGGTGCGTGAGATCGCCCAGGAAAAGGGCCTGATCAACTATAACAAGCCCGACAGCCAGGATATCTGCTTTGTTCAGGGCGGAAGCTATTCGGACTTTATTAAGGACTATACCGGGTGTCAGGTGCCCGAGGGTGAATTCCTGGACACATCGGGGAAAAGCCTGGGAAAGAACAAGGGCATGATCAACTACACCATAGGTCAGCGTAAGGGTCTGGGCATTTCGGCCTCCCAAAGGCTCTATGTGGTGGATAAGATCCCTGAAAAGAATCAGGTTATTCTGGGAAGCAGGGAGGAGTCCTATGTCAAGAGGTTCACAGCCGGGGATATGAATTACATCGCCTTTGAAAAGCCCTATGAACGAAAGGTTTGGGCAAAAACACGCTATACCCAGGCCGAGACAGAGGCTGTACTCTATCCCTTGGAGGACGGCAGGGCCATGATCGAATATCTGGAGCCCCAGCCATTTGTGGCACCGGGGCAGTCAGTTGTCTTGTATGAAGGGGATGTTGTTCTGGGAGGCGGCATTATCAGCCAGAGGACAAAGGATTGGCTGTGAGGCCTGATCAGTTTTCCGTTAGACGTCTATCTCTGATATGATTAATAGTTTTAGGAGGTTTCAGGTATGGCAAGAATTGCTGAAAATCTTACCGAGCTCATTGGCAGAACGCCGCTGATGCGGCTTGGCAACTACACCAAGGCTCTTTCCCTTGACGCCAGGCTCCTGGCTAAGCTGGAATATTTCAATCCTTTAGGAAGCGTCAAGGACAGAATCGGCTACGCCATGATCAGCGATGCTGAGGAGCAGGGGCTGATCAATAAAGATACCGTGATCATTGAACCCACCAGCGGCAATACCGGTATCGCGCTGTCCTTTGTTGCGGCAGCCAAAGGGTATAAGCTTATCATCACTCTCCCGGATAACTTCAGCCTGGAACGCAGGAACCTGATGAAGGCTCTTGGTGCCGAGCTAGTGTTGACACCGGCCCAGGAGGGCATGGCCGGAGCTATAAGGAAGGCTCAGGAGCTGGCAGAGCAGATCCCAAACGCCTATATCCCACAACAGTTCCAGAACCCGTCCAATCCCGCTATACATAGAAAAACCACAGCCGAAGAAATCTGGCAGGATACCGACGGTGAGGTGGATATCATCGTTTCGGGAGTTGGCACCGGCGGAACCATCACGGGGATCGGGGAGGTTTTGAAAGCCCGTAAGCCTGATCTCAAAATGGTTGCTGTTGAACCCTTTGATTCTCCTGTCCTTTCCGGCGGGGTGAGGGGCCCACATAGAATACAGGGTATCGGGGCTGGTTTTATACCCGGGGTATTGAATCTCAAGATCATTGACGAGGTGTTTAAGGTCAGAAACGATGAGGCCTATGAAACCTCCAGAAAGCTGGCGAAAACCGAAGGCCTGATTGTGGGTATTTCCTCGGGAGCGGCAGCTTTTGCAGCCACTGAGCTTGCTAAGAGGCCGGAGAATAAGGGAAAAACCATTCTGGCCATTCTGCCCGACACCGGTGAGCGGTATCTGTCGTCGGGATTGTATGACAGCTAAGGATCAATGACCCGACGTTAGAGTAATAGCTGATGGCAGATTCATGATGCTCTCACCAGAATATGGTGATGATCGATCAATGACTTTATTATCACTCATAGAAGAAGACCGGAGCCCCCGGTCTTTTTTGCTGCCTCAAGGAAAGTCAGACGCCTTGAGCTTTATCATTTTCTAATCTATTTCTCATCTAACTTCCTTGAAGGCGGGTATGCCCTGTGATATGATGCCACAAGAAACAGGATTCAAGCCTAATTTGTCCCATTCCTCCGCTGGGTTAACGGCGGTTTGCCGGTGATGGGATATAACAAAGGCCTGGAGGTTTAATGGACGGACTAAAGCTTACAAGAACGCTCAATGGAAGGTTCCATCTCTTTTTCGCGAACGCTTTCAGAATCATACGAAGACAGCCGGGTTATTTTATCCCCATGGCAAAGCATCTTTTTTGGCAGCGCCGTGCGGCAGGTATACGACTGAAAAACGAGAAGCAGGGGATACATGTGCCGCCCTTTCTGATTTTCAGCGTCACAAAGCAATGCAACCTGAATTGCAAGGGCTGTTATGCCAAGCATCTGCACAAGGATTCCGGGGAAGAGCTCTCTATTGCCAGAATAGGCGAAATCATCAGAGAAGCCGAGCATCTGGGGATTTCCATCGTCCTTCTGGCAGGTGGAGAACCGCTTATCCGAAAGGACATTCTCACGATCACCGAGCAATATCCCAGGATGATCTTTCCGATTTTCACCAATGGGTTGCTCATCGATGATGCCATGGCTCGAGCTTTTACCAGGCAAAAGAATGCCATACCCATCGTGAGCCTTGAGGGCGACCTGGATCTCACTGATACACGAAGAGGGGAAGGGGTATATGCTTCCATCACAAAGACCTTTGAAATCTTAAGGCGCTGCCATGCTGTCTTTGGTACCTCCATTACAGTGACACGGGATAACTTTGAGGAGGTAACATCGCTGCAATTTGTGGAGCAGCTGTATCAGTTCGGGTGCAGGCTGGTCTTCTTTATTGAATATATCCCCTGCAGCGACAACAGCCAGAAGCTGGTGATCACACCTGAGCAGCGCAGCAGGCTGAAGCAGGTGCTGGCTGACCGCAGGAAGCAGTACGACATCATATTCATATCCTTTCCGGGGGATGAAGAGGCTTATGGAGGCTGTCTTGCGGCCGGCCGAGGCTTTGTACATATCAGCAGCAGCGGGCGTGTGGAGCCCTGCCCCTTTTCACCCTTTTCGGATATCAGCCTTATAGATCAAACCCTAGCCAAAGCCCTGAAGTCCCATTTCCTCTTGAAAATTCGAGAGAACAGGGACCTGCTTTCAGAGCATGAGGGAGGCTGCGCTCTCTGGGAGAACAGGGAGTGGGTGAAAAGGACTCTGGTTGAAGGTAGGGATAATAAGGAAGCCGATTATACATAAAACCGTTCAGAAGAGAGACATTCTGGGTTACCAGCCTCAGAAGAAGGTATTTGCCTGATGCTTCTGAACATAGCTATGAAACGCTTGGGAATAGTGGGCTATCGCCAGATGGGGTGTATACTGGCTTAAATTGGGCCCGTATGTACATGAAAAAAACACAAATTAGGTATTGAGATTTGTCCGAGTATGCATTATAATAATCACTGTCGCTGTCGGGGTGTAGCTCAGGTGGATTAGAGTGCTTGCTTGGGGTGCAAGAGGTCGCTGGTTCAAGTCCAGTCACTCCGACCATTGAAAATAGCGGGTCTTGCTGTTTTATCACTGTAGCAAACTGTTGTTTTCTACAGCAGTTTTACAGCAGTTGAGCCGTAAAACAGAATTCTTCTTTAACGGGAGGTGCGAACTCCCGTTAAAGAAAAGAGTTTTAGGATGAAACTTTACTATTGATAGCTCCTTTCGAGGGGCTATTTTCCTTTTCAATGGGCTGGATGAACAAAGTGCTCATTTTCTCTGCAGCTTCTTTCTTCATGTCACTTGTTGAATGTCCATAGACTTCCATTGTAAATGCCGGGCTATGATGTCCAAGACTTTCCTGAATCGTTTTTACATCAATACCCTTGCTCGCTGCCAGAACTGCGTATGTATGCCGTAAATCATGAAAACGAAGGGTTTCATCAAGACCGGCTTTCTTTAACACACCTTTAA
>Ga0116192_1001857_pt1 | contig 14498 bp, 13 predicted proteins | sample AD_UKC113_MetaG_FD_89876 | JGI IMG/M metagenome (GOLD analysis project Ga0116192, IMG submission 89876) | Active sludge microbial communities of municipal wastewater-treating anaerobic digesters from Hong Kong - AD_UKC113_MetaG | ecosystem: Engineered > Bioreactor > Anaerobic > Digestate... | reverse complement strand
GGCCAACCACGATTAACGCGACATCTTGCTCTATCGCCAATTGAGCGATAGCAGCCGCGTCAATCATTCTGGCAACATGCCCAAGGACGCACAGTGGGTTAGCGATCGTCCCGCTCGGATCGCTGACCGCTACGCCGATGCGTTTGTCACCTGGATCAATAGATAAGATTCTTCCGCTCATTGCACATTAACCTCAATTTTCGCCGGGAGCACTGGTAAAACCGGCCACCAATTTGGAAACAACGCAATCACAGGTGGTTCTGCCAGCTGGAAAGCGTTGTCCAGCGTTTTTTTGACCGCCATCGGCGATTGTCCTGCCGACATAGAGATCGCGTAATCGCTTGATATCACGGCTTGATTCTGCCTTGAAATCGCCAGTTTCCATGTACCGCCATTCATATTAGTGTCAGACAATTCTACCTGGTTTATTTTCAGTGTCTCATTTCTGGCTTCGTATCCAGCAGCGATATCGACATCCAGTAGAGGGAGGATGATCGCTTCCAGGTCAGAATCACGCACCTTCCAGGCCTGGTATTCAACCTGAAGAGTCATTTGAACAGAATCGCCTGGCATTCCAACTGCGGGAGTGACTTTCTCAGAAACAACATTCTTCACATCCACAGACCCGAGGATGAGTGTTTCACCATTATTGAGTGAGCTCTCGATTTGTTGAGCAGCAGATATTTTCAAATTCGCTAGGATCTTTTCCCTTAACGTAGAAGCATCCAATTCACTCACCCCACGGACGGTCTGGTTACTGCCGCCAGTCAACGCCTCTGGGTTTCTAACTGCCGCGAGCAGGCCAATTTCACCTTCAACCGCCTGGATTGCACCCGCCGCGACATTACCTTCTACGCCGCTTGATACAGCTATCACAGATACTTCTTTTGACTGCCCAATACCTGCCGGAACAACTATCGGTGAGACTGTGGCAAACTTGATGCTCTTTTTATCTTTCGCCAAAACAATCGTACCTGCCGGAATATTTACAGCAGCGTCGGTTAAATTTCGAAATTCAACGATCCCTTTCGCGGGCGACTCCGCTACACTCACTCTACCGCTTGTTTCAATTTCAGTGCTGCCTTCAACAGTCACACTCGTTTCGATTGCTTGCAACATGCCAGTAGCACTTGTTTGGCTGAATTTCGGACTGACTTGCAGGCTGATATTGACGGTTTGAAGGCTTGTTTTGGGTTCAAGAATTATGGTCGCAGAAGGAATAAAAATTGAAACCAGGGCTGCAACCGCAATAACTCCAAGGCAGAAGAAAATCCAGCGCCACCTCGAGCCTGGGTCTATTGGTTTTGGTTTGCTTTCGCTGATCTCAAGCAGTTCTTCTCGGTTGAATTTGGGTTGCTGTACACTCTCAGCCAGCATTTTCTGCCGCCTTCCGCGACGCCAGGGTTGGCGCTGAGCCGCCTGGACTGAGCCAAACACTGGTATCTTTAACTCCGCGGTGAACCCTCGAATCTCAGCATCATCGCAGACCAACCCTAATTGCGCGCCGAGCTGTTGGCTGCGACGCTGAAGCATAACCAGATCAAGCCGCCGTGATAGGATTCGAGCTTCTTCAGGCCAGATTAACAAAATCCGCTGTGCTTTCGCCCAGCTCATCTTGTCTCTCACTGAAATAATGTCGTCAAAATCTTCCAGACGTAGAACGTGAGTTTTCATTCCGAGATAAATTATACCTGCTTACGCGTACGGCTTTTTGATCGCAGCAGGGCAACTTCATCCTTGGATAGATCTCTCCATTCACCAGGTTGTAATTCGCCAAGGCCAATGGGACCGATGGCGATCCGCACAATTCGAAGGGTTGGCAGGCCAACCGCGGCAGTCATGTGCCGGATCTGCCTTTTTTTCCCTTCTCTCAAAACCATCCGCAGCCATTGAGTCGGACCGTGCGGCTTGATGGGCTTGCTGCGCTCCTGAATGGAAGGTGGATTCTCGAGCGCTATCACTTTACAACGCTGCGTATGATACCCTTGAATGTTAACGCCTTGTTGTAATTTGCCGAGTTGTTCGGGTTGGGGAATACCTTCAACTTGAACCAGGTATGTCTTTTCTAAATGATGTTGAGGATCGGTAAGCTCGTGAATCAAATTTCCATCGGTAGTTAACAACAGCAGCCCTTCGCTGTCAAAATCCAACCTACCGGCTGAATACACTTCCTTGACATCAATGTATTGTTTCAATGTTGGTCTCCCTTCAGCGTCGGTGAAAGTTGACAGCACGCCGAAAGGTTTATTAAATGCCAGATAGCGGTGTTGAGTCATAAAATAATTCTAACATCACTCGATCCGCTGTGAAAATCTCGACTATAATGACAACAATTGATGATTGGAGAACCAGATGAAAGCAAAGACCGTCATAGCCTTGATCATCCTCTGCAGCCTCGTGCTCACCGGTTGCAATATGAATGCTCAACCCTCCGCGACCCCTGATCAGGTCGGCACGGAAGTATCAAGACTCTTAACGAAAATACCATCGACAACACTAACTTCGATCGCCACCAGTGTGGTTACTACGACCGTATCGGCGACAACTACTGCAACGGTTGAAAATACCGCCACACCCACGGTCACGCCCACGCCGACCCAGGCACCCGATGACCCCTCTGTCAGCCTGGGTTCCCCTACCTGGCAAGATACCTTTGATTCTGGCAAATCATGGGGATTAGGTTCAAGTGGCTACTCCGACGATTACACCAAAATCACCGTTGAAGACGGATCCATGGTACTTACTTCCTATTCAAACCAGGGTTGGCTGAGCTGGCGGTTAAATAGCCAGCAGCCCCAAAATTTTTACCTGGAAGGTACTTTTTCCACACAATCCTGTTCGGGTGGAGATCAATATGGCATCATATTCCGCGCGCCAGACTACACCAGCGGGTATGGATATTACCTGGCCGCTACTTGTGATGGACGCATAGGATTACGCCGCTGGGATTCAAGCGGCACATCAGCCGTGTTGGATTGGAAAACCATCGCCGGATTTAATTCTGGGTCAAATCAGACCAATCGCATTGGTATCCTTGTGAACGGCTCATCCATGACCATTTATTTGAATGGGATAAAAACGGAAGAATTGAATGATTCTGGAATCAGCGCCGCCGGGCACCTGGGTGTTTTCATCGCCGGGCAAGAAGCATCCGGCTTCACCGTCAAACTCAGTGAAATCGCATATTGGAACTTACAATGACCACAAATTCCTCTTATTCTCCCCGCCAAAACGCAATCCTAATCGCGCGTCAAAAGCTGACTGAAAATCCCGTTTACCTGGATACAGAAACCACCGGTTTGGGTGCTAAAGATGAAATCGTTGAAGTGTCTGTGGTCAATGACGATAACTCAATCCTTTTCCAATCATTTGCCCGGCCCAGTAAATCCATTCCGCTGGAGGCCACACGCGTACACGGCATAACCAATGAGATGGTGGAAAAGGCTCCCACCTGGCCATTAGTTTGGACCCAACTTCGTCCGCTCCTAACCAGAAAACTGGTCGTGATCTATAACGCTGATTTTGATGTCAAGATGATGCAGCAATCATACACTCAATATCGTTTACCCTGGCGCGATTCGATCAACGCTTTTTGTCTGATGAAGCTTTATGCTCAATACCGCGGTAATTGGGACCGCACCCGTGGCAATTATATCTTCACCTCTCTTGACCGCGCTGGAAAACAATGCGGAATTGATCTCCCCAACGCGCATCGCGCTACAGCGGATTCACTTCTGGCTCGTGCGTTACTTCATTACCTGGCTGAACAGGCATAATCCTTTTTTTTTATGACTGAGAATATTCCAGGTTGTTTCTGTTGATTAATATTGGACTTACTTGATATTCTTAGACATATTCCTTATACTGAACTTATGGAAAGAATACCTTCTTCTCAAATCACCCCAGAAAATATCTACCTTTCCAGGCGGCACTTTATTCAATCTTCACTCTTGACTGCTGGAGGAGCTATACTGGCTGCCTGCGCTCCCGGGAACCCGATTTCAACCACAAACCCTACTCTCGATTCATCTTTACAAGTATCTGCAACGACAGATGAATTAGGGATACCAGTAACATCCTACTACGGTATCACGAACTACACGAATTTTTATGAATTTACTCCAGCAAAAACCAGGGTCGCTGATCTTGCGAAGGATTTCCCGCTTTCTCCCTGGCAGATCCAGATTGGCGGGCTGGTTAATCATCCAGGAGTCTATGATATTGACGATCTGGTATCACAATTTGATCCCGGTGAACATATCTTACGAATGCGTTGTGTTGAAACATGGGCGATGGTGATCCCCTGGAACGGCTTCCCGTTATCGAGGATAATCAAATTGGTCGAACCCACTTCGGACGCCCATTTTGTTCGCTTCGAGTCGATGTACAACCCAAACCTCATGCCCGGACAGTCGGATACATCCTTTTCCTGGCCTTACGTTGAAGGTCTTCGTCTGGACGAAGCCATGCATGAATTAACTCTCTTGGCGACCGGGATATACGGTAAGCCTCTCACCCCTCAAAACGGCGGGCCAATCCGTCTGGTAGTACCCTGGAAGTATGGTTTTAAAAGCATCAAATCACTCGTGAAAATCGATTTTGTGGCGGAAATGCCAACCTCTTTCTGGACAGCGGCTAACCCGCGCGAATACGGCTTCTACGCCAATGTGAATCCGGAAGTTCCGCACCCGCGTTGGTCTCAGTCGGAAGAACAGTACTACAACGAACAGAATGCGCGGCCAACCCAATTATTCAATGGTTATCAGGATCAGGTTTCATCGCTTTACTCGGGTTTGGATCTGAAAACTCACTTCTAATCAAAAAGTATTCACCCGTGGTTCACCTGCCGGGCGGAGCCTTTTTCGCTATAATTACTCCGTGACAACCCGGCTTTCTATATCTAATTCTCATAACGAACCTGAAACCACGCTCTCTGGCAGTTTCTACGTTCACGGCCCCGCCGGTTGTGGTAAAACAACCCTCGGCGTCACCCGCTTGCTTTCCCTTGTTCAGCAGGGGATTCGAGCCGATTCGATACTAATCCTGGTGCCGCAGCGCACCCTGGGTTTGCCTTACCTGAATGCAGCCCGCTCTCCTTCTTTTCCCCCCGGTGGACAGCCAGCGGTGGTTACCTTAGGCGGTCTCGGTCAACGCTTGATTGACTTGTTTTGGCCGGCGATCTCACACCCGGCCGGCTTTAAAAAGCCTCGCCAAAGGCCAGATTTTCTCACTCTCGAGACTTCTCAATATTACCTGTCACGCCTGGTTCGTCCGCTGATAGATCAGGGTTATTTTCAATCAATTTCCATCGATCGCAACCGCCTCTTAGGTCAAATCCTGGATAACCTCAATAAAGCCGCTGGGACCGGAATCGCTTTGACAAGCCTTGCAGATCGTCTCAAAGCAGCCTGGGTTGGTAAACCCGATCAGCTCCATATCTATGACGAAGCTCAAGAATGCGCGTTGAAATTCCGCGAATTTTGTCTTGAAAACAACTTACTGGATTTCTCCTTACAGCTTGAGGTTTTCTGCCACCACCTCTGGCCGTCCTTCCTCTGTCGGCAGTTGCTTACCAGTCAATACCGCCACCTGATCTATGACAACGTAGAAGAGGATGTACCCGTAGTCCATGATGTCATTCGTGAATGGCTGCCGCATTTTGAATCGGCCTTGCTCATCCTGGATGATAATGGCGGCTATCGTTCATTTCTTGGCGCTGACGCGGCATCTGCCCAGGAAATAGCTAACCTTTGCGAAAACAAAATTCATCTTACAAATTCGTACATCGCCCCCCCTGCAATGCAGGCTTTTTCGGAAGGTCTTTCCAACATTCTATTACGAGAATGGAATCAACCGGTCAATCCCAGCGCCCGTAAGGTTTTTCGCTTTACACACCACCGGTTCGCGACCCAGATGATTCATTCTATCGCCGGTGAAGTTAAGCGTTTGATCGATCAGGAAAATGTCCCCGCTGGTCAAATCGCCATACTTTCGCCTTACCTATCAGACGCGCTGCGCTTTTCGCTCATGCATGAGCTTGATCTCCTTGGGGTTACCTCCCGATCTCATCGGCCGTCCCGATCACTGAGGGATGAACCCGCCGCGCAGTGTCTCCTTACCTGGGCCTGCCTGGCGCACCCACAATGGGAGTTTCCGATCACCACTCAGGATGTCCGCGGCGCGTTTATGCTTTCCATAGACAACCTGGATCTGGTTCGTGCCGATCTCCTCGCCCAAATCGTTTTCCGTCCGAAGCGTAAACCGAACTACCTGGGTTCTTTCGACACAATCACCGCTGAAATGCAGGAACGCATCACATTTCGTGTTGGACAACGCTACGAGAAAATCCGCGCCTGGTTAGAGGATTACCGCTCAGGTAAAGAATTGCCCCTGGATATTTTCATCAGCCGATTATTCGGTGAGGTGTTATCCCAGCCGGGTTTTGGCTTCCATCAAGCTTTTGATAACGCGGCAGTCGCCGCCCGGTTGATAGAATCCATCCGTAAATTCCGCTGGGCCACCCAGACCACCCTCGAACACGAAAAATCACCGGTCGGACAGGAATACATTCAGATGGTCAGCGAAGGGATCCTTGCCGCTCAATCATTGCAGCCCTATGAAGAGCAACTGGATGACGCCGTCTTGATCGCGCCGGCGCACACCTTCTTGATGACAAATAGACCTGTTACAGTCCAATTCTGGATGGATATCGGCAGCCAGGGATGGTGGGAACGCCTGTTCCAGCCATTGACCCACCCCATTGTTCTCAGTCGACGCTGGAACCCGGCTGAAAAATGGACTGATGCCCATGAATACGCATCCAATCAGCAGGCGTTGGCTCGTCTGACGGCCGGTTTGATTCACCGCTGCAGCGGGAAAATCTATCTATGCACCACCGGATTGAATGAAAACGGCGATGAACAACGCGGACCATTATTGAAAGCGGTGCAGACCTTGCTGCGGCGATTACCAGTCGAAAAGGCGGGCGACCATGTTTAATCCACGCCCAGCTCAGGCTGAAATTTTGTGTTACACCAAAGGCCTCATGGGCATATCCGCCGTGCCCGGTTCTGGAAAGACCCACACGCTTTCTGCACTGGCAGCTAATTTGATTATCAACAATCCTTTGGAAGATGACCAGGAAATCCTGATTGTTACCCTGGTCAATTCCGCGGTTGACAATTTCGCCACCCGAATTTCCAGTTTTTTGACCCAAAACGGATTATTGCCAGACCTTGGCTATCGGGTGCGTACTCTTCACGGCCTTGCGCATGATATTGTACGCGAACGCCCCGATCTGGTCGGTCTTTCAGATCGCTTCACCATTGTGGATGAGCGCGAAGCGAATGACATTCTCAACTCCTCCACTCAAGCCTGGCTGCGCGGCCATCCCATCCTTCATGACACCTACTTTGATGCTGATATTCCAGCAAACAGGGTATCGCAAGCCGAAAAAGATTGGCCAGAAGTCATGGTGAATGTGGCGCGGAGCATCATCCGCACAGCGAAAGACCGTCAGGTCACCCCCGATATGCTCCAGCGTTTATTGGCAGAAATCGCTGATCCGCATCCTCTGCTGGTCATGGGGAGTGATGTTTACACTTCTTATCAACAGGCTCTGAATTATCGCTCTGCGGTTGATTTTGATGATCTGATTCGCATGGCTCTCGCCGCTCTAAACGCTGACCCTGCTTATCTTGACCGTTTACGATACCGCTGGCCGTTCATTCTGGAAGACGAGGCACAGGATTCCAGCCGCCTTCAGGAAGAAATACTTCGCTTGCTCACAGGTCAACAAGGAAATTGGGTCCGTGTTGGCGATCCAAATCAGGCGATTTATGAGACATTCACCACCGCCAGCCCGCAGTATCTGATGAACTTCCTCAAAGAAGAAGCTGTCACGCCTTGCAGTTTGCCAAATTCTGGCCGGTCAACCGAATCGATCATCACCCTGGCAAATCACCTGGTCGATTGGGTTCGTGAATTCCATCCTCATATAGAACTTCAGGAAGCATTGACCCTTCCTCATATCCAACCCACTCCCCCCGACGATCCTCAGCCCAACCCAACCGATAACCCGCAGGCGATTTTTATCGATCAGGGCAAACCGCTTGATTCTGAGGGTGAAATCAATTGGGTGATCCGATCCGTGGCGCGCTGGTTGCCAGACCACCAGGATTCAACCGTGGCAATCCTTACTCCGCGAAATTTTCGCGGCGCTGAAGTCGTTGAAGCATTAAAGAAAGCCAATCTTCCCTATGTTGAACTGCTCCAATCCAGCCTGACCACTCGCCAAACCGCGCAGCTGCTCGCACAGATTCTGCGCCTACTCGCCGATCCGGGCAACCCGACTTTGTTAGCTAATTGTCTCCAAGCCATGTTGGTCCGCCATGAAGAATCAAGCGATCAAAAGCTCTACGCCAAAACCCTCGCCGAACAGCTGAAACGCTGCGTCCGTACTGAGGAATTCCTCTATGCACAGCCCGGGCAGGATTGGCTGGACACAATCTCTCCGCAGCAGTTACCCATGGATCAACGTGACGAATTGGTGAAATATCGTGAGCAAATCATCCGTTGGCAGCAAGCGTCGCTGTTGCCGGTGGACCAACTCGTTCTCACCATCGCCCAGGATTTATTCATCCAGCCAAGCGACCTTGCCCTGACCCATAAAATCGCTCTTTTACTCGATCATGACGCCGGCATTCACCCAGATTGGCGCTTGCTCGAATTCTCGCAACAGTTGGAGGCCATCGCACATAACGAACGAAAATTAGCCGGATTCACAGATGAAGACTCTGGCTTTGACCCCGAAGCCTACAAGGGAAAAGTGGTCGTCGCCACAATCCACAAAGCCAAAGGGCTCGAATGGGATCGGGTTTACCTGATGTCAGTTAATAATTACGATTTCCCGTCCATGGAAGATTATGACACATATATATCCGAAAAATGGTACATTCGCAACCAGTTGAATCTCGAAGCCGAAGCCGTCAGCCGTCTGATGGGCATCATACAACATGATCCATTCCTGATCACCCTGCCAGAAGGAGACGCCACCCGCGCAGCCCGCATCGAGTACTGCGCTGAACGCTTGAGATTGCTCTATGTCGGCATCACACGCGCCCGCCGTGAGCTGTGCATCACCTGGAATACTGGCAGAAACGGCCGTTGCCTGCCGGCGATACCGCTCACCGCTTTACAATCCTTCTGGAAGGAGCGCAGTAATCGTGGCTCTTCCGCCTGATTTCACATTTAGTCAGAACAATTTACAGGATTACCTGGATTGTCCGCGGCGTTTCGAACTCCGTCACGTGCTTCGCCAGGAATGGCCAGCACTTGAATCAGAACCCGTTCTTGAAATGGAACACCGCGCGGAAATTGGTCGCCAGTTCCACCGCCTTGTGCAGCAATCTGTGGCAGGCCTTCCTGAGGATGTTCTCGCAGAACAGGCCGCGGCAGATCTTGACCTGCTGCGCTGGTGGGAAAGCTTCATCAAAACAAATCCGTTAGCCGGGATACCCATCCTACGCCGGTCAGAAGTGTATCTACAGGCGCCCTTTGCTGGTTATCATCTGGTCGGTACATTTGACCTGTTAGCCGTCGAACCCGGTCAGCGAGCGGTGATTATGGACTGGAAGACCTCGCAAAAACGCGCTTCTCGCAGCACCCTCGCCGCGCGCATGCAAACCCGTCTTTACCCCCTATTGTTGACGCTTGCTGGCGCTCCTTATAATTCCGGGCTGCCAGTGATTCCAGAGAATATCCAATTTACTTACTGGTTTCCAGAATTTCCCGACCAGCCTGAAACCTTTCAAGTCAATCGTTCATCTCTCGAAAGTGATATCTGCACCATCAACACATTAATCACCGAAATCAATATACAGGATCACTCTCCCTGGCTGCTCACTGCCGATACACGCCGTTGTAAATTTTGCATCTACCGTTCTCTTTGTGAACGTGGAGACCGCGCCGGTGACGGTCTCGAAGAAGGCATTGAAATAAGCGTCGAAACGGATCTTTCAACACTGGATCTCAATCAAATCGGAGAAATCGCCCTTTGAATCAGGAACATCTGCGCTGGATTGAGCCAGAACCGGTCGCTATTCCGCGTACCTTATCGGATGCAATCACCGGTCAGCCTTTGCTTCTAGAAACGTTAGTCCGCCGCGGACTAACTGATCCGCAGCGCGTTCGCGCCTTTTTAGACCACTCCCAATATCATCCAGCCGATCCGGGCGATTTGCCGGATCTGTCTCGCGCCGTGGACCTGGTTGAGAAAGCGTTGAGAGATCATCGGAAAATCGCGGTTTGGGGTGATTTTGATGTTGACGGACAGACTGCGACCACATTGTTAGTAACGGTTCTGCGCGACCTGGGCGGCGATGTGATCTACCACATCCCGGTGCGTGCCCGTGAATCACACGGGGTGAACCTGCCTGCTTTACATCAATTGATCAACGCCGGTGCCGAACTGATCATCACCTGCGACACCGGCATCACCGCTCATGAAGCCGCCCTGGATGCGGCTGGAAAGGGGATTGACTTTGTCATCACCGACCACCATACCTTGCCCGAAACACTCCCATCCGCGCCGGCGATTGTCAATCCGCAGCGACTGGCTGAAAATCATCCACTGCGTACAGTCTGCGGTGTGGGAACGGCTTACTTGCTGGCGCAAGAGTTATGCCGCAGATGGAAACGTCCAGAAGTGGCGTCGCAGCAGCTCGACCTGGTCGCCCTGGGCACGATTGCGGACCTGGCGGTTCTAACTGGCGACGCACGCTACCATGTTCAACGCGGAATTGAGCTTTTGCGTGACACAAAACGGGCAGGGCTGCTGGAAATGTACCGCCTGGCCGAAATCGACAGCGGCCGCCTAAGCGAAGAACACATCGGCTTTCTTCTCGCTCCGCGTATGAACGCCCTCGGACGTCTGTCGGACTCAAATCCGATCGTTGATTTTCTTATCTCGCCTGCTTCCCAGAAGGTCACCGAATTTGCTTTGCAGATGGAATTCCTCAACTCTCAGCGAAAATTACTCTGTGACCAGGTGTTTAAAGCCGCCATCCACCAAATTGAAACCACCCCGGCGCTTTTAGATTCCCCAATTCTCATCTTGAACCACCCCCTCTGGCCGGCTGGCGTGATCGGCATTGTAGCCAGCCGCCTGGTGGAGTTATACCGCCGCCCGGCGATTTTGATCTCAACCCCTGCGGGAGAAATAGGCCGCGCTTCAGCCCGATCGGTTGAAGGTCTCAATATCACCTCGGCCATCGCAGAACAGGCCAAATGGCTCACAAACTTCGGTGGACATCCCATGGCAGCTGGCTTGGGTATTTTGCCTGAAAATCTACCCGCTTTTCGCAAAGGCATGGCTCGCACTGTGGAACGAATGCTGCTCGCGCAGCCACCAGTTTCAACCCTGACGGTGGACGCGTTTCTATCGCTTCCCGATCTAACCCTGGATTTGGTTCAAGACCTGGAACGCCTGGCGCCTTTTGGACCTGGCAATCCGCCACTTATTTTTGCAACGCGCAATTTGCAGATTAAAAGCATGGTCAAATTGGGCCGCACTGGCGAACATCTCGCCCTCACTGTCGAAGATGAGTACGCTAACCAGCAGCGATTGATCTGGTGGCAAGGCGCAGGTTCTCCCCTCCCTGAAGGCAAACTCGATCTGGCTTATTCCCTGCGTGCATCCAATTTCCGCGGTAAGCTGCAAGTCCAGGCGGAATTTATCGCTGCCCGGCCGGTTTGCGAAACCATCGAAATCATCACCCATCCCCAGGTTCTCGTCCATGATCACCGCCTGGATCTTGAATCCGAAAGGGTTTTATCGAATTGGGACGGTCAGACCGGTCTTATTTTGGGCGAAGGAAAGAATATTCCTCAAGGCTCTGTCAACCGGCTTCACCTTGAAAAATCTTTTCGCCTTGCTTTTTGGACCACGCCGCCATCCATGAAGGTTTTCCGCGATATTTTAGCAAAGACAAAACCCAAAGAGGTCTTACTTTTTGACCATCCCGCGGAAACGATTGCTTTGCCAGAGTTGTTAAAAACCCTGGGAGGTTTGATCCAATATATTCTCCACAAACAGGATGGTAAGGCCAGCCTGACAGATCTCGCTTCCGCATCTGCCACAACTGAGGCTCTGGTTCGACTGGGATTGGCCTGGTGGGCCGCTCGCGGCCAAATCAGGATCGAGTTGGATGGTGATAATGTCACAATAATGGCCGTATCTAGTAGGCCTGATCAGGGCGCATTAAAGACGATTGAAAGCCAGATACAGCAACTTCTCGATGAGGTTCTCGCTTTTCAGGCGTTTTATCGAAAAGCGGACGCGGACGCGCTTGTCAATGCCGGGCTCATCGAAATACTGGAAAAGAAGAAAGTCAAATGAGCAGGCGCAGACCAAGCTTGATCTGCGCCTGCTGTTTACAAATTTAGCTCCCACTGGACTGGTGTGGTAGTTTAGGGATCAGCCAACCCAGGAAAGCACTTTCGCTGCGTGTCTGAAGCAGCACCCGACCTGGACCGGTCAAATCAACAACCAACCCTTCGCCCCCCAAAAGCGTTGTTTTCAGACCGCCAATCGTTCGTACCCGGTAATTGACCCCTTCTTCAAATGCCACCATGTGCCCGGTATCAACCGTAAAAACCTGTCCGGGTTGTAAATCCAGCGGCTGAATGGCGCCATAACTGGATAAAATCAGGTTACCTGATCCGTAGCAGCGCAGCATGATCAGTCCCTCACCGCCGAAAAAAGTACGCGCCCCACCCCATTTTGTATCCACGTTGATGCCGTCCATCGCGCCCAGGTATGAGCCCGATTGCACCAGATAGGATTGATTGGCGAGAGACAAAGTGAAAATATCTCCCGGCATGGTCGGCGCCAGCCAAACTTCACCGCCCTGGTTGACCCCATGGTAGGTATTGATAAAGAACGATTCGCCGCCCAACACAGAACGCGCCAGAGATTTTAACAACCCGCCCTGCATGTGTGTTTCCAACTGAATACCGCCCGCCATCCCGACCATGGCGCCTGATTCAGCCTGCAGGCTTTCGCCTGGACGCAAAACCACCCTGGCCATTGCAAACGCCGGGCGGTGTAGAACTTCAACAGTAGAATTCGCTGGATTGTTCATGATTCCTCCTCGTTAACGCTATCGCTCAATTCATTGACTATGGTTCATATAAAATCCATTATAATCTGGCTCAATCCAATACCCAAATTGAAAACCTTCAAAATTCTTAATATATTCTTATCCAATCTGCCAAAAATTCTTGACAAGCCCGACCCAAGATATTAAGAAGTGTGATAAAATGTTAGCCAAGTGGTAGGCGGACATCTGTCTGGCTGCCTTTCCGCTCCCGGCGCATCTACGGTGTCGAACGGGGGCATATCCCAAGGAAAGGAGGTTTTTCCCTTATGCGTACGTATGAAGTCATGGTTATTGCTCAGCCCGATCTTGATGAGCAGGCGATTAACGCGCTTGTTGAAAAAGTGAAGGGGTGGATCACCGAAAAAGGTGGTTCTGTTGAGAACGTGGATAACTGGGGACGCCGTCGGATGGCTTATGTCATCAAGAAGCAACGTGAAGGTCAATATATCCTGATCACTGCCAAGATGGAACCCTCGTTCACCAGTGAACTAGAACGCAATTTGCGTTTCATCGAAACCGTGGTCCGCTTCATGATCACGGTCGTTGAGTAAGCCGGAAGCGATCCTAGGCCTTCGCCAAACCGGCAAGGAGCATCAAAGTCATGAGCCGTGGCCTCAACAAAGTGATGATCATTGGTCATCTGGGTCGTGACCCAGAAATGCGGTACACCCCTTCAGGACGTCCGGTTACTACTTTTACGGTAGCCACCAGCCGCTCCTGGAACACGACAGATGGTGATCGCCATACTGAAACAGAATGGTTTAACATTGTCACCTGGGGAAACCTGGCGGAAATCTGCAAACAATATTTGACTAAAGGCCAACAGGTCTATATTGAGGGCAGATTGCAAACTCGCCGCTGGGAAGATACCGAGGGCACCAAACACACCAGTGTTGAAATCGTAGCGAATGAAATGATGATCCTTGGCGATCGACGCGAAGGAGCTCAAGGACCCGCCGGAGAAGCCCCTGAGGCTGAAGACGTAGAAGACGAATACCCCTTCTAGTCGGAGTAAGAGCAATGTCTGAAGATAATATGACCGAAAACGAACAACCGATGGGCCGCCGCTATGTGGCACGCCCCAAGATTTGCCTTTTCTGCTCAGATAAATCCATCAAAATGGACTACAAAATGGTGGATATGCTGCGCCGCTATGTTACAGAAGAAGGTAAAATCCGCCCGCGCCGTCAAACAGGCACCTGCGCCCGCCATCAACGCGAACTGGCTCGCACCGTAAAACGCGCTCGCCAGATCGCATTACTTCCTTATGTCGCCGACACTGGTGAAGATTACCAGCGCTAAGCCTTTTGATTTCAATTTTGGGGCATGGGGTTTTTC
>Ga0116192_1001844_pt1 | contig 14551 bp, 14 predicted proteins | sample AD_UKC113_MetaG_FD_89876 | JGI IMG/M metagenome (GOLD analysis project Ga0116192, IMG submission 89876) | Active sludge microbial communities of municipal wastewater-treating anaerobic digesters from Hong Kong - AD_UKC113_MetaG | ecosystem: Engineered > Bioreactor > Anaerobic > Digestate... | reverse complement strand
TCGCCATGGTGGGATCGTAAGAAGCGGTTGCTCTCCTTTGGCCCCGTTACCTCTTCTTCGCCATGAGCCTCTGGCGAACAGCTTTTTTTCTCTGCAATTCCACCAACTCCCTGCACACCCCGGCCGGACACTCTTTGCCCTCGATATGCGCCAAGAATTCGTCCTCGAAATAGGTCAACGCGCTGAGCACCGGCCGACTGCTCGTGACCGCAAACTCGCAATGGGGAGTCTCCCGCATGGTGGCGCAGAGAATTCGAATCTGTTCCATGTCGGGGAGCGTGCCGTTTCCGGAAACCACCCGTTCCATGATTTCCTGCATTCGTTTCATTCCGATCCTGCAGGGTGCGCACTTGCCGCAGGAAAGGCCTTCGTCGAAATCCAGGAAGTACTTGGCCGTCTCCACCATGCAGACCCCTTCGTGAATCGCCGCGAGCATCCCGGTTTCTTTCTCGAAGAGGATGTCGCTCCGGTAGGCTCGATCCGGGTTGACGGAAAGGAAGGGAAAAAGGATCTTCCCGCCCAGAACGGTCTCTCGAACGATTTCCGGGACATCCTCGGGACGCACTCCCAGGTAAAAGAAACCCCGTTGGGGAAACCCGATGAAGGGTCCGGATTTGCAGGACCCGCCGCACCCGGTCTTGGCCCTGCCCACGGTCCGAGGGATTCGCCGCTCCTCGAGTTCCCGGACGAGGGACCGGCGTACGGATTCGCAGTCACACTCGCAGGGGCTCGCAGGGGAGCAAACGGTGATGCAGGGCTTGCGGTCGTCGGGATTGCAGAACCGATCGAGGTCCGTCTTCGGCTCCGACGGGGCGACGGAGGGTTCCTCCTTCTTCTGCACCCGGGGCAGCAGGGAGGAGGTCCTCTCTCGTATCACCCGCCCCAAATCTTTGAGACTATCCAACGAAGCTCTCATGCATTTCCTTTTCTTCGGATCTTCCCGGGCGGGCTTTTTCCGGAACCCGCGATTCGAGGCACCGGGTCCGGGGACGAATCCCCCCCGCCCTCCCCGGGGAAGCTAGAGCAGGCTGCGCGCCGCCGCCTCGGTCAAGGCGACGAACTGGTCCGGAAAGATTCCCAGGTATACCATCAAGATCACCAGCACGATGCTCAGGGCACGGGTCCAGGGATCCACACGGACCCCCGGGTACGGTTTCAAGGGTTCCAGGAGATAGGCCGCCTTAATGACAATGAGGTAGTAGTAGAGGGAAATGGTGGCATTGATCATGCCCACGATGACGAGCCACAGGTAGCCCTTTTCCAGGGCTGCGGCAAAGACCAGGAACTTTCCCGTAAATCCCACCGTGGGCGGAATCCCCGCCAGCCCGAAGAGCCCCATCATGAGGGTCATGGCCAGGAGGGGGGAACGCCGGTGCAGGCCCGCCAGTTCCTTGATCTGCAGGTTGTGGCCGTCATCGGCAACCTTGAGGATGACCATGAAGCATGCAAAGGTCATTACCAGGTACGCGACGGCGTAGTAGATGGCCGAGGCGTAGCCCCTCTGGGTCATGGAAAGGATCCCGATGAGCATGTACCCCGCATGGGCAATGCTCGAGTAGGCCAGAAGCCTCTTGATGTCCTTCTGAATGATGGCCACCAGGTTGCCGAAGGTCATGGAGACGACGGAAAGGCCGATGAGCAGGTAGACAAAACCGGGACTTTCCCCGCCGGAGAATCCTACGAATCGGATGACCATGGCGGCGGCGGCCATCTTCGAGGCCGTGGCGATGTAGGTGGTCACCTGGTTGGCTGCGCCCTGGTACACATCCGGGGCCCAGATGTGGAAGGGAAAGAGGGCCTGCTTGAAAAAGAAACCCGAGAGGGCCAGGACCAGCCCCACCACGGCTGCGGGTTCCCGGATGAGACCCGGCAGCACCTGGAGGATCTTGCCCACATAGGTGGTGTGGGTCACGCCGAAGAGCAGGCTGATGCCGAAGAGCATGAAGGCCGAAGCCGTCACCCCCACCATGAAGTACTTGATGCCCGTCTCGACGTATTCGTCCACCTGGCGCCGCATGGGTACGAGCAGGTACAGGGAATAGGAGGAAAGCTCGATGGATACGTAAATGGTGAGCAGTTCCACGGAACTGACCAGCATCATCATGGCCAGGGTGCAGACGGAAAGGAAGAAGTAGAACTCCGCGTGCTGCCTCTCCTCGATGCCGTTGAGCTCGCTGCAGGTGAAGATCACCCAGAACGTCCCCAGGGCCAGCAGGAATTTGAAGACCTGGCTGAAGAAATCCACCCGGTAGGCATCGAAAAAGAGCATGCCTTCGAGTTGGACGGACCCGAGAGTGACGACGACCCCCACGGCCGACAGGACCAGGGCCCAGCCAAACAGGCGTCTCGGTTCCCCTTTCCGGTGAATGGACCAACCGAAGAAGACCGCTGCCATGACCACGTAGTACAATTCAGGGATAAAGAGGACCCATTTCATCATCACGAATCATTCCCCCCCACTCGGCGCTCATAGACCGGCCACAAACGGGACCACGGCGCTCTGGATCACGTCCAGGAGCATCTTGGGAAACAGCCCGAAAAACAGGATAAACCCGATGAGAATGATGCGGGGCGTCATCAGGAACGGCGGCACATCCGGGATGTGCGCCCACCGCTCATTCTTTTCACCGTAGAAAGTCTTCTGGACCACCCGAAGCATGAACAGGGCTCCTACCACCAGGGCCAGAACGGCCAGGATTCCTCGGACGGGATAGGTCTTCACCGCAGAGACGAAGACCAGGAGCTCCGCCCAGAAGCTGGCCATGCAGGGAACGCCGACCCCGGCGAGGGCCGCCACGATAAAGAACGCCGATGCCATGGGCATGGTCTTGGACAGTCCCCCCAATTCCGGGATCATTTTGGTGTGGGTCTTGTCGTAGATGTATCCGACGGCGGAGAAGAAGAGAGCCGTCATGATGCCGTGGGCGAACATCTGGAAGACCGCGCCGTTGATTCCGTTCACCGTCATGGTGGACAGCCCCAGCCCCACCATTCCCATGTGGGAGACGCTCGAGTACCCGATGACGTACTTCAAATCCGTCTGGGCCAGTCCCACAAAGGCGCCGTAGACGATCCCCACGGTGGCGAGAACGGCCATGAAGTCCGCCCAATAGGCGAGGCCTTCCGGGCAGAGGGTCATGCCCAGGCGCAGGATTCCGTAGGCTCCCAGCTTCATGAGGACCCCCGCGTGGATCATGCTCACCGCCGTCGGGGCCGCCACGTGGCCCACGGGAGACCAGGTGTGGAACGGCCAGGCCGCGGCCAGGATTCCGAACCCCAGGTAGAGCATCACGAAGGCCGACTTCTGGACCCCGAGGGGGAACCCGATTCGCTGCAGTTCGAGAAGATCGAAGGTCTGGGCCCCTCCCTGGACCCATAGGTAGAGAATTCCCGGCAAGATCAGGGCGCTGCCGGCCAGCAGGTACAGGGTGAGCTTCATCCCTCCGTATTCTTTGCGGGTGCCTCCCCAGATGGCGATGAGGGGGTACATGGGAAACAGGGAGACGTCGTACCAGACGAAAATCCAGAAGAGGTCCATGGACATGAAGACCCCGTAGACCCCGGCAACGAGCAGGTACATGAAGGCAAAAAATTCCTTCACCCGAACTTCCAGCTCCCACATGGTCCACACGCCGGTGAACAGAACCACGGCCGTCAGGAGCAACATGGGAAGATTGATGCCGTCCACGGCATTGAAATAGTAGATCCCCAGGCTCTTGACCCACAGGAACCGCTCGACGAACTGGAACCCGCCCTTCTGCACGTCGTAGGCGTAGTAGAGCCAGAGGCACAAGACCAGGCCCACTCCCGCGAACAACAGGCTGACCTGCTTGACCAGCTTGGGTCGATCCTCGGGAATGAACAGGATGACCAGCAACCCGACAATCGTGGAAAGCAGGATTGTCGACAAGATGGGGAAAGGAGCCGTTTCCATTGGCGTCATAGGACATCCACCGATCCCAAAAGTTCTCAGTTATGCTTCTGCCGCACCCGGGGGCAGAACTCGATTCGCCTGCCCGCCGTCTTTCCCCGCCAGCCCCCGAGGACCGGGGACCCTGCGGGCACAAACCGTCCCTAGAGGAGGAAGAGCAAGACCACGATGCCCACAGCGGTGATCATCAGTAGAAGGTTGTACTGGAGCATTCCCGATTGGAGAAAGCTGAAGAGTCGCCCGCCTCCGACGGTCCCGGCGCAGATGCCGTCGATGGCCCCGTCGATCACCCGCCGGTCGTTGCGGGTAAAAAGGCTGGTGAAGCCGGCATACACCACCCGGTCCAGGAATTTCCGGAAGAAGTCGTCCATGTACCACCGTCGGCCGAAAAGTTCCCGGGTTCGCGGCAACCGGGCAAGGAAGCCTTCCCGGGAAGCTTTCTTCCGACCGAACTCCACCCAGGCCCAGGCAATCCCTGCGAGTGCCAACCCGACGGCGGCCGCCAGCAGCACGTAGTGACCCGCTCCGTGAGCCCCGTGTTCTCCTGCGGCGTCATGAGCGGCGGGAACCGCCCCGTGAGTCCCGGCTCCCATGAGAAAGCTCTCCAGGGACGACTGGCAGAACCCCAGGACCAGGGTGACTCCCGCCAGGATCATCACCGGCCAGGCCATGGTCCAAAAGATATGGCCGCGGTGTTCTTCCTCGTGGGGTTCGTGACCGTGAGAATTCGGCCCGTGGGAGGGGGGTTCGACGCCCCCTTTGGGGAAGAGCAGGAAGAAGATGAGCCGAAAGCTGTAGTAGGCCGTCATCAGGGCCCCCAGCAGGCCCGCCACGAGCCAAATTTTGTTGGGATGACCGGCCAGGACTCCCAGGATCGCTTCCTTGCTGAAAAAGCCCGCCATGGGGAAAACCCCGGACAGGGCCAGGGCCCCCACCGTCATGCAGACCATGGGAATCCCCCGTTTCCGGCCTCCCCGGCGGCCGATGATGCGCATGTCGTTGGTGTGGTATTCGTGGATGAAAATCCCGGAGCACAGGAACAGCAGGGCCTTAAACCCCGCGTGGGTGGTCAGGTGAAACACCCCGGCAAAGTAGCCCCCCGCACCCAGGGCCATGACCATGAACCCCAGTTGGCTCACGGTGGAATAGGCCCATACCTGTTTCAAGTCGTAGGTCGCCATGGCCATGGTGGACGCAAGAAGCATGGTGACGGTGCCGACGGCCAGCGCCACGCTCATGGCATCGGGGGAAACGGCAAAGAAGGGAAAGATCCTGCTGAACATGTACACGCCCGCCGCAACCATGGTGGCCGAATGGAGAAGGGCGCTCACGGGGGTCGGACCTTCCATGGCGTCGGGCAACCAGGTGATGAGGGGGAACTGGGCGCTCTTGCCGACGACGCCGCAAAAGATCAGGAAGGCGGCGATACTTGCCAGGTACGGAGAGATGGCGTTGGCCCGGGCCGCTTCGTTGATGTCGGTGATGCCCAGGTTTCCGTACCCGAGAAACAGGATGATGAGCCCCAGAAAGAAGCCCACGTCTCCCAGGCGGGTCATGACGAAGGCCTTCTTCCCAGCCTGAGAAGCGCTCCATTTCTCGTAGTAGAACCCGATGAGAAAATAGGAAGCCAGGCCCACCAGTTCCCAGAAAATAAACAGCTGAAGCATGCTGGGGGCCACCACCATGCTCATCATGGCCCAGGCAAACAGGGACTGAAACGCATAGTAACGGCTATAACCCGGGTCTCCGGCCATGTAGCCCACGGAGTACACCTGGACGAGGAAGCTGATGACGGCCACGATGGTGAGCATCAACAGGCTGAGGGGATCCAGCAGGTAGCCGTAAGGAACAACCAGGTTGTCGGCCGCAAGCCACGAAACCCGGTACTCGAGGGGGACCCGGGCATCCCACAGGGTGCGGAGCAGATACAGGGCGCACCCGAGGGAGACCGTCACCGCCGAGATGGAAATGGTGCACGACAGGCGGGGGTTCTTCCGGGTGAAAAGAAGGATGATTGCCATGGAAAAGAAAGGCAGGCACGTGGCAAGAGCGGCTGCCAACAGGACCGAATCTTTGAATATCCAGGCCATAGGATCTTAACCCCTCAATCTCTGTGCGCGCTCAATGTTGATGGAATGCAGCCGTCGGAACAGCGCCAGGATGATGCTCAACCCAATGGCGGCCTCGGCCGCGGCCAATCCCATCACGAACAGGGCGATGATCTGCCCCACCGCGGGCTCGGGTGCCAGGAACCGGTTGAACGCCATGAAGTTTATGTTGGCCCCGTTGAGCATCAGTTCGATGGAGATGAGGATCCCGATGAGGTTCCGTCGTTGGAGGACCCCCAGGAGCCCCAGGCAAAACAGGACGGCGGCAACAACCAGGTATGTTTCAAGGGTATTCACTAGCTCAACCTCCTCGAGTATCCGGCCGTCACGATGGCTCCGATGATGGCCACAAGGAGCACCAGGGAAATGACTTCGAAGACCAGGTCGTAGCGGGTCAGCAAAAGATGCCCGATGGCCGCCACCGACCAGTCTTTGCCTCTTTCCACCGCGGGCTTCCAGTTCGTCTTGAAGATCACTCCCAGGACCGCCACCAGGAAGACCGCACCCGCCGCCGTAGCCAGGGCCACCTTCGGGACCTTCCTTTCGGGAACCGCCGTATAGAGCGGACGCGACAGCATGATGGCAAACACGATGGCGATGGTGATGGCCCCGATGTAGATCAGCCACTGCATCAAGGCGATGAAGAAGCTGCCCAGGCATAGGTAGATCCCGCCGATTCCCGCAAGGCACAAAGACAATCCCAGAACGTTGTATAGAATGTTCCTGGGAAAGACCGCGATGAAGGCTCCCGTAAGGGTGAATCCCAAGGTAACCCAGAAGGCCATTTGCGCCAGATTCTCCACGCCCGGAAAACTCATGCCCTCTTCCTTTCTCCCCTATGGGTCTACGAGCCCTGAGAGGCCGTCTTTTCGAGTCTCGCCATGAGGTCTATGACGCCGTCCCACCGGGACCCGCCCTCCAGTTGATACTCCATCGAGTACCGGAGGGTTTGAGTGGGGCAGCATTCGACGCAGAGCCCGCAGAGGCTGCAGCGGGTAAAGTCGATGACATAATGGGTGGCCGTCTTGGGACTCTTGGCCCGCTCCTTGACCCCCTGGACTTTGATGACGTTGGACGGGCACGTCCTCTGGCACGTCCCGCAGGCGATGCAGCGGTGGGTCCCGGTTTCCTTGAACCGCCTGAGCTCGATGTGGCCGCGGTAGGCAGGGGAGAGCTCGAGCTCCTCTCTCGGATACTGCACCGTCACAACGGGCCGAAAGAGCCGGCGAGCCGTGACCTTCATTCCCTGGATGAGGCTGTTTCCACCGATCAGAATATCCTTGACGTATCCCATACGGCCTCTTTCCTGTCGTTCATGAATACACACACCGGCCAACGCCGGGGGAAGGCCTCCGGTGCGGGGCGACCGGAAACCCGCGAACCGCATCTCCCTTCTCCGGGGTGCCTCCCGCGGCAAGCCCAAAACCGGCTCGTCCCGTTACAGCAGCTTCAACACCATCGCCGTCACCACGAGATTGGCCAGGCTCAGCGGGATCATGAACTTCCATGAGAAATTCATGAGCTGGTCGAACCGAACCCGGGGGAACGTCCAGCGGACCCACATGACCACAAAGATGAGGATGTAGGTCTTGATCAAAAACCAAACGATTCCCGGAATCCCCAGGCCAAACCCGAAGGGGCCGTGCCACCCGCCGAAGAAGAGGCTTGTGGCCACGGCGCTCACCACGAACATGTTGGTGTATTCCGCAATGAAAAAGAGCCCGAACCTCATACCGCTGTATTCCGTGTGAAACCCGGCAACCAGTTCCGATTCGGCCTCGGGGATGTCAAAGGGGGCCCGGTTGGTCTCCGCCGTGGCGCAGATGAGGTAAATGAGCCCCGCTACAGGCTGCACAAAGATGAACCAGATCCGGTTCTGGGCCTCGACGATCTCGGAGAACCGGAGGGAATTGACCATCATCACCACGCTCATGGCCGCCAGGAGCAGAGGGATCTCGTAGGCCACGTTCTGGGCCACGGAACGGACGGCCCCCAGGAGGGCGTACTTGTTGTTGGAAGCCCAGCCGCCCGCCAGGATGGCAAGAACGGTGAACGTCGAGAAAGAAAAGACCAGCAGGACCCCGACGTTCATGTCCCGAATGATGAGATCGGGCCCGAAGGGCAGGACCAGAAAACCGATGAGGGCAGGCATGAACACGAGGATCGGGGCAATGACGAAGAGTTTTTTGTCGGCGGCAAGAGGGACGATCAGTTCCTTGCCCACCAGCTTGATTCCGTCCACGATGGTCTGCAACAGCCCGTGGGGTCCCACCTCCATGGGCCCCAGGCGAAGCTGGATATGCCCGGCCACTTTTCGTTCGAGCCAAACCAGGAAAAGGGCGTTTAGCTGGGAAAAGGCCAGGACCAGGACCAGCCCGATCACCACCCGGATCAACTCGAAGCCTGTTTCAGTTCCCATTTCGGCAGCGTCCTCTCACCTAACGGTCTATTTCCGGAACGACCACGTCGATACTTCCCAGGATCGAGATGGCATCGGCCACCAGGGTGCCCTTGAGCACCTCCTCGAGCACATGAAGGTTCCCGAAGCTGGGCACCCGAATGTGACAGCGATACGGGCAGGCACTGCCGTCACTCACCAGGTAGTAGGCCGTGAGGCCCCGGGCGCTCTCGAAGGCCTGATACACCTCGCCCTTGGGGGGGCGAACCCGAAACGGCGCCTTCTCGTTCAGGTACGGGCCCGGGGGGAGCTGGTCCAGGGCCTGCTCGATGATCCGGCAACTCTGCTCCATTTCCGCCAGGCGCACGTTGTACCGGTCCAGAGCGTCTCCGTTCACCCCGACGGGGACTTCGAACTCGAACCGGTCGTACACCTCGTAGGGCTCGACCTTCCTCACATCGTAGGCAATCCCGCAGGCACGGAGGTTGGGCCCCGTAACCCCGTATTGCCTCGCCAGCTCGGCAGGGACGACCCCCACCCCCCGGGTGCGGTAGATAAAAATCACGTTCTCGGTAACCAGGCTGTGATAATCGGGAAATCGGCTCCGTAGCCGCTGGAGGAAGGAACGGGTGCCCTCCACGAACCCCGAGTCCACATCCCGGGCGACCCCTCCAAACCGGCAATAGGAATAGGTCAGCCGGGACCCGCTCACCCGGTCCAGGAGGTCCAGGATCCGTTCCCGATCATCGAAGGCGTAGAGGAAGGGAGTGAAGCCCCCCAGGTCCATGACGTAGGTCCCAAACCAGAGGAGATGGCTCGAGATTCGGTTGAGCTCGGCACAGATGACCCGGATGTAGCGCGCCCGGGCAGGGACTTCGATCCCCGCCAGCTTCTCCACCGCCAGGGCAAACCCGTGGTTGTAGAGCATCCCCGACAGGTAGTCCATGCGGCTGGTGTTGGGCATGAACTGCTTGTAGGTCCGGTTTTCCCCCATTTTCTCGTGGCCTCGATGGCCGTAGCCGATGGTGGGGTCCGCCTTGACGATGTACTCGCCGTCCAGGTCCAGGAGCATCCTCAACACGCCGTGGGTGCTGGGGTGCTGGGGCCCCAGGTTCAGCGTGTAGATCTGGTCGACAACGGGTTTTCGAAATTGCTCAGCCATAGATCTCTTCTCGTTTTCGATAGGCGTTCACAACCCCAAAGGTCTTGGTCAGCGGGTGAAAATCGGCATCCTCGGGCAGGAGGAGCGGACGAAGGTCCGGGTGCCCGGCAAAAGGAATGCCGAAAAACTCCCAGACTTCCCTCTCCTGCCAGGAGGCGGAACGGAAAAGATCGCTCAGGGTGGGCGCCGCCTCCCCATGGGGGCAAAGCACCCGTACGGCCACCCGGGCCCCCGGCTCGTAGGTGTTGAAATGGTAGACCAGTTCCTTGGAATCCTGAAAATCCAACCCGGTCAAGGATTCCAGGAAGAATCCCCCCCGAGCGAAAATCGAGGCCACCTCGCGGACCCGATCGAGTCCCACCCGGGCACAACAGCTCGTGCCGGTTCGGGAAGGATCCCGGAACGAAAGGGTGTCGGCGGGAAGGATTTGGCGAAGTTTTTCCAGTACCTCGTTCAGCCGAGCCATGATTTCTTCTTTCCTCCCAGGCGGTGAAAACGTCGCAGGAGGTTGCGGTTTTCCCCGCCGGTGATCTTGTCTTCCAGGGCCAGGAACCCCTGGATGAGACCCTCCGGCCGGGGGGGACATCCGGGGACGTAAACGTCTACGGGCACGATGAGGTCGGCTCCGGGAACAATGGCGTACTGGCCTTCGTATTCGAAGGGCCCCCCGGAAATGGCGCAATTGCCCATGGCCATGCACCACTTGGGGTTGGGCATCTGGTCCCAGAGCATCTGAATGGCCGAAGCCATCTTCTTGGAAATGGTCCCGGCCACGATCATCAGGTCCGACTGGCGTGGGGAAGGACGAAAGACCCCCGCCCCGAAACGGTCCAGGTCGAACCGGGATGCTCCCGCCGCCATCATCTCGATGGCACAGCAGGCAAGACCGAAGGTCATGGGCCACAGGGAATTGGCCCTGGCCAGGTTCAGCACCTCGTCCAGGAGAGCGAATCGGATCACCGGCTCCCCGGAGCCTAGCTTCTTCGTTCCCACTCGAAGACTCCTTTTCTCCAGGCGTACACAATGGCCAGGGAGAGAATTCCCACAAAGATGATCACTTCCACGAAATCCCGCAGGGCGTACTGGCCGTACACCAGGGCCACGGGGAACAGGTAGAGCACGTCCACGTCGAAGGCCAGAAAGATCAAGGCGTAGATGTAATAGGCCACCGTAAACTGAATCCATGCGCTCCCGATGGTGTGCATGCCGCTCTCGTAGGTCTCATCCCGCTGGGGACCCTTGCTGCGCCGAACGATGAGGGAGGAGACCAGGATGGGGATCACGGCAAAAACGAGACCCGCCAGGAGGAACAGCCCCACGGACAAAAAATCGGTCATGAGTTCTTTGGAAAGCATTCCATGCTCCGATTCTACTCGATGGTAATGGCTCCGAATTTACAGCTCTCGATGCAGATTCCGCATCGCACGCAGAGTTCCTCGTCGATGCAGTGGCATTCCTTCTTGGCGCCGATGACGGCTCCCGAGGGACACTTGATCCGGCAACGCCCGCACCCGGTGCACTTTTCCGTGTCGATTTCATAGGTGAGCAGAGGCTTGCACACCTTTGCCGGGCATTTGCGGTCCCGCACGTGAGCTTCGTACTCGTGGCGAAAGTAGCGGATGGTGCTCAGAACCGGATTGGGAGCGCTTTTCCCCAGTCCGCACAGGGAGGCTTCCTGGAGGGTCCTGCCCATCTTTTCCAACTGGTCGACGTCGGCGGGAGTCCCCCTTCCTTCACAGATGGCCGTCACGATTTCATGCATTCTCTTGACGCCCACCCGACAGGGAACGCACTTGCCGCAGGATTCCTCGGTGAGGAAATTCAGAAAGTAGCGGGCAACGTCCACCATGCAGGTTTCCTCATCCATGACGATCATGCCGCCCGACCCCATCATGGACCCTGCCTCCTTGAGCTTCTCGTAGTCCACGGGCAGGTCGATGAGCTCCTCGGGGATGCATCCCCCCGACGGTCCCCCCGTCTGGACGGCTTTGAGCCGCTTTCCCTGGGGAATTCCGCCCCCGATTTCGTAGACGATCTTTCGAAGCGGGGTCCCCATGGCCACTTCCACGAGGCCCGTGTTGTTGATTTTTCCCACCAGGGAGAAGATCTTGGTGCCCTTGCTGCGCTCGGTCCCGATGGAGGCGTACCACTTGCCCCCCCGGTTGATGATCTGAGGGACGTTGGCGTAGGTCTCGACGTTGTTGAGATTGCTGGGACGATTCCAGAGCCCCTTTTCCACCGTGTGGATGTGCTTGCCGCGAGGCTCCCCGATCTTTCCCTCGAGGGAAGCCATCAGGGCCGTGGATTCCCCGCAGATGAAGGCTCCGGCCCCCCGATTCAGGTAAATGTCGAAGTCGAACCCGGTGCCCAGGATGTTCTTCCCCAAAAGACCGTAGGCCCGGGCGCGATCGAGGGCATGGTTCCCGTTTTTCACCGCCAGGGGATACTCGTACCGGCAGTAGATGTAGCCTTCCCCGGCGCCGATGGCGTAGGCGGCGATGATCATTCCCTCGATAACCACGTGGGGATTTCCCTCGAGGACCGCACGGTCCATGTAGGCTCCGGGGTCCCCCTCGTCGGCGTTGCACATGACGTACTTGATCTCCCCCCGGGCCCTCCGGCAGGATTCCCACTTGACCCCGGCGGGAAATCCTCCCCCTCCCCTTCCCCGCAGGCCCGCCCCTTTGACCTCGGCGATGACCTGCTCGGGAGTCATTTCCGAGAGGGCCCTGGCCAGGGCCGAGTAGCCTCCCCGGGAAATATAGTCGTCGATTTCCGTAGTATGGTTGGCCGCCGTGTCCTCCATGACCAGGCGCAATTGCTTTGCATAAAAAGGGATCTCCCGCTCACGAAGGACCCGGCTCCCCGTTTCCCGGTCCACGTACAGGAGGTCTTCGATCAGCTCGCCGCCGATCACCGTTCGTTCCATGATTTCCGGGACCCGCTCGATCCCCACGTGCCCGTAGAAAAGATTGTCGGGTTCGATCACCACCGTGGGGCCTTCGGCGCAAAATCCGTTGCATCCCGTCGGCTTCACCAGGTAGCGGTCGGAAAGGTTGTTTTCCTCCACGTAGCGTTGGAACGCCCGGGCGAGCTTTTCTCCTCCCCGGGAATGGCAGGCGGGGCCGCAACACACCCGGATCCACTTCAGCATCTTGCTTTGCCGGGCGAGGATCTCCCGGCGCAGGACTTCCAGGTCTTGAACACTGCTCAGTCGATTCATAGCCGGTTTCCTAGGCCTTATTGGTTTCCATCAACTTCTTGGCCAACTGGCTGATCTCGGTGGGAGTCGCCTGCCCGTAGGTGACGCCGTCGACCACCACCACGGGAGCCGAAGCGCAGGCTCCCACGCAATTGACGGTCTCGAGGGTGAGGGACAGGTCTTCGGTGGTGTCGCCGGGTCGCAGGTGGAGGTCCTGTTGGATTCGGTCCAGGAGGCGGGGGGTTCCTTTGACGTGGCAGGCGGTCCCTGTGCAAACATGTACAAGGACCCGACCCTGGGGCTTGAGGCGAAAGACCTTGAAGAAATTGGCGACGCCGAACACCTGACTGACGGGCATCCGGAGCCGCTCGGCCACTCGTTCCATGCTTTCCCGGGGCAGAAAGCGGAACCGGTGATTGATGTCCAACATGATCTGAAGAAGGGAATCGGGTTTGGGTCCCCAATGGTCGATAATGGCGTCCACGTCCGTTAGGTTCAACTCCATGAAGAGCCCTCCATCCGGCCGCCCCCGGGGGGATTGCGGACCGGCAAAGCTGGTTTGCGACTTGCCCTCCATACGTGGCACAATCGCTGGGGGTCGTCAAGTGAAATATTGTTCATAGTGACCCGCACAAAATTCTTTAGGCCTTATTGATGAACAAGGAAAAGGTCGTTCCCTTGCCCAATTCGCTGCGGACCTCCACCTTTCCCCCGTGGGCCTGGAGAATCTTGCGGATGATGGAAAGGCCCAGTCCCGTTCCCTGCTGGCGCCGAATCTCGCTGGCCTTGCTCCGGTAAAACTGTTCGAAGATGAACGGGATCTCCGCCTCCCGGATCCCGTATCCCGTGTCCTCCACCTCCACCACCACCCAACCGTCCCGTTCCATGGCCCGGATCCAAATTCGGCCGCCTTCCCGGTTGTACTTGACGGCATTGGAGATGACGTTGCTCAGGGCTTCCCGAAAGGATTCCGGGTCTACCATCACCTCGGGCAGGTCCGGGGGGATGGCCGTGGAAACGCTCACCCCCCTCTCCCGTGCCGAAAGCTCGAGGCCTGCCAGGGCCGCATCCACGCAGGTCCGCAGTGCAACGGCCCGGAGCCGGTCCACGATTTCCCCGGCCCGGATGCGGCTCATGTCCAACCAGTCGTTGATGAGCTCCAACAGGCCCTCGAGCCGTTCCCGGGCACGCTCGATCATCTCCCGCTGCATCTCTCCCAACTCTCCCCCCAGATCGCTGAGCAGCACCTCGAGGTACTGGTAGATTGCGGCCAGGGGGGATCGAAGCTGGTGGGTGACCATGGTGATGAAATTGCGCTCCATGGCCTCCTTTTCCTCCCTAAGAGCCCGGGATTCCCGGTCCAGCCTGCGCTTCTCCAGGCCCCGGCGCACCACGATGAGGAGCTCGTCGGGTGTGAAGGGCTTGGGCAGGTAGTCGTAGGCGCCCTCCTTCATGACCGCCACGGCGCTCTCGATGGTGGCATATCCCGTGATGATGATGGCCACGATGTTGGGATCCAGGGCGCGGATCCTCCGAGTAACCTCCATGCCGTCCATCTCCGGCATCTTCAGGTCCACCAGGACCAGGTCGTGGGGATCCCTCATGAGCACGTCCAGGCCTTCCCGACCCCCGGACGCCAGGGTCACCCGGATCCCCTCGCGCTTGAGCACGCGTTCACACGAGATCCGCGCGATCTCTTCGTCGTCAATCACCAAGATCTTGGGAGGATCCACTTTTGTCCTTGCCGAGG